>Ga0214164_1000411_pt1 | contig 28039 bp, 20 predicted proteins | sample TroBogepilimnion_13_FD_153003 | JGI IMG/M metagenome (GOLD analysis project Ga0214164, IMG submission 153003) | Freshwater microbial communities from Trout Bog Lake, WI - Practice 03JUN2009 epilimnion v4 | ecosystem: Environmental > Aquatic > Freshwater > Lake > Epilimnion/Euphotic zone ...
CGGCCACCACCACCGCCACCGGGAGCGCGTTCTTCACGCGGGCGGGCGACGTTGACGGTGAGGGCGCGTCCATCCAATTGCGCGCCGTTGAGGGCCGCGATGGCTTTCTGCGCTTCTTCCGCCGTGCTCATGGTCACGAAACCGAAACCACGGGGGCGGTTGGTCATGCGATCCATCATCAGGTTGGTTTCCGTGACCGTGCCGTGCGCCGCAAAAGCGTCGTTCAGGTCGTTTTCGGTGGTATTGAAGGAAAGATTTCCCACGAATAATTTGTTGCTCATGTGATGTATTTTACTGTCTGACTAACACTGCACTCACCAGACTGTTTCCGTTTATCGGATTTCAAATCATCACTGAAACTGAGTTCACTTGAAGATTTACCATGCCGTGGGACTGACAAGCTATCTAACAGATTTACGGAGCATGGACTCTTTCCGGCGAAGCACAAGCATTATATTTCCCAGCAAACCGGCCGGTTCTGCACCGGACCGCCCGAAAAATAATTTGATTTCGGTGATTTACAATGTCACCACATCGTCACATGATGCCGCTGGCTGCGGAGAAACCATTCATTCCGCACACAGATAAACAACAACTCAAATCAAACATATGGCTAAAAAAGTCGTTAAATCCAAAGCGAAAGCTAGCAAACCCGCTCCGAAAAAAGCCGCTGCCAAAAAAGGCGCGAAAAAGAAGTAAGGTTGCAGGTTATTGTCTCTCCTGAAAAACAGGAGAGACAAACTACCACTCTATCCCGCTGCGCCCAGCGCCAAGCGGGATTCTTTTTCGACAGCACCCATCACCGCCATGCGACTTTCCCAAGCCCAAGTCTGGAAAAAAGACGGACAGTTCATCCGCATCGTCCGCCTCGAACGTTTGGAAGTGGAATACAAATCCCATCCCAGCCTCACCAGCAAAGCCGGCACAAAGGTGGTCACCAGCAAAAAAGATTTTTGCCGCCTGCTCAAAGGCGCACAACTCCTGACCGCCGGCAAAAAATCGCCGGTCATCAACGAGGCTGACGTGGACGCCATCGCGCAGTAAGTTGTCCGCTTGCAACGTCCGGTTCCCAATCACTACGCCACGCTCGGCCTCGACCGCCGCTGCACGCTCGCGCAAATCCGCGCCGCCTACCGCGTGCTGGCCAAACAATTTCATCCCGACTTAAATCCACATTCGCCCGCCGCCGTCGCGCGCACGCAGGAACTGAATGCCGCCTACGAAACTTTAAGCGATCCAGATTTGCGCGCCGCCTACGACCGCGAACTCGAAGCGCCGAAACAAAGCTCCGCTCCCGCGCGCGCGGCAAAAATCCAGCGCAACCTTTCGCAAGATGTAAATTTGCCGCTCGAAGATTTTCTGCGCGGCACCAAACGCGAAGTCCGCATCCACGATCCCGCCAATCCCAACGGCGCAGAAGTTTACGAGCTCGTTGTGCCGCCGGAAACTGCGCCGGGAACGCGCTTCAAGATTCCGCGCGATGAATCTTTTGGCGGCTTCGTGCAATTGCGCGTGAAGGCGCAACCGAACTTCCGTTTCAAAACGCGCGGTTCCGATTTGCGCTGCGATTTGAAAATTAAAGCCGATCGCGCCGCGCAAGGCGGCACGGAAATGGTGCGCGGGCTGACCGGCTCAATGGTCCGCGTGCAGATTCCGCGCGGCGTTGGCCGCAACGAAATCATCCGCATCGCGAACGAAGGCTTGCCGAAAGCGCGCGGTGGCCGTGGTGATTTACTGGTGCGCATCACGTATCGCGTCGAAGTCCGCATCAGTCGCAGCGGCAAATAAATTTCGCCTCGGTCATTTACAATCAGCCGACCGCAGCGCACGATGCCCTGCCTTCCGGAGAAACTTCCATGCCGCAGGCTAGTCAATCCGCAGAACCAAAATAAAGTTATGGGCGACAAATCCCCGAAAGCCACGCAGAAAAAGTCCGGCCAGAAAAACGCGAAAGCCTCCAGCGCCAACGCCAAGAAAAGCGCCGCCGTCGCGGCCAAATCCGCCGCTGGTAAGAAAAAGTAACCGTCGGTTATTTACTGTCGCTCCTGAATTTAATTTAGGAGCGACAGATTTTTTCGCAAAACTTCACGCGGCGATTGCGACACTGCCGCCACTTTCCTAAAATCGCCGCATGGAAAAGAATCGGCTCGAAGCGTTCAGCGATGGCGTCATCGCCATCATCATCACCATCATGGTGCTGGAGTTGCACGTGCCGGCGCATGCTGATGGTCTCGCCGATTTGAAGCCATTGATTCCTGTGTTGCTGAGCTATCTGTTGAGCTTCATCTACGTCGGAATTTACTGGAACAACCATCATCACATGTTCCAGTCCACGGAAAAAGTCACCGGCGGCATCTTGTGGGCGAACTTGCACCTGCTCTTTTGGCTCTCGCTATTTCCGTTCACCACTGCGTGGGTTGGCGCAAATCACCTCGCGCCCGCACCGACGGCGGTTTACGCCTTTGTGTTGATGATGGCGGGCGTGGCCTATTACATTTTGGAACACTCAATTATCCGGCAGCAGGGCAAAGATTCGTTGCTCGCGCGCGCCATCGGTAATCGCTGGAAAGAAAATATTTCGCCGCTCTGTTATCTCGCGGCCATTCCACTTGCGTTTGTGAGTCCGTATATTTCCCACGCACTGTTCATCTTCGTCGCCATTCTTTGGCTCGTGCCAGATCGCCGTATCGAACGCCTGTTGGACCTGCGCAAGCCAGACTGAACGTTTTACCTACGCATCTGCTTGGCACACCGCGCGCGGCGCGTTAGTCTTTCCGCAATGATTCTCGACACGCTGACTCAATATCGCCGTTACACAAGTTTGTCGCCGCGCTTCGCCGCCGCGTTTGAATTTCTGAAACAACTGCCCGCTGACAAAGCGAATGGCCGTTACGACATCGACGGTGATAATTGTTTCGCGCTCGTGCAATCTTACAAAACCAAGACGCTCGCGGAGGCGAAGTTTGAGGCGCATCAAAAATATATTGATATCCAATTCATTCAGGCCGGTCGCGAAAGCATTCTATGGTCGCCGCTCACCGCGCTCACGCAAGTGACCGAACCTTACGTGGCCGAACGCGACATTATCTTTTACGCCAACCCGCCGAAGTGGACGCCCATTCACTTGAGCGCCGGTCAATTCACCATTTTCTTTCCTGAAGACGGCCACGCGCCCGGAGTAGAAACTGGCAGCGCCAGCGAAATTCGCAAGACCGTCATCAAAGTCCGCCTCTGACCTCACGCGCAGTGTGGAACTACGCTTGAACCGCCGCGCCAAAAACTGTTACGCTGCATCTTTATGAGCAAACCTGCCTGCCCGATGTGCGAGATGACTGACGTTTTGGAATTTCCCGACAAATGGGAATGCGTCACCTGCGGTCATGAATGGCCGCGCGAAGCGGCACCGGAAATTCCCGACGGCCCGCGCGTCGTCAAAGATGCCCACGGCAATGTCCTCGCCGATGGCGATTGCGTCATCCTCATCAAAGATTTGAAACTCGGCGGTTCATCCGTGCTCAAGGGCGGTTCCAAGTCCAAGCCCATCCGCCTCGTGGACGGCGATCACGAAATCTCCTGCAAAGTGGACAACATCGCTGTCGGCTTGAAAGCATGTTTCGTCAAGAAGGCGTAAAATACCCTGCCAAAGCAGGCCTTAACAAGGCGGCACAGGTCGCTCCGGCAACGGTCACTCAATCTTGAAAGTCGCCGCCGTTTTGAACGGCATCGCATCCGGGCAAGTGATGACGAGCGCGGCGGCTTCCTGTTTCCAAGTCAGTGCGCCGTCGTAGCCAAGCAGCTTCACGGATTTCACCGGATGGCCGAAGTATTTTGAATCCATGCCGAGCGAAGTGATTTTCAATTCCGTTCCGGGCGCGGGCATGGTCATGCAAAAAGCGTAGAGCGCGCCGTCTTTGCCAACGGTAAAGCGAAAGTCCTGCGAACCATATTGGAAATCCGCCTGGCTCTTGCCCAGCTTACCGCCAGGAATCTTGCGTAAATGTCCTTTGTCCATCTCGCCTTCGCCAGGAATTTTCCAAGCGCGGCTGCCGTAAATGGCCTCGCCGTTCACGCGCATCCAGTCGCCCACGCCCGCGAGCATTTGCTTGCTACCGTCATCCAGCGAACCATCCGGTAGCAGCGAAATGCAGATGCAAGCATTGCCGTCACGTGCGCAGGCTTCGATGATATAACGAATCATCGCCCGTGAATCGTAAATGAATCCGGGCGCGTAAAACCAATCGCCCACCGGCGCTTCCGCAATCCACGCCTGATCGGTTTTGATGTCATTCGGGATGCCAAACTCTTCGGTATTCACGGTGCCATTAGTTTTCTTGCGGAACTTTACAATGCTGAACGTATCCACCTTGCCCCGCCGTTCCAGTGCCCGGTTGTAGAAATCGGCGATGACGGTTTGCATCGCATCAGCCTTCAAGCCAGTGCCCGTGCCGCTGCCACTGAAGGGTTGTTGGTCGGTGCCATCGGTGTAGATGAAATCAGGATTATATTGATTGACCACATCCATCATGCGCAGCGCCCATTGCGTGGCATACCATTTATTATAAGCGATGTGGTTGGTAAAGATGCCGGCGGGCGGCGGACTCCACGGCGAATACGCCGCCTTGGTCACACCTTGATATTCTCGCAAATCAATGCCGTAAAGTCGCTGCGGGTCGAGGCCTTCCCACCATTTGCCCTTGCCGTCGGCGAGCGTAAGATTGCCGTCGTAAGGCACACCTGCTTTGGCACCTTCCTTGTCGCTACCGAAAGCCGCCTGCCACCACCACCAAGAATATTCGTGATGGAACGTGACCCCGAAACGCATGTCATCCGCCCGACAAGCCTTGGCCCATTCGCCGATGAGATCGCGCTTCGGGCCGAGGTTGACGGAATTCCACGGCTGATAATGCGAGTTCCATAAATCGAAGTTGTCGTGATGCACGCCTTGGATCATCAGGAACCGCGCGCCGGCATCGTGATAAATTTTTGTGAGCGCGGCGGGATCGAGCTTGCTGGGATTCCAGTCGCGCAACACTTCCTTGTAACCGACCTCGGACGGATGCCCGAAATTCTTGAGGTGATTGTTATACGCCGTCGTGCCCGGCACATACATCTTGCGCGCATACCAATCACCACTCTGCCCGGAAGCCTGCGGACCAAAGTGAACCCAGATGCCAAATTTAGCCTCGCGCAACCAGTCCGGTGTGCCGGGATAATTTTTCTCGATGGACGCCCACGTCGGCGCAAACGGCCCGGAGGCAATGGGCAAATCCAGTTTTACTTCCGCCGCCGATTTGGCTTCACCCATCGGCACACTGTCGTGTGGCAATGGGACGGAAATTTTCGGCATGGGTGGCAGCGATGGCAGCACGGCCTGAACAGACCCAGAAAACATCAGGTTGACACACAAAAAGGCAAATGGAATTTTCATACTGAGATGAGCGAGAGTAAAGAAGACAGAGGGCAGATTGTAAAGTTCCGGTAAACGGCGATCACGAAATCTCCTGCAAAGTGGATAACATCGCCGTCGGTTTGAAAGCGTGCTTCGTGAAGAAGGCGTGAAGCGGAAGTTTTATTTTCGAACACCTTAGTTCATTTGAAAAATTTGGAGCGCGGTCGGCCAACACGCCACCGCGCTCCAGCATTTTGACTTCAAGCGCACTTCGCGGCGGCAAGACCTTTGCCGGTTTCCAAAAAGGATTTCAGGCTGGAGAGCACGCGCGGCCAGCCGCCATTCACCCGACCGGGCATCGTCGAACTTGGCTTGAACTGGTCATGCGTCACGGTGAGACACACTGTGTCCTTGACGATTTCGATTTCATAAGTGACGCGCGATACGTCCTTGAGATTTTCCGGATCAACCCACGACAGCACGAGACGTTTCGGCGGGTTGCTCTCCAACACTTTGCCGGTGGTATAAACTTCGGGAGTTTCGCCTGACGTCGCCATGTCCCAAGTCGAACCCTTCTTCCAATCGGAGACGAGCGCGAGTCCGCCCCAATACTGGCGCGTGAATTCTGGTTTCGTGATCGCGTCCCAAACCTTTTTCGGCGTGGAACGAATGTAGGTGGTGTAAACTAACGTTGGCTTGGCCATAACTTCATCCTTTCTTGTTTAGTTGTTTGTTTTTCGGTTGGTTTTGTTCGAGACCGCGTTTCAAATCGCTCAACGCCTGTAAGCGATGGCGTTCGTATTTGCCAATCCAGCGCTCGCTGATCTCGTGGATCGGCACCGGATTGAGATAATGCAGTTTCTCGCGTCCGCGCCAGACGACGGCCACCAGATTCGCGGCTTCAAGCAACAAAAGATGTTTGGTCACCGCCTGCCGCGTCATGTCCAGATGCACGCACAATTCGCCGAGCGTCTGGCCGTTGCTCTTATGCAACTCGTCCAGCAACTTCCGCCGACTCTCGTCCGCCAACGCTTTGAAGACTGCATCCATCTGACCGCGATATTATGCAACCTTTTAGTTGCATGTCAAGCCACCATTTTGATTTTCGGTTTTAAAATATAAAAGTAATTACATTGCTATGCGACCGGTATGCACGGAAGCTCCAACATGAGCAAAAGCCTTCAACAACATGGATTCCGGGAAATCAACAAACAACTCCGCTTCCGCATGATTGCCAGCGGTCTGGACACCATCAAGATTCTCGTCACCCGCCAATCCGGAAAATTTAAATTCAACTTCACCGGTGCGCCTGACCAAGTGGTCAAAGCCGAAGCCCTGTTAGCCGCGTGGGGTTGAGCTTTTCCATCAGCACATCACTCGTAACGGTTAGACACGCATCTCACTAATTTTCACGGATTGAATTCGTGTTAATTAGTGTGATTCGTGTCTGCGCTTAGACCTTCAGCGAGCCACGGAATCCCCGCCCGTTGTAGTAAGACTCCGCACCGTTGTGACCGATGAAGACGCGACCGTAACGGCGATCCCCATAAATCGCGCCGCCGAGTTCACGGATCTCCGTCGGCGTCTGCAGCCAGCTCGACGACTTCGTGTCGAACTCGCCCAGCTTTTGCAGCGCGAAATATTCTTCCTCTGTCAACACCGCCACGCCCATGTCCGCCGCTGCATCCAGGACGCAGTTTTTGGGTTTGTGTTCCTTGCGCGATTCCAGCGCCGCGCGGTCGTAGCAAAAACTGACGCGGCCCTTGGGACTTTGCGCGGCACAATCCATGAAGATGAACTCGCCCGATTTTACGCCGACCACATCCGGTTCGCCGCCGGTGCGTTCCATTTCCGCGAGCGACCACAGCTTGTCCGGCCGGGCCGCCAATCGCGCCTGCACCTTGGCCCACGCCAAACCTGGGTGCCGGGCCTGGTTCGCGTCAAACCGGGCTTTCAACGCGGCCAGCAACTCGTCGCGTTGTTTGGGGGACAATTCCTTTTTCATCTCAGCTCGCATGAAACCTTCGAATGCCCCGGTCAGCAAGCCGCTCAATCAACTCGCTCGCTGTGGAATTAACTAACAAGACATCCGGCGGCAGCATATTGAACAAACCGGCAGACTGCTGCAAATCGGTGACAATCAAAACCAACGTCGCTGGCTGTTTACTTTGCCCAGCGGCGTGAAGCAATTCAGCCGCATCGGCCAAGCTTTCGCCACGCCGTTGAACGCGAATCAAGATTGGATTCTCGCCGGGCTTTGCGTTGAGGATGGCGTCCATTCCACGATTGCGCTGGACGGGAATTATCGGAAGGCCGTGCAGGTAAGCCAAAGCCTCTTCATCGGACTGGACGTAGGATTCACGTCCTTTCCGAAGCAGTTCCGACGAAGTTTTGACCGGCTCAACTAACCGCTGCTTCGTCAACTGGACTGCTTCGGCGGCAACGTCAATCCCTAGCGAGTTGCGACCGAGCAGTTCTGCCGCGACCAACGTTGTGCCGCTGCCAGTGAACGGGTCGAGCACCAAGTCGCCAGGCGACGTAACCAGCGCGATAATTCGTTCGAGCAGCAAGATTGGCTTCTGGGTCGGATAGCCTACGCGCTCCTTTGCTTTGGGATTGAGCAGCGGGATGTCCCAGACATCGGCTATGGGCACGCCCTTCTTGTGGCCGTCGTGGATGACGTTGTCGCTGCCGTCGCGGGCATAGACGGCTTTGCCGTGTTCATCGCGCTGACGGCGTTGGAGAATCTGGTCCACGTTCGTCGAGGGCGAGTAATCGCCGAAAAGCTGATGGTATTGATAGGCGTCGGTCTTGGTGTAAAAGAAAATGGTTTGATGCGACGGCATCGGATTGCGCTGCGAATTTGACCAGCGACGATAGTGCCAGATAATCTCGGAGCGGAACATTGTCTCGCCGAAAACCTCATCCAGCAGGCAACGGATGTGATGCGACGCGTTCGTGTCGCAGTGGAAGAACAACGAGCCGCTCGCTTTCGAAACACGTCGGAACTCTTTTAGTCGAACACGCAGGAACTCGATGTATTCCGCCCGGGATTTCCATTCGTCGCTGAATTCAAACTTCGTCGTGCGGTCGCGCGTGACGAGCGAATGCATCTTCTGTGTAAAAAAAGGCGGGTCAACATAGACCAAGTCCACCGACTCGGCGGCCAGACCGCGCACCACATCGAGGCAATCGCCATAATGGACTTCACTGGCCATGTTGCCCCGTCCTTTCTGCCGCCAGTTCTTTGAGGATTCCAAGAAGGTCAATATCCGTGCGCTGTTTTACATAAGCCCAAGCCGCATCGGCGTAGTGATATTCACCAGCAACGCTCTTGTAGAGACTTTCAAGCGTTTGCTGGATGCGCATTGCCTGCTCGCGATTCGGGTAATAGAACATTACCCGCACCGGTTTGTAACCAGCATCCCCAATTGCCTGAATCCGCGTATGTTCTTTGGTGATGTGGTCGCCGTCCGTAGTCGCATCGCGCCATTTTATTTCTAACGCGTCCTTCCCGACGAGACAATCTATCTCAAAAGTTTTCGGCCGTTGACCGCGCGTGTTCGGCACACGAATTGAACCAGAGTCGGGAAATTTCTTCTTAAAACAAAGCTTCGCTGCTTCTTCGAGAAACGAACCGGCGTATTTGTAAAGAAACCGTCCCTTGTTCTGATATACATCAATGAGCTTCCCCTCGGCTTCGGTAACACCAAGCACTTGATAAATGAGGACGTGCGAACGGTCGTCTTGTTCCATCTCGGCGACGCGAGCGTCAATGCTGCGTTTTAATTCAGCAGCGTATTGATCAGCTAAAGCTCGGATGTCGTCTCGTATTGCCATCGAATCTTAATTTCAAAAGGCTACCAGATTCACGCCTTCGCGTAAACCTCCGCGCCTTTTTCCACGAACTCCTTCGACTTTTCTTCCATCCCCTTCTTCAATGCCTCTTCCTCGGCGATGCCTTGTTCGGCGGCGTATTTCCGGACGTCTTCGGTGATTTTCATCGAGCAGAAGTGCGGGCCGCACATGGAGCAGAAGTGCGCGGTCTTGGCGCCGTCTTGCGGCAGCGTCTCGTCGTGGAACTCACGCGCGGTCACGGGGTCGAGCGCGAGGTTGAATTGATCTTCCCAGCGGAATTCGAAGCGCGCCTTGGAGATGGCGTTGTCGCGGTATTGCGCGCCGGGATGCCCCTTGGCCAGGTCGGCGGCGTGCGCCGCGATCTTGTAGGTGATGACGCCGTCTTTCACGTCCTTCTTGTTCGGCAGGCCGAGGTGTTCCTTGGGCGTGACGTAGCAGAGCAACGCGCAACCATACCACCCGATCATCGCCGCGCCGATGCCGCTGGTGATGCGGTCGTAGCCGGGCGTGATGAACATTTTCATTTCGGGAAAATCTTAACGCCCGGTCGCAACCATTGCAATCCAACGCTCCTTGAACGCTCGATGAAAAACAAATGCCACGCGCTTGAAAAAATTGTGCGCCGCGAGTTCAACGATGCCGCCTCGTCCAATCCAACCGCCAGCATCCGTGACCTGTCTGCCAATCCATCGGGTCAAACTGCCAGTTTCCACGGCCTGTCTGCCGGTTCAAATGGCACGTCTGGCGACAGACTTGGCCTGACTGCCGACTCATTTGCTCCATCTGCCAGCTCCCATGCTCCATCTTCCAGCTTCTCTGGCCTGTCGTGCTGTTCAAATGTCGCCACTTCCGAGCCATTTGGCGTGTCTGTCAGGTCATTTGGCCTGTCTGCCGACTCATCTGGCGTCGCTGAAACCTCACATTTCATCGCTTTTCCTCGGTTTTTCACTTTTTTTGAACATTTCACCCATTTCGACGGTTCTAATATGTGAACCCCGCGAGAAAGGCATAAAACTATGAACACAAAACAGCTCAACAAGCTCACCATGTATCTGGCCGTCGAGGGAATCTGCGACGGCACTCCGACCGCTTGGCAATCGCTTCAAGCCTTTGCCGATGCTTACACCGACCTCAAACTCCACGTCACCAACATCCAGACTTTCTCCCAAAGTCAGGCGCAGGACACCAGCGGCGTGGCGCAGGACAAACAAGCCGCGCGACAGGCCATGTGCGCCGCCGCGTTGCCGATTGCCAATGCCGTTCACGCCTACGCCGTGAAAACCAAGAACAACACCCTCGCCAACGCCGTGGATTTTTCCATGAGCGACCTCATGGGCGGACGCGACGTGCAATCCCGCGACAACTGCCAGAACATCTACACCACCGCGAACACGAACATCGCCAACCTTGCCGCCTACGGCGTGACCGCCGCCAAGCTGACCGCGTTGACCAATGCGATTGCCGCCTACAACCTGCTCATCAGCAAACCGCGCGACACGCGCGCCGCCGGCAAAACCGTCACCGGAAATCTCCAAGCCGAGTTTGACGCTGCCGATGTGGATTTGGGCATCATGGACGACCTCACCGGCCAGATCACCGTTGCGAAATTCGTGAGCGATTACGAAAACGCGCGCATCATCGTGGACACCACCGCGAGCCACGCCAGCCCGACCCCGCCCACGCCGCCGCCCGCGACCCCGCATCCGTAAAATCAAATTGAAAACGCAAAGCGGCCTTCGGAAACGAAGACCGCTTTTTTATCGAGTAGTCCGCACAGCGTTAATCGCAGCAATGATACCGTCCTTTTCTTGTTGCTCAAAATACCACCAGTTCGTGCTCCAGACGCGGTGGATTTTCCAGCCGAGTTTTTCCAAAACCCGCTGCCGCGCCCGGTCTCGCGTTCGTGCAACTAGAGAACTGTGATAAGCCGCACCATCGCATTCGATGGCGAGAATGTTTTTCCCGCGCTCTTTGACGATGATGTCGAGCCGAAATTTGCCAGCACCATATTGACATTCGATGTCATAGCCTTCGTTTTCCAAAAACTCCACGACCTGCTCTTCAAAAGGTGATTCACAATATACGACGTTTGAAACACCGTCATTACGGCGTTGAAACCTCTTGCTCCCGATTCCAAACGTGCGGGCTTGCTCGGTATTTTCCAATTCAGTGAGAAAGTCTTTCAGACAATTGAAGCCCCGACTTTGCGCGCTGGTTGCCAAAAGGTCAGCAACTTTCAGGGAGGACACAATTGTCATGCCATTACGCGAACGAGTGATTGCGACATTCAAACGACGTTCGCCGCCGCTCTTGTTTAACGGGCCAAGCACGGATGCGTTAAATTGTCCGGCGGCATTTTTCCCGTAGGTTAGGCTCAAAATGATTCGATCCATTTCATCGCCTTGCACCGTTTCCAAATTCCGCACAAAGAATTTCGATTCGTCCGCGCAAAAAGCTCGAACTTGCTCGGAAACATCTAGCAGGAGTTCTTCCAGCAGTTCAACCTGCGAAATGTTCATCGTGACGACGCCAAGTGATTTTTCTGGGTGCTCGCGGACGTGCAGTTCGATGAGCTTGACGACTTCTTTTGCCTCTGTCGGATTATTTCGCTGACCAGTTTCATTGTAGATTGCATTTGGAAGATAATGCAGTCGGCGACCGATGCCGGTGACGTGCGCTGGTGGATACATTTCCAGTTTGCCGCCATAAAACCAATCGTTGGAAAAGCGGATTAGGTCGGGTGTCTCGCTGCGGTAGTGAGACATCAACATCACTTGCGTCTTGTCTTCCTCGAATACGCCGCCAAATTCTTCCAGCAAGCTTTCGCTGACGCCAAAATCTTCCGCTTCCGCTTCGGGGGTGGCGAATCCCGCAAAAAAATCTGTTGGCGGAAGTTGGTATTTATCGCCGACGATGATGACTTGTTTGCCGAACGACATGGAAAGCAAACCATCCAGCACACGAATTTGCGAAGCCTCATCAAAAATTACCAAGTCGAACGGAACGCCATGCTCCTCAAATATATTTGAGTCTATCAGATTAGCCAATGACGTTGGACTCATCAGCCAGCAGGGTTTCGCCGCCAGAAGATAATCCATATGCGCATTCGCCAATTCGCGAACCGTGCCACGAATACGCTGCAAACCTGCGAGCCGCCGTAATTCCGATTCGCTATGCGATGCAATGCTTGCCGCCGTATCCATCTTTCCGCGCAAATTGACTTTCATGTGGTCAATCACCCAAGAAGCCAGTTTCTCGTCGTGTTCAGTGAACGCCTTGAGCGTTTGCTTAAATTCCATTCCGTCTGGCTTTGCAACCGGATCGCACAGGCGCAGCAAATTAAAACAAAATAACCGCTGCGCTTGCTGTGGCTGCACGGAGCTATCAAGAATCTTACTCCAAAGGGCTTTGATTTCAGGAAACGCGGAAATCTTGTCCTGCCAGCGTTTCTTTTCCAGCCACAACGGACGCCGAGGCAGTTCGCCCATAATTTCCGCGACAAGGGACGTGAGCGAATCGTAATTAGGCAAGTTTGAAGTGCAGCCTTCAAAAAGATTTTCCAAACCGACGTAACCTTGCTTCATCTCGGCCTGATGGCTTTGCAAACGGTCTCGCAGCTTCGACCAAAGCTGACTATCAATGTCCAGTTTTTGCTGACCGCGCAACCGCTCGAATAAATCCCGCCATGCAATTACTTCATGCAGCCATTTCCAGTCCGGCGCAGTTTGATTGTGCGGCGACAATTCCAAATACTTCGGCAATGGCGCGAGTTGCTCCTGGCATTGGGCAAATTCTTTTTGAGCCACGAATGCAGCCGTGACGGAATTTGTTCGGTTGCCTTCCTGCTTTTCAAAACTTTGAAGGAATTTTTGAATGCGCTGCTTGGCTGCGTCATAAAATTTCAACGCTGCTTCCAAGTCATCCGCTTCTTGTCCATCCGGCAGAACCAATTTGTCCAATTCCGCAAGCGCGGCTTGCACACCGGCGAGCAGATTGGCGTTCACGGATTCCCAGAATGTTTGCCAATGGGCATTGCCTACCTCGAACAAGTCATTTCTTTCACGCACTTGCTCAACAATGCCGGCAACTTTTTCCAAAGCGTAAACTTCATCACGGGAAAGATAGCTTTCAATTTGGTCGGAACTTTCATGCGCCACCGCGAGATACGCCGAAGTCAATTGTTTCAAAATGACGTGCGTCTCTGCCGCTGTCCGCAACGAACCAACGGTGCGAAAGGTTGCGACGGCATGAAGCGTGACTTCCTGCCACTTTTTGAAACCGCGTGTTGGGATGGTCGGGAAAACCTGACGCAGCGCGTATTTACATTTACGGTCATTGACAAAATTCAGGCAATAGCTGACGACATTGAAACCATGTTCGGCCTTTGCCTCGACGTGTTGCCAATGCGTTGTTGCCACACGTTCAAGCGCGACAAAATGCAAAGGCAACGGAGAATTCTTGGCGTGAGTGGCACACGCTTGAAAATGCGCTTTCCATCCGGCAACCGTGAGAACCGGCGTTGTGTCTTGTTTCCACCAACTGCGGGGAATCGTTGTTCCGAAAGACGCTATGGATAGAATCGCTTGCAGTTGGGCGCGACGGGTTTTAACCAGCGGTGAATAAACCAGACCAATTTGGTCGCAGAGTCGGCGGTAATTTTTCTGGCCTGTTTCAATCTCGGCGTGCCTATCTTTGTGATAATCCTCTCGCTTCGATAAATCTTCCCACGACTTTGCTTTCTCCGTTGCGAGCAAGGCGTCTGCTTCGTTTTTCGCGTCAGTCGAATAAATTTCCGCCAGCGGGACAGGATGGCGAGCGGCAACGAGTTTTTCGCGGCGCTGCCACTGTGAATTCAAATGCTCCACCTCTTTCAAACTGACTTGCTCGTTCCCAATCAGTTTCGGATGACAAGTTGGCTTCCCTAAAACTGTCATCACCAACGCGAGGGCATCCGTTGTGTTGGCGTCGGAGTTAATGGGAAGTTCAATTCCAACAGATGCCGCCCATTCTTTTACGACTTGAAGCGCTTCAACCTGTGCCAAGATTTTTTGCACCAAGGTTTGCAGTTCGTTCGTGGCGTTTGGATTTTCGTCGAAACTTTCAACGCGAACTTTATTCCAGACATTTTTATTGTCCGTTAAAACCACGGCAAGATCAGGCCATTCGCCGAGGCTGCCGAGGAGTTTTGTCAGCCGTTCTTTGGATAGTGACTGCCAATTTGAAATTGGAATGTTAGGGACATTCTGCAATTCCTTTTTCAACCGGATCATTCCTGCCAATGCTTCGCGTTTTGCAACTTGTAATGAAGGATGGGCGATTGCGCGGCCAAACTTTACCCGCTCATTAAGAATCGTGCGCGTTTCTTGTAATTGAGTGAATGGATAAACGGGTGCGTTTTGCCCAGCCGGAAATTTGCTCGTCGCTTGTTTTAGAAATTCCCGTTTGTCTAAATCCTCGTCGTGAAGATTGAGAAGTGCAGGATTGAGGCCGCAATTAGAAAGCCGTTCCGCAACTTGCTTAATAGCTTCTTTTTTATCACAAGCTAACAATACATTCTTTCCCTTGTAGAGTGCGTTGCTGATGATATTTGCGATGGTTTGCGACTTGCCAGTGCCGGGAGGTCCTTCGACTTGCAGACAAAAGCCTTTATCTGCCAACTGGACGACCCGAAGCTGGCTGTCATCACAAGGAAGAGTAAGGCCGAGTCCTTCAAGGCCATCATCGGTGACTTCTCCCAGTTCTGCCGGGATTTTTCGGCCTTCAATTTTCGCCTGAATAACGCGGTTTTTTGCCAATGCCTGTCTCAATGGCGGATCGCTCAAACGATTTTGGACAACCATCTGCTGGCTGCTGAACAAACCAACGTAGCTGTCGTTGGTCACTTGCGATGCGCGATTTCCCAATTGTGCCTTGACCCAATTGGTAGCTTGAACCGGATCATTCAACACCGAATCGGGAACTGAAATCGCCAATCCACGAAGATGCGCCTTTAATACCGGATTAAATTGCCAAGCTTCATCTTCGGAAACGACTGCCTTGATTTTGTCGCCGCTGGTTTGAAAGGAAGCGCGTTTCAAGCAAACTGGAAAAAGTTGCTTGCGCTGTTTTCCCTCTGTCCCGCCAGCAACAATCATTTCCACCGCGCCAAAGCAAACGAAAGCGCAATGTTCGCCGCGCTCACGAATGCGCGTCAGATAATTCTTGTGGAGATTGCGGGCGGTTGGCTCGGCCATCGTGCCGATGGTCAATGTGCCGCCGTCAGCGAGAGAGCTGATTTCGTCCGGTTGCAAAAGCCGAAATCGTTTCACCGGCATTTTGACCAACGGATTGGTCAATCCCTGTGCCGTGGACTGCTTGAGCCACTTTTCCAGATATTCGGCAAACGTCGGCATGGCTGATGAGTTTGCGCGTTAAATTTATCAGCGTCAATTCTGCGTTCGCGTGTTTGGCGTGGTTCGCGGTTCACCTCATCCGGCCTGCGGCCACCTTCTCCCCATCCGATGCGGAGAAGGAATTATTTTGTGGGACGATTTCCTAGGGTAGTTCGTTCCTCACAACCCTAGGCTAATTTCCGTTACGCCTTCAGCGTAGCCGAAGCTCGGCCTGCCATTGATTCGCGTTAATTCGTGTCAAAGCCTTCAAGCCTTCGCGTAAAGCTCATTTCCCTTTTCAGCAAACTCTTTGGACTTTTCTTCCATCCCCTTTTTCAACGCCTCTTCCTCGGCGATGCCTTGCTCCGCTGCATATTTCCGCACGTCCTCCGTTATCTTCATGCTGCAAAAGTGCGGCCCGCACATGGAACAGAAATGCGCCGTCTTCGCGCCGTCTTGCGGCAAGGTTTCATCATGGAATTCCCTGGCCGTCACCGGATCAAGCGACAGGTTAAACTGGTCTTCCCACCTGAACTCGAATCTGGCTTTGGAAATGGCGTTGTCGCGGTATTGCGCGCCGGGATGGCCTTTGGCCAGGTCCGCCGCGTGCGCCGCGATTTTGTAGGTAATCACACCATCCTTGACATCTTTTTTGTTGGGCAATCCCAAATGCTCTTTCGGGGTCACATAGCAGAGCATCGCGCAGCCATACCAGCCGATCATCGCCGCACCGATGCCGCTGGTGATGTGGTCGTAGCCGGGCGCGATGTCGGTGGTGAGCGGCCCGAGCGTGTAGAACGGCGCTTCGCCGCACCATTCGAGCTGCTTCACCATGTTCTCCTCGATCATGTGGATAGGCACATGGCCGGGACCTTCGTTCATGACCTGCACGCCCTTGGCCCACGCGCGTTTGGTGAGTTCGCCCTGCGTTTCGAGTTCGCCGAATTGTGCGCGATCGTTCGCATCGGCAATCGAGCCGGGGCGCAAACCGTCGCCGATGGAGAACGAAACATCATACGCGGCCATGATGTCGCAAATCTCGTCCCAGTGCGTGTAGAGGAAATTCTCTTTATGATGCGAGAGGCACCACTTGGCCATGATGCTGCCGCCGCGCGAAACGATGCCGGTCATGCGGTTCGCGGTCATCGGCACGAAGCGCAGGAGCACGCCCGCGTGAATGGTGAAATAATCCACGCCCTGCTCCGCCTGCTCGATGAGCGTGTCGCGGAAGAGTTCCCACGTGAGGTCTTCGGCGCGGCCATTGACCTTTTCGAGCGCCTGATAAATCGGGACGGTGCCGATGGGCACGGGCGAGTTGCGCAAAATCCATTCGCGCGTGGCGTGGATGTTCTTACCGGTGGACAAATCCATCACGGTGTCCGCACCCCATTTGATGGACCAGCGCATCTTCTCGACTTCTTCTTCGATGGACGAAGCCACGGCGGAATTGCCGATGTTGGAATTAATTTTCACCAAGAAATTGCGACCAATAATCATCGGCTCGTTCTCCGGATGATTGATGTTCACCGGAATGATGGCGCGGCCGGCGGCGACTTCTTCGCGCACGAACTCAGGCGTGATTTCTTTCGGGATGCGCTGCGGAAATTTCTTGAAGACGGAAGGCGTGAACTCGCTGCTGGCAAGCTGCTGCGAACCGGCGTGCTGCTTGTCGAGCTGGTTGCGAACAATGTCGTTCGCCATGTCCGAAATGCGGGCGCGGCCCATGTTCTCGCGGATGGCGATGAACTCCATCTCGGGCGTGATGATGCCGGCGCGGGCGTATTGCAATTGCGTGACGACTTTGCCCGCCTTCGCGCGCAACGTGCGACGGCGATTCGCGGTGAGCCCGGGAAATTCCACGAGGCGGTTTTTTTCCGCATTGCTCGCGAACTCGGCGTGTTTGCCGGAGAGATAGCCGTTGTCCTGCGGCTTCACTTCGCGACCGTCGTATTCCTCCACGTCGCCGCGTTTCAAAATCCAGTCGCGGCGCAGCGCGGGCAAACCTTCCTCGGATTTGCCGGTGAACGCGGGGTCGCCCCACGGCCCGCTGCAATCATAGACGCGCACGGGTTTGTTCGGACGCACGTCGCATTCATTGATCGTGGTGGGCGAGAGCTGAATCTGGCGCATCGGCACGCGGATGTCGGGGTGTAACTGGCCTTCGACGTAAACACGTTTGGAGTTGGGCAACTGCTCGCTGCTATGCGGTTCGAACGATTCTTTGGTCGCGATCATAATTTATTAAACGGTTTTGAACGGGAACCGGAAAGCGCTTTGGTAAGGCGCGTAGCGTATTGGCCGCCACGCAGTGGCTCCATGCGCCGGCATTATCCGGATCAAGTTCACGGGTCATTGGCGCTCGCGCGTCAAACTCTCAGCGTCGCCCAAAGGCGATTTGGCTCCCCGAACGGCTTTAAGCTATGCGATTCGCCCGCGTCGTGCAAGTGCTGGACGGTCTTAGATTTTTAAACCAATAGATGTGCGGTTGGAAAAATTATTTTTCGAAAACTTAACGTGCCGTTGCCCGCACGTTTGGTTAATTTGTCTCGGACAATTTATTTTATGGCCAGCTTGAACATCCCCAATTTTTCCCGAGGCAACGAGTCCGTCACCAATCCCACCAACGAGGCGGCGAACAAAGACATTCCCGAAGTCCTTCAACTGCACGGCACCACGCCCAACGGCCTGACCGAAGACGAGGCGGCGGAGCGGCTGGAGGTGTTCGGCCCCAATCAGGTCGCGGAAGAAAAACATCAGGGCTGGCTGCAACGGATTTATCTCGCCGTGCGCAATCCGCTGGTGATTTTGCTGTCCGTGCTGGCGATCATCACGTTTGCCACGGCGGGCGGGGCTTCGGACATCGCGGGCGGCGTGCTGATGGTGGCGATGGTGCTGCTGGGGATTTCCCTGCGCTTCATCCAGGAAACCAAGGCCGACAACGCGGCGGCAAAATTAAAAGCCATGATCAGCGTCACCGCGACAGTCGTGCGCGACGGGCAACCGAAGGAAATTCCGCTCAAGCAGCTCGTGCCCGGCGACGTGGTGAAACTCTCCGCCGGCGACATGATTCCCGGCGACGTGCGCCTGCTGTCGGCGAAAGATTTATTTATCATTCAAGCCACGTTGACTGGCGAATCCATGCCGGTCGAAAAAACCGATGCCCGCGACGCGCGCACAAATGTTTCTTCCATCGAGCACACAAATATTTGTTTTCTTGGCACGAGCGTCGAGAGCGGTTCGGCCACGGCGGTCATCGTCGCCACTGGCGCGCAGACGTATTTTGGCAAACTCGCCCGCAGCCTCGCCGACAACCAGGTGGAAACCGCCTTCGACAAGGGCGTAAAAAAATTCACCTACCTCATGCTGCGGTTCATGGTCGTGATGGTGCCACTGGTGTTCGTCATTAACGGGATTACGAAACACAATTGGAAAGAAGCGTTTTTCTTTTCGCTCGCCGTCGCCGTCGGGCTGACGCCGGAAATGTTGCCGATGATCGTTTCCGTCTGTCTGTCCAAGGGCGCACTCGCGATGTCCAAGAAAAAAGTCATCGTCAAGCGGCTGCACTCCATCCAGAACTTCGGCGCGATGGATGTGCTCTGCACCGACAAGACCGGCACGCTCACGATTGACCACGTCATCCTCGAAATCCATTGCGACGTGTTCAAAAAGGAGAGCAGCGAAGTTTTGCGCGACGCGTATCTCATCAGCCATTTTCAAACGGGCTTGAAAAATGTCTTGGATCGCGCGGTGCTGAAATACACCGAGCTGCACCAGGAACTCTCGGTTGAGAAATATCATAAGGCCGACGAAATTCCGTTCGACTTTTCCCGCCGCATGATGTCCGTCGTCGTCGAAGGTCCAGACGGTCAGCGACAGATGTTGACCAAAGGCGCGCCCGAAGCGGTGTTCGCCCGCTGCACACATTTCGAGAGCGACGGCGAAGTTTTTCCGATGGAGCCGATCCTCGTCGGCAATCTTATCGAGCAGGTGAATGATTTGAGCAGCGACGGTTTTCGCGTGCTCGCGATTGCGAATAAAAAAGTTGGCGCGCAGACCGCCTATTCCAAAGCGGATGAAAACGAATTGGTGTTGACGGGCTACCTCGCGTTTCTCGATCCGCCCAAGGACACGGCGAAAAAAGCCATTGCCGTTTTACGCCAGCAAGGTGTCACCATCAAAGTTTTGACCGGCGACAACGATTTGGTTTCGCGCAAAGTCTGCACCGAGGTCGGCATCAACGCGGAAAAAATCATCCTCGGCAACGATGTGGAAAAAATGTCGGACGAGCAGCTCGCCGTCGCCGTCGAGACGACGGACGTGTTCGCGCGCCTTTCGCCCGCGCACAAAAAACGCGTCGTGCAGGCGTTGCAGAAAAACAAGCACGTCGTCGGCTTCATGGGCGACGGCATCAACGATGCGCCCGCGCTCCGCGCCGCCGACGTGGGCATTTCCGTGGACAACGCCGTGGACATCGCCAAGGAATCCGCCGACGTAATTTTGTTGGAAAAAGATTTGATGGTGCTCGAAGAAGGCGTCATCGAAGGCCGCAAAGTGTTCGTCAATATTCTGAAATACATCCGCATGGGCGCGAGCTCGAACTTCGGCAACATGTTCAGCGTGCTCGGTGCGAGCGCGTGGCTGCCGTTCCTGCCGATGCTACCGATCCAATTGCTCACGAACAATCTGCTCTACGATTTTTCGCAGGTGCCGATTCCGACCGACAACGTCGCCACGTCGCAAATCGCCAAACCACGTCCGTGGGCGATGGGTGAAATCGCGCGGTTCATCATGTTCATCGGCCCGATTAGCTCGATTTTTGATTACACGACGTTTGCCGTCATGTGGTTTTTCTTCAAGTGCAGCAACCTCGCCATGATGCCGGCGGAAATGGCCGCACGTTTTGCCGGCGTCACCGACCCGGACAAAGTCTATGCCGCCTCGCTGTTTCAAACTGGCTGGTTCGTCGAATCCATCATGACGCAAACGCTCATCATCCACGTCATCCGCACAAATCTTATTCCATTCGTGCAGTCTCGTTCGAGTTGGCAACTTTCAATGACCACGATTCTGATCATGGGCATCGGCGCGTATCTGCCGTATTCGCCGCTCGCGCCGATTCTGCATTTCGTGCCGCTACCGTGGCAGTTCTGGCCAATTCTGGCGACGACGCTTTTGTGCTATGTCGGCCTGACCCAAATCATCAAGACCTGGCTGCTGCGCAAAAAGTGGATTTGATTTCCAGACAAAACAAAACGCCGTTCCGAAAAAATCGGAACGGCGTTTTTTATTTACGTTTCAATTTTTTAACGCGGCTTTTTTCTTTTCCAACGATTCCTTCAACGGCGGCAACAGCACTTCCATCCGGGTAAAAAAGTTGGTCGGACAACTATCCACTGACAATAACGGCAATGCCTGCAAACCCGCCTTCTTCACCCAGAAGGCATCGGCGGATTCGCGATTGACCAAACCATTTCCATAGCTGGTTTCAAACACGTCGAGATAGTTTTTCAACGCCTGATCGAGCAGCGCTTTACGCGTGTCGGCCGACGCGGTTTCCGCTTTTTTTTCCAACACACGACCGATGCCGATTTGCGCGCGGCTGCGCAGGCTAACTCCGGCATACGGCGACGCAACCACTTGCGCGCAGGCATTCGTCGCCGCATCGAAAGCGCCAAGTTGTAAATAACAGTCGCCTAATTCGCTGGCGGCCAGCGCGCCAAATTCGTTCGTCGGATTAGCCGCGCCGATTTGTGCGAAGATATTCTTCGCCAATTCAAAATTCGCGAACGGATGATTGGTGTCCGGCGCATCTAACCGCATCAACACGCCGCCGTATGCGAACATCGCCTGTGTCGCCAGCGGTGACGGACAATTCGTGTCCGCCAGCAATTTGGTCAGGTAGTCCCGCGCGTCCGTAAAACCCGAACGGCCCACGGCAGCGCGACTGGCCATCAGTTGCGCGGGAAAATACAGGCTGGAATTTTTCCACGCGGGCGTCTGGAAAATTAATTCATAGTTTGTCTCCGCACCGACGAAATTTCCGGCGCGGTAAAATGAATCCGCCACCCACCACTGTGCCAGCGGCGCGTTGGTATCCGCCGGAAATCGCGCGACGAACGCGGTGAAGAGCTGAAACGCATTGGTCTCGCGTCCCGCCTGATAATTTGCATGCGCCAGCGCGTATTGCACTTGCGGCAGCATTTCATTGGTCGAATGATTTACCAGCCAGCCTTCGTAGTTGGTGATGGCCGCCGACCAGTTTTGGCTGCGCTCAAAAGTTCGCGCCACCGCCAGCTCCACTTGCGGCACGAGTGCGGAGCGAGGAAACTGCTGCACAAATTCGCGGAAAACTTTTTGCGCATTCGTCGGCGACGAGAAATCGGAAAAACCTTCGCCCAGCAGCAACATGCCGCGATCTGCAAACGCGCTTGCGGGAAATTTCCCCAACAACTGGCGCATCGCCGCCTCGGCGCCGGCGGCATCCTGCAATTCTAAGTCCGCCCGCAAAATTTGATAGAACGCGCGGTCGCCCATGGATTTTTCAACCTCCGGAAAATTTCCAAATTGATCCAGCACCGCCTGATAATATTGTCGCGCCGCCGCAAACTCCTTCAACATGAACAAGGCGTCGCCCGTTTTAAATTTAGCTACGGCCAGATTTTCCGAAGCCGGTAACCGCTGCGCCGCTGCGCGAAAATCCAACAGACTCTCGGCATATTTGTCCGCTTTCCAATTACACCAACCGCGGTCCAGACAGGCCATGCCTGTCAGCGGACTATTCGTGAACGCACCGATGAATTGGTCGAAGCTCGTCTGCGCCGCAGCGAGCTGGTTCGTTGATGCGTTGTTGAGAAAATCTTTTAAGCGCAACTCGCCCAAGGTTAACAAGGCCAATTGCGCCGCTGGCGAATTGGGAAATTGTGCCAGATATTTTTCTAATCCGGCGGTGGCGTTGGTGAAATCATTTTGCGCCGAGGCGAGCGCTGCAATTTTTAGAACCGCTTCGCGCTGGCGTTCCACTGGCGCGGTGTTGGTTAAATTTTCCGACCACGTAGCGAGCGCCGCTGCCGGTTGATTTTTTCTCTCCAACACCGTTGCCAGCATTGCCACTGAATCCGCCTGCCGACCAGCATCCTTCGCCGACTGCATCAAGTTGGTGGTGACCGCCAGCGCAGCGTCAAATTCATTTAATCCGAGTTTGACCTGATACAATAAATTGATCCGTTCCCAATCTTGTTCAGGTGCGAGCAGTTTGGGATTGAGCAGCTCAAGAAATTTTTCCGCGGCGGCATAATTTGTCTGCATCACTTTAGACTGCGCCAGCGAAAGCCGACCATTGATGACGAGTGCATTATCCGCATCCATTTGCGCCGCGCGAATAAAAACGCCATTGGTCGCCTCGAGCATGGCGTCATGACGTGACCAATCGGGAAATTGCGCGTAAGCCGCTGCGGCTTCCACCACCGCTGTCAACCGCAACGATGAGTTCGGGAAATTTTTGGCGAGCGCAGAAAACGTTGCCGCGGCATTGGTAAAATCACCTTTAGCAAATTGCGCTTCACCCAGCCAGTAAGCATAGTAGTCCGCCAGACCGCCAGCTTCATTGATGCGTGGCGAAAGCAAGTTGATGACGGCGGCGTATTTACCCTGCTTAAACTGCGCCTGTGCCTGCGACAAAACCGCTGAGGCGACCTGCATTGACCGGGGAAAACGTTGGATGAATTGCGCAAACTCCGTTTCTGCGCGACTCCAGTTTTGATCTTGAAACGACGCCGTCGCCGTTGCAAATGCGCGCTCCTCGCGTGTGCTTGCCGCCAGCAGTTGCCCACCACCGAGCACGAGCACAGAGAGAATCAAAAGCCATTGCCGAAAAAAAACCATGCGCCGAATCTAAACGACCCGGCGCATGGACAAAAGCGGAATTCGCAACGGTTCAATTCAAAACACTTTTCAGATAATGACCCGTGAAGCTCGCCGCGCAGTGGACGACTTTTTCCGGCGGACCTTCCGCGACAATTTTTCCGCCGCCCGAACCACCTTCTGGGCCGAGGTCAATGATCCAGTCCGCTGTTTTGATTACGTCCAGATTGTGTTCGATGATGAGCAACGTGTTGCCCGCGTCGCGCAACCGGAATAAAACTTCGAGCAACTTCGCCACGTCGTGAAAATGCAAACCTGTCGTGGGCTCGTCCAAAATGTAGAGCGTTTTGCCGGTCGCGCGACGCGATAGTTCTGTCGCCAACTTCACGCGCTGCGCCTCGCCACCGCTCAACGTCGTCGCCTGCTGACCAAGCCGAATATAACCTAGCCCAACTTCCGCGAGCGTCAGCAGCGGATCATAAATTTTCGGCACGGCACGAAAAAAAGTCACCGCCTCCTCCACGGTCATATCCAAAACATCCGCGATATTTTTGCCTTTGTAAGCAATTTCCAGAGTTTCACGATTGTAACGCTTGCCGTTGCACGCCTCGCAAGTCACATAAACCGCCGGCAGAAAATTCATTTCTATTTTCAGCACGCCATCTCCTTCGCACTTTTCGCAGCGACCGCCTTTGACATTAAAACTGAAACGGCCCGGCTCGTAGCCGCGCACTTTCGCAGCGGGAAGTTTTGCGAACAAATCACGGATGTGGTTGAACATTCCAGTATAAGTCGCCGGATTGCTACGCGGCGTCCGGCCAATCGGCGACTGGTCAATCACGATAACTTTATCGAGCGACTCAAAACCTTTCAACGCCTTGTGTTCACCGGGCTTTTCCTTGGAGCCGAAAAATTTCCGGAACAGCGCGCGGCGCAGAATGTCGTCTACGAATGTAGATTTACCGGAACCACTGACGCCGGTGACACAAGTGAACGTGCCAAGCGGAATCCGCACGTCAATGTTCTGCAAATTATTCTCCGTGCAGCCCAACAATTCGAGCCAGCCTTTTTCTTCCGTTGGCACATTCCGTTTTTTAGGAACTTCAATCTTCAACTCACCCGTCAGGTATTGGCCGGTGAGGGATTTTTTGGCCGCGAGAATTTCTGGCAACGTGCCCGCCGCGACGAGTTCACCGCCGTGAACACCTGCACCGGGACCGAGATCCAGAATATAATCCGCCGCGCGAATCGTGTCCGCGTCATGCTCGACGACGAGCACTGTGTTTCCCAAATCGCGCAGGCCTTTTAGCGTGGCGAGCAAACGGTCGTTATCGCGCTGATGCAGGCCGATGCTCGGCTCGTCCAATACATAAAGCACGCCGACAAGTGCGGCACCAATTTGAGTCGCGAGTCGGATGCGCTGCGCCTCGCCACCGCTCAGCGTGCCACTCTCGCGGTCGAGCGTGAGATAGCCGAGCCCCACGTTTTTCAGGAAGCCAAGCCGCGCACGGATTTCTTTGATAACTTCGTTTGCGATTTTCTGCTCGAATTCTGTCAGCTTGAGCGCGGCAAAAAATTCATCCGCCTTTTCCACTGACAGCGCGCAGACATCCATGATGGACAGGCCGGGAATTTTTATTTTCGCCCGCTTATTTTTGAATTGCGACGTAAAGCCTTCGCCGCCGAGCGTCACCGCAAGAATTTCCGGCTTTAAACGCTTGCCGCCGCAGGCATCGCAGAATTCCGGCGCCATGTAAGCTTTGAGCCGATTGCGAATGAATTCACTTTCGCTATCCGTCGCGAGCCGTTCGAGGTTTGGCAGCACGCCCTCAAACGGGCGATTGATGGAACTGACTTTACCTGCGCGCCAGAATTTGAATTCAATGTCATCCTCGCCAGAGCCGTGGAGCAAAACTTTTTTGAAATCGTCCGGCAAATCTTTGTAAGGCGTTTCGGTGCTGACATTGAAATGCGCAGCAACGGAGCGCAGCATGGCCTTGTAATAAATGATGAGCCGCTTGCCCGCTCGACGCCACGGTTGGATTGCACCGTCGAGCGGCAACTCCATGTCGGGCACGACGAGCGCTTCGTCAAAAACCATTTTTTGACCGAGACCGTGGCAGACGGGACACGCACCGGCGGGCGCGTTGAAGGAAAAATGTTTTGGCGTCGGCGGGTCGTAGCTCTTGCCGGTCGCGGGCGAACACATTTTGTTCGAGTGCAGCGTTTCAGTCCATTGCGTCGCGTCCGTTGCCACCGGCGGTTGGTGCAGCGTGAACATCACACCTTCACCGAGTCGCAGTGCGGTCTGAACGGAATCGCCAAGGCGCACACGAATTTTGTCGTCAATTACCAACCGATCCACGACGGCCTCGATGTTGTGAAATTTCTTTTTGTCGAGTTTGATGCGCTTGTTTTCGTCGCCGAGTTCCAGCAGTTCGCCATCCACGCGCACGCGCACAAAACCTTCGCGGGCAAGTCGCTCGAACACATCACGGAACTCGCCTTTTTGCCGACGCACGACGGGCGCAAGCAGCATGATTTTGGTTTTCGGCGGTAGCGTGAGAATTTTATCCACGATGTCACTGGTGCTCTGCGTGGAAATGGGAACGCCGGTTTCCGGGCAATGCGCCTGACCGATGTGCGCGTAAAGCAAGCGCAGGTAATCGTAAATTTCTGTGGTGGTCGCGATGATGGAGCGCGCGTTGCTGCCGGAACTGCGTTGCTCAATCGCGATGGCAGGCGACAAACCTTCGATGAAATCCACGTCTGGCTTTTGCAACTGATCTAGGAATTGCCGCGCGTAGGCGGAAAGCGATTCGACGTATTTGCGCTGGCCTTCTGCGTAAATCGTGTCGAACGCGAGCGACGATTTGCCGCTGCCGCTCAAGCCGGTGACGACGACCAACTTGTCGCGCGGGATTTGTAGCGTGAGGTTTTTGAGGTTGTGCTCGCGCGCGCCGCCGATCTTGATGAATTCCTTGCTCATGTTTGTGAATTTGTCGTCGAAACGAAAAATCACACTACGCCACGCGGCGGAAAAAGCAAAGCCGGAGTTGCCCGCATCTAGAAATTTTTAAGGCAGCAGAATTAATTGATAGAACTTCAACGCCGAGGCCGAGTTCGTATCTACAAAATTGAACACGCCATTGGTTGAGGTGATGAGTTCCGGGAACACGGTCCAGCTCGGCGGCGCAAGATTGGTGGTCCATTGCACTTGGAACACCTCATAAGCGGGCGCGGTCCATTGCAGGCCGAAACTATTTGTGCCGACATTGGCGGCGGTGAAATTAGCGGGCGGCGTGACCGGACCGATGGCAAGACCGGGGTTCGTGTAAATCGCCAGCATATTGTTTGAACTCAAAACGGTGTTGTAAACCTGCACGTCGTCAATCGTGCCACTGAAATTGTGGAACGCGCCGTCATCGCGACTGCCGATCTCGAAGCTGACGTTGTTCTGAATGGTGTTCGTTCCGAGCGTATCAGATAAAACTGAAGTGGCGCTATCACGAACGCCATCAATATAAATGTTTACTCCTGCTGCCAGACCGCTGCCGTCATAAGTGAAAGCTACTTGATGCCAATTGCCGTCGTTGACGGGGTAATCACTGCGAACATCAATGCGCTTCGTTGTAAAATCGTTGACTATCCAGACGCCGATATAATTTGTTCCCGCTAGAGTAGAGTAATTCAGTTCATAGCCGGTGTGTTCATTGCTACCAAATGGACTGACCTGCCGCATCTTGCCAACGATAGTAGCATCCTGCGAACTGCCGGGAGCAACTTTCATCCACGCAGAAATCGAGAAGGTGTTGGTGCTTTCAAAATTCAAACTGGCCGCGTTGCCCACGGTGATAAAGCCGCCATTGTTCACAGTCGTCGTAGTTCCGTTCGTCAAGGTCACCGCCGAGCCTTCGACGCCATTGGTCCAACCGAATGTGCCAGCACCGACGTTCGTAAGCGTGCCGGTATTGTTAGCTGAGCCAACGTCATGAGCAATTATTCCCGCATCTTCATTGAGCGGCCAATGTGAAACCAGCCCGCTCGTGGCTACGGTCGCACTCACGATTACAATGAAAGAATTGGTCGTGCTCAACGGCGGAAGGCCATTGTCCTTAACGACCGTCGTGATGAAATTGGTCGTGTCCGCCTGCGCCAGCGTGGGCGTCCAAGTAATAACACCGGAGCCTGAATCGATGGTCATTCCCGTCGGCGGAGAAAGTAATTTATATGTCAGAGTATTCGTCGGCAGGTCTGAATCCGTCGCGGCATTGGTCACCACCAAATTCGTAAGCGCAACAATAGTTTGATCGGTGGGTGTTCCGATAAAAGTTGGAGCGGTATTTACTTCAAGCACAACCACCGTGAAGTTTGTCGTCGCGCTCAATTGCGGAACCCCGTTGTCGGTCACAACAACCGTGACATTGGTTGTTGTTGGGCCGTCCGCTTCCAACGGCGTCAGCGTGATGACACCACTATTCGTATCAATCACCGCCCACGTCGGCGAATTTGTCAGCGCGTAAGTCAGCGTGTTCGTCGGTATGTCCGCGTCCTGCGCCGC
>Ga0214164_1000414_pt1 | contig 28019 bp, 21 predicted proteins | sample TroBogepilimnion_13_FD_153003 | JGI IMG/M metagenome (GOLD analysis project Ga0214164, IMG submission 153003) | Freshwater microbial communities from Trout Bog Lake, WI - Practice 03JUN2009 epilimnion v4 | ecosystem: Environmental > Aquatic > Freshwater > Lake > Epilimnion/Euphotic zone ...
GATCACCGCTCACCATTGCGATTGTTGGATTGATGAGCCAGCTTCCCTGGTTGCTCTTCACGCTGCCAGCCGGGGTTATCACCGATCGCATCGATCGCAAGAAGATCATCGTTGCGATGGATATTTTGCGGGGAGCGGTCACAGCTCTGGCCACAATCGTTCTCGTCGTGCACCGAAATGAATTTAGCCAAGTAAAGAACCCACTCGGCGCACACCACGGAAATTCGACTCACCTGATTCTTGCAACGATGATGATTGCAAGCTTCTTGTTGGGGGCCGCAGAAGTTCTGGGTAATAACTCGTCACAGACCTTTATGCCGGAAGTTCTCGCGGAAGAAGATTTGGCAAAGGGCAATGGCCAGATGTGGTCTGCTGAATATCTGACAAATAGTTTTATCGGGCCGGCTCTTGGATCTCTTCTCTTAGGCGTTTCGATCTATCTGCCATTTCTTGTTGATGCCGGATCATTCTTTGCATCTGCCGCACTTATCTCATTGATCACGGTGCAGGCTCGTGCCATCGTAAAGTCGCAGAAGAGTAAAGAGCTCAAAGGCACAGCAGCGTTCATGGCCGAACTCAAAGAGGGATTCGCCTGGTTAATGGGTCACGATATTTTGCGACCAATGGCATTTACCTTAGGCACTCTCAACTTCTTCAGTCAGATTGCCTTTGCATCCTTCATTCTCTATGTTCAAGAAATTCTTCATGTATCAGTATTTGTCTTCGCGCTGCTTGGTACCGCAGGTGCAGTCGGTGGATTTACCGGGGGATTGGTCGCGCCAAAGATCATCAAACGAATTGGTGAAGGCAACGCTTTGACGTGCGCACTGATCGGAATGCCAACATTGATGGCGCTCTGCTTCTTCGTCCACCAGTGGTACATCCTCTACGTCATGATCTTCCTTGAAGTTTTCCTCTCCGTTTCATGGAATATCGTCACCGTCAGTTTCCGACAGACCATCATCCCAACCGAGATCCTGGGTCGGGTAAATAGCGGATACCGCTTCTTTGGCTGGGGATCTATGCCGTTGGGGTCGATCACCGGGGGATTGCTCGTCTCGATTCTTGAGCGCCACATCAGCCGAGGGGTCGCCCTTCGGGTCCCATTCTTGGTCGCGGGTGCCATAGGTCTCATTAACTGGCTGGTGGTCCGGAACTCCTTCACCAGCGCCAAGCTGCAAAGCGCTCGCGAGAGCCGAGCGTAAGGCCCGATTTACGCTGGCCAGCAAAGGTTAAGTTTTCGTTACAAAGCGGATAAATATTGCCCATATTCGGACATATAGTGCAGACTTCCTCCACTACCGCAGAGCCGGGGTGGACACTAGCTAGGCCCACTTCTTTTGCGGTCCCTCGATAAGGAGAATAAATGAAAGCACGCATTTCCGCGCGCACTGTTCTCGCTCTTGCATCAGCATCAGCGATCGCAGTAACCGGTGTAATCGTTGCACCGGCACATGCCGCAACTAAGACGACAGTCGTCATGACTGAGCCAACACCGATCAACAGCCTTAACTCCTCGGTGAACAACATGAACCTCGCATCAAACGAGGATCTCACCTACCCAACTGGCTTCAGTTTCTACTACGCCGATAACCAGAAGAATGTTGTTCCAAATACCAAGTTTGGTTCATGGAAGATTGTTAAGAATGGTGCAACAGATTTCGAAGTTGCCTACACAATCAACCCAGGACAGGTCTGGGATGATGGCGCGCCGATTACTGGTGTTGACCTTCTTCTCTCTCACGTCGTCTCATCAGGCGCTTACTCAAAGGCTGCCGGCCTAGGTGACCCACAGTCATCTGCTGGATCAGCATTTGATTCAGGCGGATACGGTGGCGTTTACGACAGCCATGTTGTTGGAAACCCAACACTCTCTGCTGACAAGATGACTCTTACTGTTAAGTACGATTCACGTATTCCAGACTGGCAGCTCTACGCACCTGGTGTTTCACCAGTACACGCACTCGAGCTCCTTGCTGCTGGCAAGAAGACACTTCCATCAGTTGCGGAAGCAAACGCTGCAACCGATAAGTTCCTCTCAGATTTCACATCGAAGAACACTGCTTCACTCAAGGCAATGGGCGCAATCTGGTCAAAGAGCTATAACATCTCAACTGTTAACTCTTCAACCAACCCACTTCTCCTTGTTGGCAACGGTGACTTCCGCATTGACACTTGCGTAGATCAGGTCTCTTGCACACTCGTTCTCGATACCAAGACAAACGGTACTTCTGGTCCAAAGACCACAGGCATCGACAAGATCGTCTTCCGTTATGACGTTGCAGATACATCTGCGCCACAGGCACTTGGAAACAAGGAAGTTGACCTCTACCAGGGTCAGCCAACAGCTGATGCTGTAACACAGCTCAAGGCTGTTAAGGGCATCAACATCCTCGCTGCTCCACTTTCTACATACGAGCAGATCTCAATGCGTGTCGGTTCAGGTTCAGGCGGCGTCTACACAGGTCCATTCGCTGGTGAGTCAGCCAAGGCAATTGCAACACGCCAGGCATTCTTGCTCGCACTTCCACGTGAAGATATGGTCTCAAAGCTCATCACACCAGTACAGGCCAACGCAGTTGTCTTGAACTCACGTTTCGTTACTCCTGATTCAACGGCTGCATATGCAAACCAGATCAAGGGCAACGGATCAAACTTCTACACAGATGGAACTCAGGCAGATCGTACTGCTCACGCAGTACGCCTCATGAAGCAGTACTACGGTGCTGACTTCTTGAAGCATCCAATTACGGTCCACACCTTGTTCCGTAACAATGCTCGCCGTCAGGCAGAGTTCGACTTGTACCAAGCTGCTGAAGCAAAGATTGGCTTCAATATGGTTGGACCTGGTCGCGCTGACTGGTCTGCTCACACATCTGATGATTCATACGATGTGAACTTCTATGCATGGGGTAACGGTCTTCCTGTACAGGTCGGCGATTGCCCACAGGTCCAGACAACTGGTGGAAATAACCACTATGGCTGGTCAAATGCAACAATCGATGCTGCTTGTCAGGCACTCGGAGCTTCAGCAATGACTGACGCTGCACGCAATGCAAAGTGGATTCAGGTTGAGCGCGCGTTGAACGCAGAGGGTTACACCATTGGTCTCTTCCAGTGGCCTGGCGTTACCGCAGTTAATGCTGATCTGAAGAACGTTAAGCCATCTGCCATTACTCCAAACCTCGTTTGGAACTACTGGGAGTGGACATACTAAGTCGACTGAAAAGTCACTTAGTAACACGTAAGTAGCAAGACTCAGTAAGACAGTCGTGGAGTTCGGGAGTAATCTCGGACTCCACGATTTACTGTTCTAAGAAGGTATCTCGAATTTATCGATGTACTTGAAAGTTTTACAAGAAGAAAGAGGTTCTGAATGTTCGCCTTTATTATGCGCCGGCTAGGGACACTTCTGGTGATCCTTTTTGGCTCGAGCTTCATCCTCTTTAATCTCACCGCGATCTCAGGTGACCCAACTGAACAACTGAAGTTCTCAACTGACCCAAAGGCGAAGCAGCAACTTGTAGCGCTTGTTCGCCAGCTAGACCTCAACACTCCGCCGCCACTTCGTTACTTCAAGTGGCTCAAAGGAATTCTGAAGGCCTTCTCTGGCCATATCGATTTTGGATATACCCGATCGAATGAACTCGTATCATCTCGACTTGCCAGTGCGATCCCAACAACACTTCGCCTAGTTACTGCAGCGGCTCTTATCGCGATTGTGCTAGGAATTATGCTCGGCATAACGACCGCGCTTCGCCAGTACAGTCGCTTCGACTACTTTGTAACTTTCCTTGCCTTCCTCATGTTCTCCCTTCCGATCTTCTGGATCGCAGTACTGCTCAAAGAATTTCTCGCTATCAAGTTCAATGACTTCCTTGCGAAAGGGCAGATACCCATAGGTTGGGCGATAGCCCTATCAGTGATGACTGCCTTCTTTTGGGCCGGAATCATCGGAAGCAAGCGTCAGACTTTCTACAAAATCTTGGGTGCAGCATTCCTCTCGAACTTTGCCCTCCTTGAGTTCCTCTCGCTCTCTCATTGGTTCTTATCTCCAAAGCTTGGACCGATCGTTGTCTTTATCTTTGCAATTGCAATTGCTTATGGAGTTACTGCCATCTCGACTGGACTTGAACTGAAGCCCGCTCTTCGTGCCGCTCAGACAATGGCAGTCATTACGTTGCTCATGTACTACCCGGTCAATTATCTCTTTAAGCACTATTCGAATGTCTGGCTCCTTCTCGGCCTCTTAGCTGCAACACTCGGAACTGCCTGGGTCGCAGGTGTCTTCTGGGCCAAGATCGATCGTGGTCCAGTGATTCGTACCGCGATGATCTCGGGTGGACTCATGGGCTTGATTGTGATCATCGATCGCTTGATGCAGACCTGGGCTCCATATATTCAGATGGATGGCGTCAACGGTCGGCCGATTCCGACTGTCGGTCAGCAAGACCCATTACTTTCACAGCCAGATTTCTGGACCAATCTTCTCGATCGATCTGTTCACTTGTTCTTGCCAACTATTGCTCTGACTCTGATCTCATTCGCCGGCTATATCCGTTTCTCACGTGGAACACTGTTGGAAGTCTTAAACCAGGATTACATTCGTACCGCTCGCGCCAAGGGGCTATCTGAGCGCACGGTGATTATGCGCCACGCATTCCGTAACACCATGATTCCACTGACAACAATTATCGTGGTTGACCTCGCTGGCATTATCGGTGGAGCGATCATCACCGAGCGCGTCTTTGGATGGTCTGGAATGGGAACACTCTTCAATGGTGCAATCTCAGGCTTCGACCTCAACTTGCTGATGGGTGTCTTCTTCTGCACCGCGTCCCTCTCGGTCTTGGCAAATCTTGTTGCAGATCTTCTTTATTCAGCCCTTGATCCACGAATTCGCGTAGGGAGCAAATAATGGCCTTCGGACGTAAGAAAAATTCAACGGAAGTTTCACAGACCGATGGTGGCGAGAATGCCATTGCCAATAAAGAGGTCGAAGGCTTAAGTCAGCGCCAGATTGTTCTCCGCCGCTTTGTGCGTCACCGCGCTGCGATGATCTCGGTCTTTGTTCTTCTCTCGGTGATCGTCTTTGTCTTCACGGCGAGTGAGTTCCACATCGGCCCAATTGGCTGGAATGGCTGGTGGCATTACACAATCAATGACACCCCAAATCTTCTCCGTTGTCCTAATGGCAATGTTGGATGCCCAACACTGACGATTACACCTGGAAAGGGCTTCGGTCTTGGAGCCCACCCATTTGGTCAGGACGATATTGGCCATGATTATTTTGCGCTTGTTATGCGTGGAGCCGAACGCTCACTCCTCGTCTGCTTCATTATCGGAGCTATTGCCGGAACAATCGGAACAGTTGTCGGAGCGATTGCGGGCTTCTACCGTGGACGTGTTGATAACGTCTTGATGCGTTTTGTTGACTTCTTAATTACGATCCCAGCGATCATCATTGGATCAGTTATTGGTTACCACTTTGGAAACCTTGGTGCGACTTTCTTGGCGCTCTACTTGGGTCTCTTCACTTGGACTGGGCTATCTCGTCTTGTCCGTGGCGAGTTCTTGACTCTTCGCGAGCGCGACTTCGTTGATGCTGCCCGTGTTGCTGGAGCATCGAACCGTCGCATTATCTTCAAGCACATCCTTCCAAATGCCGTTGGCGTGATTATCGTTTCTGTGACTCTCTTGATGTCTGGTGCGATCTTGCTTGAGACAGCGCTCTCATATCTTGGTTTTGGTGTGGTTGAACCCGATGTATCTCTAGGTCTCTTAATCTCTAAGTACCAGGATTCGTTCACAACCCGCCCATGGCTCTTCTGGTGGCCAGGCCTCTTCATCATCACGATTGCACTCAGCATCAACTTCATTGGTGATGGACTTCGTGATGCCTTCGATCCACGTCAGCGTCGCAGAATTACCAAGAAGGATCGCGAGCGCGCGTCAGAGATTAAGAAGGAGCGTGAGTCGCTCTAATGGTTAATCTTTTAGAAACTGAGGGCGTAAAAGGTAAGCGCGAGTATCAGGCTGCCGATCGCAAAGCCGGCACCGCGGTAGTTGATGCGGACTTCGCTCTCGCAACCGACAAGCCCTCTCTCGTTGAACTCTTTCAATCTCAACTTGGCGAGGTAGCTAGCCTGTCCGCTATCACTTCGTGGGGATTCACCGGGTCTGATCTCGCCGTTGAAACCAATATCCATCCCCTTGACCTCAGTGTGATGAACACTTCTGGCGTGGTATCTACTTGGGGCTGGAGCAGCCCAGGCGTAGATGGTCTTGCCAGCGACTTGGATACTCATGGTGTAGCGGGCTTCGATGGTCTCTACTCGATGCCAGCCAACGGTAATTTGCTGCAGGGGATTGGTAATGCGGATTCCCTCATCGAAGATCTCAATCTTTGGGCGCACGAAGAGCAAGTACGCGCTACTCAAGACAAAGCTAGCCCATGCGATCGCAACGAGATCGGCCTTGATTCCGCGAGTGGCGATCGTTTCAACCACAAGGGCCAGAACAATGAAGACCGTAACGCCTATGGAGAGCCAGACCGTGCGCGGACGATAGAGAAAAACATTATTCATTCCGCAATCTTCTCACAGCAACCTGGATTGGAAGGGTCACAAGCATGAGCGATCCAGTACTGAAAGTACAGAACTACACCGTTGAGTTCTGGGTAGATGGAACCTGGTATCCAGCCGCCATTGATATGAACTTCGAAGTCGCTGCAGGACAAGTTCTCGCGATCGTTGGTGAGTCAGGTTCTGGCAAGTCGACGACTGCAATGGGCATTATGTCGCTGCTCGCGACGAATGCACGTACATCCGGAAGCATCAAGGTTAAGGGATCGGAAGTTTTGGGCGCCGATAATGCAACCCTTCGCAAGTTCCGTGGAAAGGAAGTTGCATATATCTTCCAAGAGCCAATGACTGCCCTGAACCCGCTCTACACCGTTGGTTTCCAGATCGTCGAAACCCTTCGCACTCATTTTGATATTGGTCCAACCGAAGCTCGTCTTCGTGCGATCGAACTTATCGGCATGGTGGAAATTCCTGATCCAGAGACCGCTTTTGATAAGTACCCACATCAGCTCTCCGGTGGACAGCGCCAACGTGCCATGATCGCGCAATCACTTGCCTGCGATCCAGCACTCCTTGTTGCTGATGAACCAACCACAGCACTTGATGTGACAGTCCAGGCTGAAATTCTCGATTTGATGCGCGGTCTCAAGACTCGCCTCAACTCGGCGATCCTCTTGATCACTCACGATATGGGCGTTGTAGCCGATATGGCTGATGAGATCTTGGTGATGAAGGATGGCAATACCGTCGAGCACGGTAGCGCTGATCAGATCTTCAATCGCCCGCAGCACCCTTACACACAAGAACTTCTTGGTGCGGTTCCAAAGCTTGGTTCAACGAAGGCTCGCCCATTCCCTTATGACGTTAAGGCGAAGCCACAACCAGTCATCAAGCTTGAGAATGTCACTATCGAATATCCAAAGCGTGGCCGTATTCCGGCTTTCACTGCGGTAAAAGAGTTCAACCTTGAAATCTACCCGGGTGAGATCGTCGGTCTCGTTGGTGAGTCAGGTTCTGGAAAGACAACTGTTGGTCGCGCCTCGATTGGTCTCATTCCAATCAAGGAAGGATCAATCAACATCGTCGGTAACGATATTTCGAAGGCAACTCTTAAGGAGCTCAAAGGAATTCGTCGTCACACAGGTATCGTCTTCCAAGATCCTGCATCATCACTCAACCCTCGTCTTCCAATCGGTGAGTCGATCGGTGAGCCAATCTTCTTAGCTGGACTTGCAAAGGGCGCTGACCTTGATCACAAGGTGGAAGAACTCCTCAACTCAGTTGAACTTCCACGCAGCTACCGCAACCGCTACCCACATGAGCTCTCAGGTGGACAGCGTCAACGTGTAGGTATCGCGCGTGCTCTCGCCTTGACTCCAGATCTCTTGATCGCTGACGAACCAACATCAGCGCTCGATGTATCTGTGCAGGCTCGCTTCCTCGAGCTCTTGCAGGATCTTCAAGGCAAGTTGAACTTCGCATGTCTCTTCATCAGCCACGACTTGGCTGTTGTCGATATCTTGGCGCACCGCATTGCGGTTATGCAGAATGGTCGTTTGGTTGAATCAGGAAATCGTGACGATATCTTGAAGAACCCACAGGATCCTTACACTCAGCGTCTGCTCGCTGCGGTTCCGGTTCCAAACCCTGCAGAACAGGCAACTCGTCGCGCAGCACGTCTTGCCGCCAAGTAGTTAGAGCAATTAACCGAGGGTGCGAACAACCACCCACATGATTGCAACACCAAGTGCCGTAGCCCCCATCGTAAAACGCGATGGGTGGTTGGCATGTGCCTCCGGCAAAATATGCGATGTCGCAATATAGATAACGAAGCCGCTAAAGAAGGCTAGATAGATCGCAACCGAATCCTGACTGAGATGGATCGAATTACCGATCGCCGCTCCAGAGATACGGACGAGAGCATCGATAGCTAAGAGTGAGATCGCCTTCTGACTCCATGAACCAGCCCGGACCAACATCGCCACAGTATTGAGGCCATCGCTGAAGGCGTGGACTAGGAGTGCGAAGAAGACGGCCATTCCAAGGGCATGTGAGACATGGAATGCGACGCCGAGAGCAACGCCATCCATAAAGACGTGGCCCGCCATTGCGACCGCTCCGAAGACCCCAGCGACATGGTCGGCATGGGTGTGATCATCTTCGTAATGATGGGAGTGACCTTCGTGGCCGCCAACCCACTTCTCGATGAAGTGAAGAATTAAGAATCCGAGACAGAATGCGACTGGAACTGCCGGTAAACCGCCCCAGATGATGTTGAGATGGCTATAAGTCTGCGGATTGAGGTCAAATGCGACAAGACCCAGTAAAAGGCCCGCAGATAGCCCTAGAACGAGGTGAAAGCGGTCTTTTGTACGCAGGGTAAATAAACCGCCTAGCGATGTCGAAATGGACGTCAGAGCCGCTAAGAGGAGCGCATTCATGTGGTTAGCGTACCTCGTAGCAAGTTGATCTGGTTCTCGTTACCAAATCATCTTTCTAGGCCAACTACCAGATTCGAACGCGCTCTTCCGGTGCAAGGTAGAGACCATCACTTGGCTTCACATCGAAGGCCTCGTAGAACTCGTTGAGATTGCTGACGATCTGGTTGCAACGGAACTCATTAGGGGAGTGTGGGTCGGTCGCAAGGCGTCGACGCATCTCTTCCGGACGGCTCTTTCCGCGCCAGACCTGGGCCCAGCCGAAGAAGAGTCGTTGGTAGCCAGTAAGGCCATCGATTACTGGGGCTTCGCTTCCAGCGAGTGAGAGTTGGTAGGCCTTATGGGCGATCGTTAATCCGCCAAGGTCGCCGATATTCTCACCGATAGTGAGAGCTCCGTTTACATGGGAATCTTGCGCCTCTTCAGGGGAGAGCTTCTCGTATTGAGCGATTAACTGCGCGGCTCGCTCTTGGAACTTCTCAAGATCTTCCGGAGTCCACCAATCCTGAAGATTGCCATCACCGTCGTACTTCGCACCCTGATCATCGAAACCGTGGCCGATCTCATGGCCGATCACTGCGCCGATGCCACCGTAGTTAGCGGCATCATCAGCCTCAAGATCAAAGAATGGTGGCTGCAAGATTGCGGCTGGGAAGACGATCTCATTCATGCCTGGGTTGTAATACGCATTAACGGTCTGGGGGAACATGAACCATTCAGTGCGATCGACAGGTGCGCCAATCTTTGCGAATTCAAACTCTTGTTGGAACGCAGCGATCGCGTTGAGGTTGCCAACGAGATCGGTAGCTGAGATTTGTAGTGAGGAATAATCGCGCCACTTATCTGGGTAGCCGATCTTTGGCGTGAACTTATTGAGTTTGTCGTAGGCCTTCGCTTTTGTTTCTGAAGACATCCAATCGAGGGCTTCGATATCTACTCGATATGCCTCGATCAGATTTGCGACGAGTTCAACCATCCGCTCTTTCGCAGCAGGTGGGAAGTGGCGCTCGACGAAGATCTGGCCTACGGCTTCACCAAGACCACCTTCGACAAGTCCAACTCCACGCTTCCAACGCTCCTTCAATTCAGGAGTGCCAGAGAGTGTGGTTCCGTAGAAAGCGAAGTTCTCGTTGACAATCTCCGAGTTGAGGTACGGGGCGGCGCCCGAAAGCACATGCCAAGTAAGCCACGAGGACCACTTCGCGCTATCAAAGTTCTGTAACATCGAACCGATCCCGGAGAAGTATGAAGGCTGGCGAAGAACGACATTGGTGAGGACCTTCTCTGGCGCAGTGCTTGCCTTCAGCCAGGCCTTCCAATCGAAGCCAGGGGCGAGGTCGACAATCTCTGCAAAGGAGAACTTGTTATAGGTCGCAGTTGCATCGCGATCCTTCACCTGATCCCAGTGATGAGAGGCGATCTGCGTCTCGAGTTCGAGAATGCGGTTGGCATGGAGTGCGCCATCGGCGATGCCAGCTAAGCCGAACATCTTCTCGACATGGATCAGGAAAGCGCTTCGAATCGGCGCGTACTCTTCTTCGCGGTAGTAAGCCTCATCAGGAAGACTCAAACCTGATTGCCCAAGGTAGGCGATATTTGTGGTGGAATCCTTGTTGTCGGTTGTGATGAAGAGATAGAAGAGGCCAGGGCCACCTCGAGATTCAAGTTCTCCCATGACGCTAATGAATTGATCAACAGTGGAGATTGACTGTGCCTTCGATAGGTCATCGCGGATCGGATCGATACCAGCCGCCTCAATGGCCGCCTCGTCCATGAAGGAGCGATAAAGATCGCCAATCTTCTGTGCGACAGAACCAGCAGGAGCCTCACCTTGGGAGAGATCTTCAATGATGGATCGGACTCGCTTCTCGCTGAGTTCGCGCAGCCAATAAAAGGCACCGTCTGATGATCGATCGGCGGGGATATCGGTCTCGTCTAACCACTTGCCATTGACGTGGCGGAAGAGGTCATCTTGCGGGCGGACGGCGGACTTAAAGTGCTCGGTTGCGATTCCTGATTTCATAGAGGAACGATAACTGAGATGGAGAAAATGAGAAGGTCCAATTGCCAACTACTTTAACTTTCAACTAACTTGAAATCGGCGTACCCTTAAGCCATGGCACCTACAAAGACCGACGTTCGCTGGCTCAACCCTCGTGAGATGAAGGCCTGGCGCAGTTACATCATCGCCAGCCGACGGATGCTCGAGGCCCTCGATAGCGACCTCGCAGGATTTGAACTCACCATGGCCGATTACGAAGTTCTGGCCCAGCTCTCAGATGCCCCAGGACGAAAGCTGCGGATGTCTGAACTCGCTGAAATTGCAATGGTTTCAAAGTCCCGGCTCTCACACCGCATGAAGGTGATGGAGGCGGCCGGTTGGGTAAAGCGGGAAGAGTGCCCTGAAGATCGTCGCGGCTATTTCGCCGTCATGACCGATAAGGGATTTAAGGCGATTGAGAAGGCAGCCCCAACTCATGTCGGGAGTGTGAGAAATCGATTCTTAGATCACCTGACTGTTAAGGACCAAGAGGATTTAGCGAAGATCTTTGATCGGGTTCAATCGCAGTTGCGCGGCCAATTTATTGAGGAAGATGGAAAGAGTAAGTAAGAAGATTTGAGCAATAAAAAAACCCGCCACTTTCGTGGCGGGTTTTTTCGTTAAGGCAATTACTTCTTCTTTGCTGCTGCCTTCTTGCGACGCTTTGGAGCTGCCTTCTTAGCTGCTGGAGCAGCCTTCTTTGCAGCGGCCTTCTTGCGACGCTTTGGAGCTGCCTTCTTAGCTGCTGGAGCAGCCTTCTTTGCAGCGGCCTTCTTGCGGCGCTTTGGAGCGGCCTTCTTTGCTGGAGCTGCCTTAGCAGCTGCCTTCTTACGACGCTTTGGAGCTGCCTTCTTAGCTGCTGGAGCAGCCTTCTTTGCAGCGGCCTTCTTACGACGCTTTGGAGCTGCCTTCTTAGCTGCTGGAGCAGCCTTCTTTGCAGCGGCCTTGCGACGCTTTGGAGCAGTTTTCTTAGCTGCAGCCATAGTGAGTCTCCTATCAGAATAGTTCGATCCGTCACCGAACCTGTTCAAGGAGAAGCGTGTCATCAATTAGAGAAATGCGCCACTATTTTCGATAAATAATGGAGTGCGTGTCGCAACAATATTTTTTTATTTTTTTATGCATTTTCGCATTTTTTACGAGAACCTTTTAAGTGATCTCGATGCAGATTAATTGCGAGATCTGATTTCGATTCTTTGATCAGGAAATCATGGATTCTCTGGGCGAGATTTTCGCTTTTCTTGAGCGTATTTATTGGTCCTGACGTCATATTTGAGGAAATCGGGCATCATTTTGGCGGTTAAGGCGACGAAACCGAGGCACATCAGACCGCCTCCACCCACCGAAATTCGAAGGGTCGTCCACGCCGCCATCGTGCCGGCTCGGAGTTGGCCACTCATTGGACCGACTGCGTAGGAGAGTAATTCGATACCTGCCAGTCGTCCTCGGTACTCATCGGCGATCGATTGGTTCCAAATATTTCCGCGCATCATCGCCGAGACCTGGTCGGAAGCACCGGCCAATGCCAAGAAGAAGAGAACGACCCAGAGATTATTCGTTGCGGCGGCAAGGGCGATAGCTGCCGCCCAACCCAAGGCGGCATAGGTAACTGCTCGCCCATGGAATGGGTAGGACTTCATCCAGCCACTCGTCAGGGTCACAATAATTGCCCCAAGAAATCCAGCCGAGTAGAAGAGTCCAAGTGCCCATCTGGCATGGATGTGGTCAGCCCAGAATGGGAAGAGCGCATTTGGCATTGCAAAGAACATTGCGGCAAAGTCGATGATGTAGGTGCCCATTAAATCTTGGCGACGAAGCGCATATTTAACGCCATCCATAAGCGATGAAAGTGAAGCGGGGGTAGCTTTTTCACCCGGTGGTACTGGCTTCATTCGGAAGATGAGAACGAGGGAAAGTATGTAGGTCACTACATCCATGAAGTAGGCAGACTTCACTCCCATGGTCGAGATCATGATGCCGCCAAGTGCTGGTGCAAAGACGGCACCCACTTGCCAACGAATACCCATCAAAGCGGTGACCGAAGGCATATCGTCATGTTCGACAATTCTTGGAACGATCGCAGAAAGGCTTGGAGTCTGAAGACCATCCAAGGCGGTAAAGCTTGCGGCCACGAAGTAGAGCAAGATGACATGGGGCTTGGCGAGCATGGAGTTTGCGAGCAGAAGGGTCGAGAGGGCCAAGGAGCCAAACTCGGTTATGAAGATCATCTTCTTGCGATCGAGTGAATCGGCGAGGACTCCGCCATAAAGGCTAAAGAGAATGAGCGGAATAATCTGGGCGGCGCCCATCAACCCCACTGCGATATACGAGTTGGTGAGGTCTTTGATCTGGAAAGGCAGAGCCACGTAGGTGACCATCGAGCCAAGCCGGGTGATAACGCCCGATGTGAAGAGCAGGCGGAGCTCGCGATACTTCTTTAGCGGGGTTAGATCAATCGCGAATTTGCTCATTGCAGAACCTTAATGAGGGTTGGCGGAAAGTTCAGGGATTAATGGAAGGTTTGCTCAGGCCCTGGGAAGGATCCTGATTTCACATCTTCAGCCCATCGAGTCGCGGCATCGACCATCAGTGAGCGACCATCAAGGTATGCCTTCGAAAACTTCGGTGCCCCAACGGTCAACCCCATGAGATCTGTCCAGACCAAGACTTGGGCGTCGACCTTATTGCCAGCACCAATTCCGATGATCGGGATTGATAACTCGGCGGCGATCTCAGCAGCGAGTTCTTCCGGTACTAATTCGAGAACAATCGCAAAGACGCCGGCATCGGCGAGCGCCTTGGCATCGGCCTTAATTCGAGCGCCATCATCACCGCGGCCCTGAACCTTAAATCCGCCAAGTGCATGAACTGATTGCGGGGTAAGGCCGAGATGACCCATCACCGGGATGCCCGCCGCAATTAAGGCCTTGATCTGCGGAACAATTTTGGCGCCGCCTTCGAGTTTTACCGCCTGAACCTTCGCCTCTTTAAAGAAGCGGATTCCAGTAGCGAGCGCAGCATCGACGCCACCCTCATATGATCCAAATGGAAAATCGGCTACGACCATCGCCTTGCTGGACCCGGATACGACAGCCCGCGAGAGATGGATGAGTTGATCGACCGTGACCGGAATCGTGTTCTCTTCGCCCAGAAAATTATTGCCAGCGGAGTCGCCCACCAGGAGGACTGGGATGCCAGCCTGATCCAAGATGGAGGCGACCATAGAGTCGTAGGCGGTGAGCATCGACCATTTTTCGCCGCGCTTCTTTCGGGCAGCAAGGTCAGAGATTGTCATACGCATATAAACCCCTTCGAGCAATCGAGGCCAGATTTGGTCCCCGTTGCGCTTTTTGGCGAGCGCCTTAACCGTCGGTTAAGGGCGAGTAAGAAAATAGTAGCCCCTGTAGGCTATTCATATGAGCAGCCAATTACGGGTGGGATTAGCTCAGGTCAACCCAACTGTGGGGGATCTGATCAATAACCGCGCCTTGATTCTGGAGAACGCCGAGAAGGCCGCGCTCGCTGGCGTTCACTTACTTGTATTCCCAGAGATGGTCCTCACCGGCTATCCGGTCGAAGATCTAGCCTTGCGCCAGACCTTCCGCAAAGCCTCTCGCCGGATCATCGCTGAGGTTGCAGATTCGATGGGTGAGGTCGCACCAAACCTTGCGGCGATCGTTGGCTACCTCGATGAAGATCAGAACGGTGCCCCACAAAACGCCGTTGCCTTGATCTATCGCGGCCAGATCCGCGCCACCTATATCAAGCACCATCTTCCCAATTACGGCGTCTTCGATGAATTTAGAAATTTTATACCTGGCACGCAATCTCTGGTCTTCCGGCTCCATGGCATCGATGTCGGCGTCGCGATCTGTGAAGATATCTGGCATACCGAAGGGCCGGTTGCAGATCTCGCAGCTCGCAGACCTGGACTCGTCGTCGTTCCAAACGGCAGCCCTTACGAGAGAGGCAAGAGCGGAGCCCGCGCTGCACTCGTTTCGCAACGTGCTCGAGATATCGCCGCCCCACTTGCCTATGTGAATATGACGGGCGCACAAGATGATCTCGTCTTCGATGGCGATTCAATCATTGTTGATTCTGATGGACATCAGATTGCCCGAGCCCCACAATTCCACGATGGCTTAATGGTGGTAGATCTTGATTGCGAGAATAGAAGTTCGACCCCTGATCTCGTTCTTACAGAAGAGTCGTTGGCAAAGTACAAGCCACTGACTCCGGGTATTGCGACTCGATTAGATGATGCTGCAGAGATCTGGCAGGCACTTGTTGTTGGCCTTCGAGATTACGTTGAGAAGAATGGCTTTAAGAGTGTGCTCTTGGGACTCTCTGGCGGTATTGATTCAGCCGTCGTTGCCGCAATCGCAGCAGATGCGATTGGCGCTCGCAGAGTCTTTGGCGTCTCACTTCCAAGCCAATATTCAAGTGATCATTCAATGAGTGATGCGAAGGATTCCGCTGAGCGCATCGGGCTTCATTATTCAACGGTTCATATCCAGCCGATGGTGAATACCTTTTTGAATGAACTCGGATTGACTGGCTTGGCCGAGGAGAATCTCCAGGCACGTGTTCGCGGAACAACACTCATGGGTCTCTCTAATCAAGAGGGTCACCTCGTGCTCGCTACTGGAAATAAATCTGAATTAGCGGTCGGGTACTCCACTCTCTATGGCGATGCAGTCGGCGGTTATGCCCCGATTAAGGATCTTCTCAAAATGGAGGTCTGGGCGATCGCTAAGTGGCGTAATGCCCAGGCGCTTCGGATGGGTGAAGTCCCGCCGATTCCAGAGAACTCCATTACTAAAGAACCTTCAGCTGAGCTGCGGCCGGATCAGAAAGATTCCGATTCACTTCCGGATTACCCAACCCTGGATCGGATGCTCACCATCTACATCGATCAGGATGGCGGGCTCGATGGCCTGCTTGCAGCGGGCTTTGACCCCGAACTTGCGATGCGCACTATCCGCATGGTCGATCGCGCTGAATATAAGCGCCGTCAATATCCGCCTGGCACAAAGATCTCATCTCGGGCATTTGGAAAAGATCGCCGATTGCCGATCACCTCGCATTGGACTGAGACCAACTAGCCCTTCCTTAGCGCTTAATTGACCTAATGAATTGACCTAATGAGCCCCATTCTTCTTAAGGTATTATTCGACCAGGTCACGAGTTCCAGTGCTTAGCCCCGGCTTACTGGACGGCAACCCTCCACCACGGTGGGGTGCTCCGGGTGAAGACCTGGCCGACTGCACAGTGCAGCGGCAAGCGTGTGTCACATCAAGGAGTCGCCATCGTCAGCCAACGAGTTTCAGGGGCCTGGTTTGAAGACCATGATCCCGGCGATCGACTCTTCCTCAAGATCGGTGATCTCGAACTTGAATCCGGAGAAATCCTCGAAGATGTCACGATCGCATATCAAACCTGGGGAGTTCTCAACGAAGATCGCAACAATGCGATTCTCGTTAATCATGCTCTGACTGGTTGGGCCGATGTTCCTGGGTGGTGGCCTTCGATGGTCGGTCCAGGTATGCCGATGGATTCGGATAAATATTTCATCATCTGTCCCAATGTGATTGGTGGCTGCCAGGGAAGTACTGGGCCCTCCTCACTTGCCCCAGATGGAAAACGATGGGGCTCAAGGTTTCCGCGCATCACGATCCGAGATATGGTCGCAGCAGAATTGGCAGTTGCAGATCGCCTCGGCATCACAAAGTTCGTTCTCGCCGTAGGTCCATCACTTGGCGGTATGAGATCGCTTGAATGGGCTATTACCCACTCTGACCGGGTTGGAGCTATCGCCACGATCGGATCATCGGCGGTCGCAACCGGAGATCAGATCGCAACCGCTTCGATTCAGATCCGAGCGATCCAGACCGATCCGAACTTCAATAATGGCGACTTTTACGAATTGCCTGAAGGTCCTCTCAACGGCCTCGGCATCGCACGCCGTATCGCTCATCTGACCTATCGAACCGAGTCAGAGATGGATGTCCGCTTTGGCCGCGAACTCCAAGGCGATGAGACGGGCCGCTGGGCGGTCGAGTCCTACCTTGATCACCATGCCGAGAAGCTGGCGAAGCGATTTGATGCCAATACCTACATCTCACTCACCGATGCCATGAACTCTCATGATGTGGGCCGCAGGCGTGGGGGAGTCGCAGCTGCGCTCGCTACTGTCACAACCCCGACCTTTGTCATGGCTATTGATACCGATCGCCTCTTCCCGCCTCGCCTGCAAGAGGAGATCGCCGAACTTACGCCTAGCGCAGCCCCACTTGAGCGGCTCAACTCTCCATTTGGACATGATGGCTTCCTCATTGAGGTCGAAACAGTTGGTGATTTCGTCCGCCGAGCCGTGATTGCTGGGTCAAAACACCTGCAATAGCACCGCTGGATGTGCAATTTACCCTGTGGACAATTTATAATATAGCCAGCAACTTTCCCTGACCCGACCGTGAGTCAGATAAACAAAAGGATGACCTGTGCCTGGAACAAGTGCGCCCAAAAACGGCGCTAAAGCAACAGCGAAGAAGGCTGCACCTGTGAAGAAGGTTGCTGCAAAGAAGGCAGTTGTTGCAAAGAAAGCACCAGCGAAGAAGGTCGTCGCAAAGAAGGCGCCTGCTAAAAAAGTTGCTGCAAAGAAAGTCTCCGCTGGTCCTCGTAAATTTCCTACCAAGGCCGAACTCGAAGCCCTGAAGGCTGCCAAGGCAGCAGAGGCTGAAGCTGCCGCGGCGAAGAAAGCTGCTGGTCGCAAACTATTTCCAACAAAAGCTGAACTTGAAGCAAAGCGCTTGGCAGAAGAAGCTCTCAAGAATCCAAAGCCTGCAGCCGCTCCGGCAAAAGAGGGTAAGACCGATAAGGCTGGCAAGCCCGTTGTCACAAAGATTGATGGCGAAGAAGTCGAACTTGAAGAAGTCGAACTTGAAGATTTAGAGACGCTCGTTGAAGAAGTAACAGAGATTGTTGCGACGGAAGAGAAAGAGAATGAGATCCGCGTAGTTAACGTTGCGGAAGAGTCTCAGAACGAAGAGAACGCCTTCACCATCAAGGACTCTGAAGAAGATGATGCGCCAGTCCAGACTGTGATGACTGCGGGTGCTACTGCTGACCCAGTGAAGGATTACCTCAAGTTAATTGGTCGCGTACCTCTTCTTAATGCTGAGATGGAAGTTGAACTCTCCTTGCAGGTAGAAGCAGGCCTCTTCGCTGAAGAGAAGATCACCCTTGATAAGAAGATGGATAAGAAGTTAAAGCGCGAATATGAGCAGTTAGTGCTGCAAGGAAAGCGTGCGAAGAACCACCTTCTTGAAGCGAACCTTCGTCTCGTTGTCTCGCTCGCAAAGCGCTACACCGGCCGCGGAATGCTCTTCTTAGACCTTATTCAAGAAGGAAACCTCGGTCTCATCCGTGCGGTTGAGAAGTTCGATTACACCAAGGGTTATAAGTTCTCGACCTACGCAACCTGGTGGATCCGTCAGGCGATCACCCGCGCGATGGCAGATCAGGCACGTACGATCCGTATTCCGGTTCACATGGTTGAAGTCATCAATAAGTTGGCACGTGTTCAGCGCCAGATGTTGCAAGACCTAGGCCGCGAACCGACACCTGAAGAGCTCGCTAAAGAGCTCGATATGACACCAGAGAAGGTTGTTGAAGTTCAGAAGTATGGCCGCGAGCCAATCTCACTTCACACACCACTGGGCGAAGAGGGCGATTCAGAGTTCGGAGATCTCATCGAAGATTCCGAAGCGATTGTTCCTGCCGACGCTGTCTCCTTCACACTTCTTCAAGAGCAACTCCACTCAGTACTCGACACGCTCTCTGAGCGCGAGGCTGGCGTCGTTGCGATGCGATTTGGACTTACAGATGGTCAGCCAAAGACACTCGATGAGATTGGAAAGGTTTACGGGGTAACTCGCGAACGTATCCGTCAGATCGAGAGCAAGACGATGTCGAAGTTGCGCCACCCGTCGCGTTCACAAGTTCTTCGCGACTATCTCGATTAATCAGCCCGAGTACGCATGAGCGAGAAGCCACAGATCTTCATCAACCCGAAATCGGGGTCGATTCGAATTAGTGGGGATGTCGATTTCATCGATGCCGACGGCGTTGTTATTCGATCCGAGAGCAATGTGAAGTTATGCGGTTGTGGCCATTCGAAAGATAAGCCATATTGCGATGGCAGTCATAAAGAATTTAGGCAAGAAAAAAACCCTGACCACGATGGCCAGGGTTAATCTCTAAAAAGTTCTGCTTACTCGTCCTCTGAGACGGTAGTAGCTGATGCCGTGAGCTTTGAGGTCTCATCTTGGATAGCAGCAACGACAGGCTTCAAGCCTTCGGCATATTGCTTCGCGTGGTGAGCACAGAAGAGAAGTTCTCCGCCATTGAGCAAAGTCGCACGAACATAGGCCTGAGCTCCGCAACGATCGCAACGATCTACGGCATTCAAGGGTGTTGGTTCGAGAATCAACTGCTCTGACATCTGCTCACTCCTTCTCGCTATCGGCACGGGCCGATCTCTCCGGTGGTAATTCTAGGTGGTACTGGAACAGTAAATCACGGATAGTTATTCCCGCGCGCGTTAAATCTATATTTCCTGAGCCAAAGTAGGGAAATGACCGCTCAACCTGGGAGATTTCTCACTGCGCTGGCTCCTTCTGCAACGTACTTGCGGGAAAAAGGGATCCCTACGGCGCGTAATGGGCGCCTTTCAGAGCGTTCAGAGATAGCCTCTGCACCCGTGGCAACTAAAACTAATAACGAAGTCTCAGCCGATAATCAATACACGGCGAAGGACCTCTCGGTACTTGAAGGTTTAGATGCTGTACGCAAACGCCCCGGCATGTATATCGGTACGACCGATTCACGTGGTCTCATGCATTGCCTCTGGGAGATTATCGATAACTCGGTAGATGAAGCGCTCGCAGGATTCTGTACAAGCATTGAAATTAATTTAGAAGCTGATGGTTCGGTTGAAGTTCATGACAATGGCCGAGGCATTCCTGTTGATAAAGAACCTAAAACCGGTCTTACTGGCGTAGAAGTTGTCTTCACCAAACTCCACGCAGGTGGAAAGTTTGGTGGCGGTTCTTATGCCGCATCAGGTGGTCTACATGGCGTAGGTGCATCCGTTGTGAATGCACTTGCATCTCGGTTAGATGTTGAAGTTGATCGCAATGGCAAGATTTATTGGATGTCCTTCCAGCGCGGTAACGCCGGAATCTTCGATGGCGATGGTCCGAAGGCTGCCTTTGAAGAGTCATCTGGTCTGCGTCAGATCGGCAAGGTCGCTGCAAAGGTAACTGGCACTCGCGTGAAGTGGTGGTTCGACCGCCAGATCTTCCTCAAAGAGGCTGAACTCTCGATCGAAGATATCTACGCTCGCGCACGCCAGACTTCTTATCTAGTCCCTGGGCTCACTCTCGTTGTGAACGATAACCGCGGCAAGAGCAAGAGCTCTGAGACCTTCTTCCATAAGGGTGGCATCTCTGAATTCTGTTCCTTCCTTCGTCCAGATGAACCAGTCGGCGAAGTAATCCGTATTTCAGGTACCGGTGAATACACCGAGACCGTGCCAGTCCTTGATGAGAAGGGCCACATGATGCCGACTGAGGTCGAGCGCGTCATGGGCGTAGATATCGCAATGCAGTGGGGCAATGGTTATGAATCCACTGGCGCATCCTTTGTAAATATTATTTCAACGCCAAAGGGCGGAACCCATACTCTGGGATTTGAGCGCGCTATCACCAAGGTGATGAACGATATGTTGCGTTCAACGAAGACGTTGAAGAATAACGAAGCCGATGTCATTAAAGATGACGTGCTCGAAGGCCTTACATCGGTCGTGACAGTTCGTATGTCCGAACCACAATTTGAAGGCCAGACGAAGGAAGTTCTAGGAACTGCCGCTGCTACCAAGATCGTCGCAGCAGTTGTTGCGGCAGAGATGGAGAAGTTCTTCAACTCCACCAAGCGCATTGATAAGGCGACCGGAAAGTTGATTCTCGAGAAGATCGCAAACGCTTCTCGTACTCGTGTTTCAGCTCGTGCACACAAGGATCTCCAGCGCCGAAAGAATGCGCTCGAATCTTCATCACTTCCAACCAAGCTTTCAGATTGTCGTTCAGATGACACCGAGCGCACCGAGCTCTTCATCGTTGAGGGAGATTCCGCCCTTGGCACCACGAAGGCTGCTCGTAACTCAGAGTTCCAGGCGATCCTTCCCATTCGAGGAAAGATCCTGAACGTTCAGAAGGCATCACTTTCACAGATGCTTGAGAACACTGAATGCGCCTCGATCATCCAGGTAATCGGTGCTGGTTCTGGTAAATCATTTAGCCTTGAAGATGCTCGTTACGGCCGCATCATTCTGATGTCAGATGCTGATGTCGATGGTGCGCATATTCGTTGTCTGCTTTTGACCCTGCTCTGCCGTTATATGCGCCCACTTATTGAAGATGGTCGAGTCTTTGCTGCTATCCCACCTCTGCATCGCATCGACGTAGTCGGCGGAAAGCGCGGGGAGATCCATTACACCTACTCTGATGATGAGATGAAGCGTGTCTTGGCCGATCTCACAAAGAATGGCAAGCGTTGGAAAGAGCCAGTACAGCGCTACAAAGGCCTTGGCGAGATGGATGCCGACCAGCTCCGTGAGACCACAATGGATCCCGAGAAACGCACGCTCCGTCGTATCACCATGAAGGATGCGGATGCCGCTGAAGCGATGTTTGAATTATTGATGGGCAACGATGTTGCGCCACGCAAGGAGTTCATCGCGACTGCCGAGATCGATCGCGATCGGATCGACGCCTAACCCCTCTGGGTTCTAGAGTTGACGCTATGAAGCGCTCCGATATCCAGGCGTTGCGCGGCTTCTCAGTACTTGCAGTTCTTCTCTATCACCTTCAGATTCATCAGATTAAAGGTGGATTCCTCGGGGTCGATATCTTCTTCGTTATCTCTGGCTTTGTTATTACCGAGCGTCTCGCCAGGGGAGAGGGATCCTTTCGTGCGCAGATCGCTGATTTTTACCGAAGGCGTGCAAGGCGAATCCTGCCCGCATCTCTCTTCACGATCGTTCTTACCGCACTGCTCTCGCGAATATTTCTCGCCCCCATCTCGCTGGCAACCTTTAGCCGAGACGGCTTAGCCGCAACACTCTTTGCCGGAAACTTCCGCTTTGCCGCCCAAGGAAATAATTACCTCAATCAATCCATGAGCCCAACTCCGTATCTTCATTATTGGTCGTTAGGTGTTGAAGAGCAGTTCTATCTGATCTGGCCGATCCTCTTCTTACTCTTCCTTAAAAGTCGTAAACGCCTGGTGCTTCCACTCTTCGCGGCTGCGACAGGTTTCGCTCTCTGGTACACACATATTGCTGCGGTGAACTCTTTCTACCTCCCGATCTCTCGTGCGTGGGAGTTCTTGGCTGGCATCGTCGTCGCACTTCTGATTCCACGCGCTCCACGCAAAAGTGAGTACGTAGCACTTGCGGGCTGGATCACCGTTTCGCTCTCGATTCTCTTCATCGGATCAGATCTCGCAGTTCCTGGAATAACAACATTGATTCCAGTTGCTGGTGCGATGGCGATATTGATCGCTCGATCGACCAATCCGGTTGAACGATTCCTGGCTTGGTTCGGCGACCATTCATTTTCGATCTATCTCATCCATTGGCCCCTGATCGTCTTTGCGCTTGCTCGCTACGATGGATTAGGTCTGCTCGCCAAAGTCATGCTTGGGCTACTTGCTATCGGAATGGGGTATCTGATGAGCCGCTTCGTGGAGATGCCATTCCGATCCAATAAGCGACTTACCCTTGGGCTTGGAAATTGGGCCCTCGTTCTTGGCGTGGTTGCTGCTTTGCTAGCGGCTGGAAGTTCTTGGGAAGCGGCGAGTGCTAAGAATTCACCTCTCGTCATTGATCGCGGTGAGCCAGTGATCTATCAAGATGGCTGCCATCTCGACTTTAAATACACTCAACCAACCTCTGCCTGTCTCTTTGGCGATCTCACCTCCAAGACTGAGGTCGTTCTTGCAGGTGATTCACATGCCGCGCAATGGTTCGATGCCATCGAAGCGGCAGCGGTGACACATCATTGGAAGCTACTCGTTCTCACAAAGTCTTCATGCCCGGCAAGCCTGATGCCGACGAAGCGAAATGGAGTTGCTGATGCACCTTGCGCGGCTTGGCAGAAATATGTAGCAACAAGGATTGCAGCCGAGAAGCCATCACGAGTCATCATTACGGCCTACTCGGAATACACCTATTCACTCACGACATCGGGTTCTTATCCGAATCTTTACTCTGAAGGTGAAGCGAAATTTATTCGCGCGTTAGGTTTGCCAGATTCCACCATTTATTTTATTGAGGATACGCCACACCCCAATCGATCGATTCCAGATTGTCTCTCGAAGAACGTGGGACGAACCAGTGTGTGTAACTTCCCACTCCATCGCTCTGAGGCAACATTGACAACACGGAAGTTACTGCAGGCGAGTGGAGTTCATTACCTCAATCTCACAGGAGAGTTGTGCCCAGGTAATACCTGCACCGCTTTATACAGGGGGCGCAATACCTACCGAGATGGATCTCATATCAGCGTGAGCACCTCAAAGGCACTTGCAGGTCAGATAGCTACATTGCTGAAATAGTTCAGTTATTCACCAATACGGCTGCGACGAGGTGTTGCGAAGTTCTTCGCGACCTCAGTCAATTCAGCAGAGACTTGCTTGCGAATGGCTTCTTCAGATTCCAAGAGCGTCTTGAGAGCCTTGATCGTGGCGCTTAACTCCTTCTGTTCGGTCTCAAGCTCAAGCTTGCTCATCTTGGTCAAGCGACGAAGTGGCATATCCAAGATGTAGGTAGCCTGCTCATCTGTGAGCTTGAAGGACTTGATGAGGTCGGCCTTCGCAGTAGAGGCATCTTCTGATGCGCGAATGATCTTGATGACCTTATCGATATCGATGATTGCCTTGAGCAAGCCATCAACGAGTGTGAGGCGAGCCTGGGCCTTCTCTAACCGATAAGCAGAGCGGCGACGAACAACATCGATGCGGTGGTCGATAAATACCTGAAGGAGTTCTTTCAATCCGAGTGTCTGAGGGCGGCCATTCACGAGCGCCACGGCATTAACTGAGAATTGATCTTCCATCGGAGTGAGCTTGTAGAGCTTCTCGAGAATCTCTTCTGGTTCATACCCATTCTTAATTTCGACAACGACCTTTGTGCCTTGCTGGCCATCGGAGAGATCGACGATATCTGAGATGCCTTGAATCTTCTTCGCCTTCACCAGATCAGCGATCTTCTCAACGACCTTCTCGGGCCCGATGTTAAATGGAAATTCGGTAATGACGATGCCTTGCTTGCGCGAAGTTACCTTTTCAACAACAGCGGTTGCACGGACCTTAAAGGAGCCGCGGCCAGTTGCATATGCCTCTTCAACGCCAGAGAGGCCAACGATCTCGCCGCCGGTTGGAAAATCAGGAGCAGGGACAAACTTCATCAAGGCCTTAAGCGTCGCCTTGGGATTTTCAATGAGGTGCTTGGTCGCAGCAACTACTTCACCCAAGTTATGTGGCGCCATATTCGTGGCCATACCGACTGCAATTCCAGTAGCACCATTGACTAGCAAATTCGGGAATGCGGCTGGAAGAACGAGTGGCTCAAGGAGCTGACCATCGTAGTTTCCGCCGAAGTCGACAGTGTTCTCATCTGATTCGTTCACCATTGCAAGGGCAGCTGGTGCCAGGCGAGCCTCGGTGTAACGCATCGCTGCTGGGCCGGCATCGAGTGAACCGAAGTTTCCGTGACCATCGATAAGCGGTAGGCGAGTAGTGAATGGTTGGGCGAGACGTACGGCGGCGTCATAGATTGCGCCATCGCCGTGCGGGTGCAACTTACCCATAACCTCTCCAACGACTCGAGCACACTTGACGTGGCCCTTATCTGGACGAAGACCCATATCGAACATCATGTGGAGGATGCGGCGTTGTACCGGCTTCAAACCATCGCGGGCATCAGGAAGGGCGCGTGAGTAAATGACCGAGTACGCATACTCAAGGAAGGACTCGGACATCTCTGATGAAACATCGATATCGACGATCTTTCCTGGGTTCTCACCTGGTTTTGGGAGAACGACTTTTGGGGTCTTTGTTGCCATGGTGCGTATCTTGCCAACTGCTGCTACCAAATGAGGGGAGCGACTCGTTTAGAGGTGCTTTTAACCCCGCAAACAGGGGTCAGAAGTGATCCATAACTCTCACGTGGGATGATGGGCCAATGATGGATTCGGGTTTGGCGCAGCTCTCGCAATCGATCTTTGCATCCCTCGGACTTCCTGACACCCAAAATTTCTTCGCTTTCGATGAGAGTTCAAAGGTCGCATTGGTCTTGATTGATGGCCTTGGCCACAACTCGTTGGTGCAGTATCGAAAAGATTTTCCGATCTTTGCTTCTCTCACAGAGCACGAACCGCTCCGATCACACTTCCCAACTACAACTGCGACCAATTTGGTTTCACTTGGTACGGGTGAACTTCCGGGTGCACATGGAATGTTGGGTTACACCGTTCGAGTCCCACGGTCAGGTGAACCAGGACGGCTGCTTAACGCACTGAAATGGGATGAGCGAGTTGATCCATTAATGTGGCAGCGAATTCCGACGATGTATGAGCGCGCAGTTGCACATGGATTACAGGTCTCACATATTGCCGAGAAGCGTTATGAAGGTAGCGGCTTCACTCGCGCCGGGATGCGCGGCGCAGATTATCTTGGTGCAAATTATGTTACCGATATCGTCGATAAGGCGAAGGTTGCACACGCTCGCGAGAATTCCTTCTCATATATCTATCTCAATGTGCTCGATGTGGCAGGCCACAGCAGCGGTGTGGGATCAGAGAAGTGGCTAGCTGCACTCGGAACTGTCGCACAGTTACTCACTTTGCTAATCGAGAAATTGCCAAAAGGCGTTCAGATCTATCTCACTGCAGATCACGGGATGATCAATGCTGGTGAGAAGATAATCCTTGGCGCTGATAACCCACTTCTTGAAGGTGTCACACTCATTGGCGGCGAGGCTCGTGCTCGTCATATCTATACCCGTGAAGGTGCAACCGATGATGTTGCACAGACCTGGCGCAGTTATTTTGGTGAGCGGGCAGAGATCTTCACGAAGGCAGATGCAGCAAAGCTCTTTGGCGATATGACAGCGGATGCCTTAGATCGTATGGGAGATATCGTTGCGGTTCCACGCGAGCAATTGTTGCTCTTAGACCCAGCGATTGCCGAAAAAGAAAGTCTCATGGTGGGACACCACGGCGGCTTTACTCAGGACGAGGTTCTGATCCCTCTTCTTTCTTACCGAACATGATGTCATCCCATGATGGAATGCGAATGCGCTTGGTGATGCCATCGCGCTTCGCCTCAGGTTCAACTTCTTCGCGCACCTGATCTGCCACAGGTTGTGGTGCTTCTGCAACTGGTGTTGTTGAAATTCGAATTGGTTCTTCTGGCTTTACCGCAACGAGTCGCGGTGCTGGATTATTTGCTGAACCCTCGGCCGGAAAGACCATGCCATGAGTGGGAGTAGCAGGACGAGTTGGCTTCTCATCGCCACTGATCCAACGTGCGCCATCATCTTCACTTACCAATGTGCGGTTCTGCGGATCGAAGGTCCAGTTCGCTTCACCTGATCCAGTAGCGATTGGGTACGAGAGGATGATGTTCCAGAGACCATCTTCACGGCGCCAGGTATTCCACTCGACTAACTGCATATCGACGCCACGTGGTGAGAGTTGGGCGATCGTTGCTGCCATCAAGGTTGGGGAGTGTGGATCGCGACGCAGTGCAGTTTGTAGTGCGTGACCGATAAGGAAAGCACGCTCCTGCATGATTGGTCCAGAGAACTTTTCGATCTTCTCCATTGCCCATTCGGTAGAACGCGCGATAGATTCTGCCGACTCGCCGCCACGAAGACGAGATTGAATCTCTTTGACCGATGTAAGTGTGACTTCTTCTGTGCTCTGCACTGCAACAAGTCGAGGTTGATTGATGGTGGCGCGGAGTTGATCGCTGATCCGAAGGTTGTAGGTGGCGCCATCTTGATCGGTGAGCTCGAGCTCAGTGCCATCTTCTGATCGTCCAACTAACCGCAGATCTGTCATGTCCCTAGGATAGCGATTCACCTGCGGGCAGCCCAGCACCGCTAAGATCTGTCGTATGGTTAACAATGGAGATCAGTCGGCAGATCTGTTAAAGCTGGCAGTCGATGTTGCAACTCAGGCTGCAACCCTCTTATCAACTCGGCCTTCTAACTTTGAGATTAATCAGAAGAGTTCGGCCGTTGATTTTGCAACCCAGATGGACCACGCCAGCGAGAAGTTGATCGTTGAGGCAATCTTGGCGGCCCGGCCCGGCGATGGCATCATTGGCGAAGAGGGCGCGGCTCGAGAATCCACTTCTGGGATCACATGGGTAATCGACCCACTCGACGGTACCGTCAATTATTTCTATGGCCTTCCAGCTTGGAACGTTTCAGTTGCAGCCAAGGATGAGCAGGGAGTTCTCGTTGGAGTTGTCTGTGCCCCAACCATCAACTCACTGTGGACAGCGGTCCGAGGTGGCGGTGCCACCTGGAATGGCAATCCGATTGCCTGCAATGACCCGATCACACTCGATCGGGCCCTCATCGCTACTGGATTCTCGTACTCGCTGGAGAAGCGAATCGGTCAGGCTGAGTTTGCTAAGAATTTGATTCCTCACATCCGAGATATTCGTCGGGCTGGAGCTGCGGCGGTCGACCTCTGCCAGGTAGCAATGGGTGCTGTGGATGGATACTTTGAGATTGACTTGAAGGAGTGGGACCTCGCGGCTGGAGGCCTGATCGCCCGAGAGGCAGGTGCGCTGGTGACCGGGCGCAACGGGGGAGCAGCC
>Ga0214164_1000415_pt1 | contig 28019 bp, 24 predicted proteins | sample TroBogepilimnion_13_FD_153003 | JGI IMG/M metagenome (GOLD analysis project Ga0214164, IMG submission 153003) | Freshwater microbial communities from Trout Bog Lake, WI - Practice 03JUN2009 epilimnion v4 | ecosystem: Environmental > Aquatic > Freshwater > Lake > Epilimnion/Euphotic zone ...
GATCTCAATCCATCTGACGATGAAGGTACCGAGACCGGAACACATCGTCGCCGTCGTCGCCGCGCGCGTGGTGAAGGCGTCACGCCAGGTGAGACAGTTGATGAAGATGGCGTAGTAACAGTTGTTAAGGTGCGCGAACCTCGTAGCGCCGATGATCGTCCTACTCGGACGGATCGTTCGGAGCGAAATAATCGTCGCGACCGTGGCAATCGCCGAGATAGAGGCGACCGCGGAGATCGCCGTGACCGCGAGCCGCGCGACTTCGTTCGCCGTCGTGGAACCATCCTGACGGAATCAGAATTCTTAGCGCGCCGTGAAAACGTTGATCGCGTGATGTTGGTTCGCCAGACCGGCGATCGCACCCAGATTGCCGTGCTTGAAGACAAGGTTATGGTCGAGCACTACGTCAATCGAAACAGCAATATTTCGTATGTCGGTAACGTCTACCTAGGTCGCGTGCAGAACGTTCTTCCCTCAATGGAAGCCGCGTTCGTCGATATCGGAAAGGGACGTAACGCCGTTCTCTATGCCGGTGAAGTTAACTGGGATGCCGCGGGTTTGGCCGAAGGTGCGCCTCGCAAGATTGAACACGTATTGAAGACTGGTCAGTCGGTTCTGGTTCAGGTAACGAAGGATCCGATCGGTCAAAAGGGCGCTCGCTTAACGAGCCAGATCAGCCTTCCTGGTCGTTACTTGGTTTATGTTCCTGGTGGAGCGATGAGCGGTATCAGCCGCCGTCTTCCTGATCAAGAGCGTTCCCGCTTGAAATCAATCTTGAAGAATCTCATCCCTGATGAAGCGGGCGTCATTGTTCGTACCGCATCCGAAGGCGCTTCTGAAGAAGAGTTGACCAACGACGTCGCTCGCTTGAAAGCGCAATGGGAAGACATTCAGGCCAAGGCCGAATCCACCAGCACGACCGCGCCATCGCTTTTGTATAGCGAACCAGACCTAACGGTTCGAGTCATCCGCGATATCTTCAATGAAGATTTCAACAAGATGATTGTGCAGGGCAATGATGCATGGGACGAGATCAATAACTACCTCGGTCACATTGCGCCAGAATTGACTGCGAAGATTGAAAAGTGGACCGGCGCACGTGAAATGTTCGTCGAGTATCGAATCGAAGAGCAACTCGCCAAGGCGTTCGACCGCAAAGTTTATCTGCCTTCCGGCGGTTCGCTTGTTATCGACCGCACCGAGGCAATGATTGTTATCGACGTCAACACCGGAAAGTTCATCGGTAAGGGCGGCAACCTCGAAGAGACCGTCACAAAGAACAACTTGGAAGCGGCCGAAGAAATTGCTCGCCAATTGCGCTTGCGCGATATGGGCGGAATCATCGTCATCGACTTCATCGATATGGCGTTGGAATCTAACCGTGATCAGGTCCTGCGTCGCTTGGTTGAATGCCTAGGCCGCGATCGCACAAAGCATCAGGTTGCTGAAGTAACCTCACTCGGACTTGTTCAGATGACACGTAAGCGCGTTGGCCAAGGATTGATCGAAGCCTTCTCCACCACCTGCGAGAGCTGTGGCGGACGCGGTATTCACATCCACAACGAGCCGGTCCGTAAGACCTCGCTCGATAAGGATATGGATCAGCGTTACGTGCCGACCGTTCATGAGGATGATGTTGAGGACGAGCATGCTGCCGAGGAGCACGTGGCCGAAGAAGCCACTGTTCAGGAGGAAGTTGCTGAATCAGCTCCCACGGGACAGCGTCGCCGTCGGCGCGCGGTCAGCACAGGCGTAATTACGCCCGAATAGTCCAGTTTGACCCGAGGGGCGGCCAGTCCGTACCCTTACCCTCTGCCCATTTTCAGCTAGAGCTGGGCGTCATAGATGTAAGAGCAGTAATAGGAAAGGTGTCACCGTGTACGCGATTGTTAAAGCTGGCGGCCGTCAAGAGAAGGTTGCCGTTGGCGACACAGTAACTGTGGACCGCATCGACGCAAAGGTCGGAGCATCGGTCTCTTTCCCTGCATTGCTTCTTGTTGATGGCACAACCCTTACTACCGATGCCGCCGCACTTGCTGGCGTTAAGGTCACTGGCGAAGTTTTGTCAGAAGAAAAGGGTCCAAAGATCGACATCCTTCGTTACAAGAACAAGACCGGCTACCGTCGTCGTCAAGGTTTCCGAGCACAACTAACGCGCGTGAAGATCACCGCGATTAACAAGTAAGGGGAGGTGCAGACAAATGGCAAGTAAAAAGGGTGTCTCGTCTACACGTAACGGCCGCGACTCGAACGCGCAGTACCTTGGTATCAAGCGCTACGCAGGTCAGATTGTTAAGTCTGGTGAAATTTTGATCCGTCAACGCGGAACCGTCTTCCACCCAGGCGCAAATGTTGGAATCGGCAAGGACGATACTTTGTTCGCATTGTCTGCTGGCGAGGTTGCTTTCGGTCGCGCTCGCGGTCGCAAGGTAGTCAACATCGTTCCCGTATCTGCATCAGCCTAAGCGCGGATAACTTTTTGGCGGGTCCGCGTATTGCGGGCCCGCTTTTTATTTCATACGAACTTTCACTCGAAGAGAAAGGTAGGAGCAAATGGCATCGTTCGTCGATCGCGTAACGCTCCATGCCTTTGCGGGTAGTGGTGGCGATGGTTGCGTTTCGGTTCACCGCGAAAAGTTCAAGCCATTGGGCGGCCCAGATGGCGGCAACGGCGGCCGCGGCGGAGACATCATTCTCGTCGTTGATTCCGGCACGACCACACTCCTCGATTTTCACCATTCACCACACCGCCGTGCGACAAATGGAAGCCTCGGTTACGGCGACTGGTGCAACGGAAAAGAAGGTAAAGATTTAGTTCTCCCTGTTCCTAACGGCACTGTCGTTAAAGATGCCGACGGAAATGTTCTCGCCGACATGATCGGAAACGGAACACGTTTTATTGCTGCGCAAGGCGGCGCAGGTGGTTTGGGCAATGCGGGCTTGGCCTCATCAAAGCGTCGCGCACCAGGCTTTGCGCTTAAGGGCGAGCCAGGCGAAGAGCGCACCCTCACACTCGAACTCAAGAGCGTTGCCGATATTGGCTTGATTGGTTTTCCTTCTGCCGGAAAGTCATCGCTGATCGCCGCGATCTCGGCCGCAAAGCCAAAGATTGCCGATTATCCATTCACTACGCTCGCTCCTAACTTGGGCGTTGTCCAAGCTGGCGGAATGCGCTTTACCGTCGCGGATGTGCCAGGCCTTATCGCCGGTGCTTCTGAAGGTAAGGGTCTGGGCTTGGAATTCCTCCGCCACGTAGAACGATGCGCGGCACTCGTGCATGTTTTGGATTGCGGAACGCTGGAGACAGATCGCGATCCGGTTAAAGACTTCGACATCATTGAAGCAGAGCTTCGTAACTACACCGCGGATGAAGGTGCGATCGCGCTCTCCGATCGGCCACGAATAATTGCCCTGAACAAGGTGGACTTGCCTGACGGTAAGGCGATGGCAGACATGGTTCAGCCACTCTTTGAAGAGCGCGGATACGAGGTGTACCAAATCTCGGCTGCGTCACATATCGGTCTGACCGAACTTAACTACGCGATGGCGCGAATTATTGAGGCCCAACGCAAGGTAGAAGCAGAGCAAGAGAAGGTTCGCATTGTTCTGCGTCCAAAGGCGGTCGGCGACAGCGGATTTACTGTCACCGCAAACGAGGACGGTTCATTCACCGTTCTTGGTACAAAGCCAGAGCGCTGGGTGAAGCAGACCGACTTCGGCAACTCGGAAGCGGTTGGCTATTTGGCCGATCGACTTGCAACTCTCGGCGTGGAAAAGGAATTATTTAAGAAGGGCGCAAAGCCAAAGGACGAAGTCCGCATTGGTGCTGGAGAAGCCGCGGTTATCTTTGATTGGGAACCATCCATTGAAGCCGGTGCGGAATTATTGGCTGGACCACGCGGCGAGGACCTTCGATTGGAATCGCCTTGGCAGGGTCGCTATGTCGACGAAGCCGATGAAGATTTAGATCAGTTGAGCGAGGACGAAATTGCGATGCAATGGGAGTACAACGTTACGGACCCACGAAATCCGAGGATTGAGGGCGAGAAGTGAAGCGCGCCGATTTAGCTAGCGCCAAGCGCATCGTCATCAAGGTGGGTTCATCCACCCTCACGGGTTCTGCTGGATCAGAACTCAACGAGGCTTCGGTGAAGAAGCTCGTAGATATCACCGCGGGTTTGCGCGCGCAGGGGAAAGAAGTTGTCATCGTTTCTTCGGGTGCGATTGCTGCCGGTTTGGCTCCACTCGGATTAACTTCTCGTCCAAAGGATCTTGCAACACAACAAGCCGCGGCATCCGTAGGACAAGGCTTGCTCATTGCGGCATACACGAAAGCGCTTGGCGCGCATTCATTGGTGGCCTCGCAAGTATTGCTCACCATTGAGGATGTTGTCCGTCGCTCGCATTACCAAAATGCACAACGCACCTTGTTTAAACTGCTCCAGCTGGGAGTTGTTCCGATCATTAACGAGAACGACACGGTTGGCACTCAAGAAATTCGCTTTGGCGATAACGATCGGCTGGCCGCGTTGGTATCGCATTTGATCGACGCTGACTTATTGGTTCTGGTGACCGATATCGATTCTCTGTATGACGCCCCACCAACGGAACCTGGTGCCAAGAGGATTGCCGATGTTCAATCGCTCCAGGATTTGGCTTCGGTATCAATCGGCGGAGTTGGCGCATCTGGCGTCGGTAGCGGCGGAATGATTACCAAGGTTGAAGCGGCTCGCATCGCGGCAGGCGCTGGAGTGGCGATGTTGTTGACGACTTTGGATTCGCTCACGGATGCGCTTTCCGGAAAAGATGTCGGCACTTTGTTCTGGCCGGTGCGCGATCGCAAGCCTTCTCGCTTGTTGTGGCTCGAGCATGCGGCGACCCCACGTGGACGATTGGTTCTCGATGCTGGCGCGGTGACCGCAATCATTGAGCGCGGAGTTTCGCTTCTTCCTGCAGGTGTTACGGCAGTGACTGGCGAATTTAGCGCCGGCGATACCGTTGAACTCGTCAGCGAATCAGGCGTCGTGATTGCGCGAGGATTGGTCGCTTTCGATGCGGATGAAATTCCTCAGATGCTGGGACGATCAACCAAGGAATTGGCGGCCGCGTTAGGAGCCGAATACGAGCGCGAGCTCGTCCATCGGGACGACTTGGTGCTGATTAACTAGTTTTTGGATTGCGCAATCGGATAAAGCACCGCTGCAACATCCGCTTGTGGATCATCGCCGTTAGGGAAGTCGCTCAATTTCACAATCACCGTTCGGGTCGCGGCGTCCATAAATATTTGTTGGCCGTGCAATCCCATAGCTAAGTTGATTCCTGGATAGGGATGCCAGACCTGTGCGCCGTAGCCCCAGTTGTTATCGAGCTTGACTACAGGTGTGCTGATGCGCTTCATCCATGCCGCGTCAATTATTTGATTCGCACCTGCATAGCCATTGTTGTTGATCATGAGACCAATTCGGGCGTAGTCGCGCGCGGTGGCGTTAAAGCAGCAGAATGTTTTTTCGTGGCCGCCGATATGGTCAACGTTCCACGTCGCTGCGTTTGCCGCACCAACTGGCTGCCAGACATTCTTGCTGAAGTAATCCGAAACGCTTCCGCCGGTTACCTTTTGAATGATCAAGCCGAGCATTTGTGACTCCACGCTTCGGTACTCCGGCTTGGTGTCGGGCGCCTCGAGCATCTTGCGATTATGCGTGATGAACCAATTCATGTCGGTGGTGGCGTACATCTGGGCAATTCCTACGCCCCAACCGGTTGGACCGCTTGGGTAATTATCGGTGACGCCGACGCCGGCTTCCATGTCGAGCAAACTTTGGACCGTCACCTTGTCGAACAAACCACCGGTTTTCCATTGTGGGAAATACGAGACGAAGGTATCTGATTCGTGAATTTTTCCTTGTGCTACCAGCTGTCCGATAACTATCGAGGTCATCGTTTTAGCCATGGAGTATGAAGGAAGTAGCGTGGTGGGCTTCATGCCGGCTTTTGAGTTGTAGTACTCGTACGTGATCACGCCGTTGCGAACAACAAGGAAGGCATTTGTATAAGACTTATCAAGAAATTCTTGCCATGACATCACCTTGCCCTGATAGGTCACGGTTGCCGGCATATTTTCGGTGCTTGTTGGCCAGGCGATAGGAGTCGTCGAGGGATTTACGGTGTGCCACGGCATCAAGGTCGGAGTTTTAGAGGCGGGGGCTAATCCCAAGCGAACGGCCGCGACGACGTTGGGATAGTGGATGTATCTGAAGAAGCCTGAAAGCAGAATAAAGAGTGCGACCAGAACAATGCCCGCTGTCCGCAAGGCCTTCAGTAATTTCCTCATGAGAGAAGGGTAATTCCTCGTAGACTAGAACCATGGACGCCACCGTGATGATTGCCGAGCTCGCCGATACCGCGCGCTTAGCCGCTCGCACCTTGGTCGCCGCAAGCGCGTCGGATCGAGTCGAAGCGCTGCACCGAATCGCAGAAGAAATTGAGAACTCGGAAGTCGAAATCCTGGCCGCGAACGCCGAGGATATGAAGCGCGCCGACGCCGACGGAATGAGCGAATCGCTTAAGGATCGACTGCTGCTCACCGCCGCACGTGTGCACGGGATTGCAGATGGCGCACGACAAGTCGCAGCCTTGCCGGATCCATTGAACAAGGTGGTTCGGGAGAGCACTCTTCCCAACGGACTGAAGCTCAAGCAACTCACGGTTCCGTTTGGAGTTGTGGGAATGGTGTATGAAGCGCGACCAAATGTCACGGTCGATGCCGCCGTCATTTTATTGATGTCAGGAAATGCAGCTCTCTTACGCGGATCGGCGAGTGCGGCCTCAAGCAATCAAGTACTCGTCACCGTCATGCGGCGCGCTCTAGTAAAGACAAATATCTCGCCTGACGTACTCCAATTAGTGCCATCGACCGATCGCTCAACGGTGCAGGCGCTTCTGCACGCGCGAGGCAAAGTGGATTTGGTTATCCCACGGGGGAGCGCGGCGCTGATTCGCACCGTCGTGGATGACTCGACCGTGCCAACCATCGAAACCGGCGCGGGTGTATGCCATGTCTACGTTGACTCGGATGCGGACTTATCTAAAGCGTTGCCAATCATTATTAATGCCAAGACGCACCGTCCAAGCGTTTGCAACGCGGCAGAAACGCTCCTGATTCATCACGATGTAGCGCAAGCATTTATGCCAACCGCATTGAAGGCGCTTAACGACGCCGGTGTAAAACTCAACGTTGATGATGCGACCGCGGTGATTGCGGCTGCAAACAATATTGCTGTGAATCGCGCGAGCGAGGACAATTGGTCGACCGAATACAACGCGCTTGAAATGAACGTCGGCGTTGTACCCAACCTGGTTGCTGCCGTTGACCACATTGCCAAGTACGGTACGAAGCACACGGAAGCAATCGTGACCGAGTCCGATGAGCACGCCCAACAATTTGTTTCACTGATTGATGCCGCAGCCATCATGATTAACGCATCAACACGATTCACCGACGGCGAGCAGATGGGCTTTGGCGCCGAAATCGGAATCTCAAATCAAAAATTGCATGCCCGTGGACCAATGGGTCTCGAAGCCATGACAACCACCACGTGGATCGTCTCCGGCAACGGACAAATTCGCGCCTGACCTAACTTCAGTTAGAGTTGGCCCATGGCCGCTATCTCACGCGAAGAAGTCGCGCACCTAGCCCGTTTATCCCGAATCGAAATGACGCCCGATGAGCTCGATCACCTGGCTTCTGAGATGCAACTTATTTTGGGCGCCGTGGCACGTGTGCAGGAAGTAGCCGCCGCTGACATTCCACCCACGTCGCATGCACTGCCGATGACCAATGTCTTTCGCCCTGATGTGACCAAGCCAAGCCTCTCGCCAGAAGATGCGCTCTCTGGCGCACCTGCTCGAGAAGAAGATCGCTTCAAAGTGCCACAAATTTTGGGTGATGCCGAATGAGCATGATTCATAAGACCGCGACCGAGATGGCGCAGGCACTCGCCGACAAATCAATCACGGCAGTAGAACTGACTCAACAACACCTGGACCGAATCGCTGCGGTTGACGGAGACATCCACGCATTTCTGCATGTTGATTCCGAAGGCGCGCTTGCGCAAGCCTCCGAATCCGACAAGCATCGTGCCGCGGGAACTGCGCGTTCTGCGCTGGAAGGAATTCCGCTGGCTCTTAAAGATGTATTGACACAAAAGGGCGTTCCCACGACGTGTGGTTCAAAAATGCTCGAAGGTTGGCGCCCACCGTACGACTCGACAGTCGTAACAAAGTTGAAGAACGCCGGTGTCGTTATTTTGGGTAAGACCAACATGGACGAATTCGCGATGGGTTCGTCGACTGAAAATTCTGCATACGGCCCAACCCATAATCCATGGGCGCTTGATCGTATTCCTGGTGGTTCGGGTGGTGGATCTGCTGCAGCGCTCGCTGCCTTCGAAGCACCACTAGCCATCGGTACTGATACCGGTGGATCTATTCGCCAACCAGCTGCCGTTACTGGCACGGTCGGAGTAAAGCCAACGTATGGTGGCGTTTCGCGTTATGGCCTGGTGGCATTCTCCTCGTCGCTGGATCAAGCAGGACCATGCGCACGTACGGTCTTGGACACCGCCTTATTGCATGAAGCAATTGCGGGATATGACGAACGCGATTCCACCAGCATCAATGCCCCTGTCCCACAGGTAGTTGCGGCCGCAAAGCGCCAAGACGTTAAGGGCATGAAGATCGGCGTGATCAAAGAATTGATGGGTGACGGCTTCCAAAAAGGCGTGCTCGATAGCTTCAAGCAGTCATTGGATTTATTGCAAGAACAAGGCGCAGAGATTGTTGAAGTCTCGTGCCCAAGCTTTGATTACGGAATCGCGGCGTACTATCTCATTGCACCGAGCGAGGCGTCATCTAACCTGGCTCGCTTTGATTCAATGCGTTACGGAATTCGAGTTGGCGATGACGGCAAGCGCGGCGCCGAAGAAGTTATGAGCGCTACTCGCGAAGTCGGATTCGGTAAAGAAGTGAAGCGCCGCATCATCTTGGGAACATACGCCTTGTCATCAGGCTATTACGACGCGTACTACGGCTCCGCTCAAAAGGTACGTACCTTGATCAAGCGCGATTTCGAAGCTGCATTCGGCGTAGCGGATGTCTTGGTATCACCATCAACTCCCACAACCGCATTCAAAATTGGTGAGCGCGCGAATGATCCATTGGCGATGTATCTCGCGGATATCACCACTATTCCGGTGAATATGGCTGGTATTGGTGGCATGTCATTGCCATCCGGACTTTCCGCCGATGATGGCTTGCCAGTCGGTTTCCAAATCATGTCGCCCGCAATGCAAGATGATCGTATGTATCGCGTCGGCGGGACGCTTGAGGCGGCGCTCAACGACAAATTGGGCAAGCCGGTATGGGCGCAAGCACCAGAGTTGGCGGTGAAGTAATGGCCCTTAATTACGATCAAGCGGTAGAAAAATATGAGCCAACGCTCGGCCTTGAAGTTCACGTCGAACTCAATACGAATTCGAAGATGTTCTGTTCGTGTTCTACTGTTTTTGGTGCAGAACCAAATACTCAAACCTGCCCGATCTGCTTGGGTATGCCAGGCGCCCTGCCGGTTGTAAACGCGAAGGCGATTGAAAGCTCGATCCTGATTGGCCTGGCGCTCAATTGTTCAATCGCGCCATACAGCCGTTTTGCTCGCAAAAATTATTTCTATCCAGATATGCCGAAGAACTTCCAGACTTCGCAATACGACGAACCGATCTGCGTCGATGGGTACTTGGATGTGGAAATCGAAACCGATGAAGGTCCAAAAACCTTCCGCGTCGATATCGAGCGCGTACATATGGAGGAAGACACCGGCAAGTCACTGCACGTGGGTGGTGCGACCGGACGTATTCACGGTGCCGAGTATTCGCTTTTGGATTACAACCGAGCCGGTATCCCGCTCGTTGAAATTGTTACACGCATTGTCCCGGGCACCGGAAAGTACGCACCCGCGGTTGCGCGCGCATACGTCACCGAACTCCGCGACATTCTGCGTTCGCTCGGCGTCAGCGATGTGAAGATGGAACAAGGCTCGCTTCGTTGCGACGCCAACGTTTCACTTGCTCCTATCGGTAGCGGAAAACTCGGAACCCGCAGCGAGACCAAGAACGTCAACTCACTTCGGTCAGTGGAGCGTGCGGTCGCGGGCGAAATTGTTCGCCAGGCAAATCGCCTTGAAGCCGGCGAGCGAATCGTTCAGGAGACCCGTCACTTCTTAGAAGAGAGCGGCGAAACTCGACCAGGCCGTTCGAAAGAGACCGCCGAGGATTATCGTTATTTCCCAGAACCAGATTTGGTTCCAGTCGCACCCGATGCCGCATGGATTGAAGAATTGCGCGCGACCTTGCCGGAGAAGCCATCTACTCGTCGCAAGCGATTGCAAGAGGCCTGGGGTGTTTCGGATAACGAGATGTCATCGATGGTGAACGCCGAATTGCTCGACACGGTCGAAGCCACAATTGCGCTTGGTGCAGACCCTGCTCGCGCGCGTGGTTGGTGGCTGGGTGAAATCTCGCGACTTGCAAACGAGAAAGAAGTGCACCCAACCGAGTTGATCAACGCGGCACAGGTTGCAGAAGTCATCGCGCTTATTTCATCCGGTGAATTGACCGACAAGTTGGCTCGTGGCGTTGTTGAAGGTGTTATCGCCGGCGAGGGATCGCCACGTGATGTGATTGAGAAGCGCGGCCTGAAAGTCGTCTCTGATGATGGGGCGCTGATGACCGCAATCGAGGCTGCTATCGCCGCACAACCAGATACGGCCGAGCGAGTTCGCGGTGGAAACATTCCAGCGGCTGGCGCTTTGATTGGCGCGGTAATGAAATCCACCGGCGGCCAAGCAGACGCGGCAAAGGTACGCGAACTATTGTTGAAGCATCTAGGACAGGGGTAAGCATGAGCTCAAATATGAAACCGCGTTCGTCGCTGGTGACCGATGGATTAGAGCGCGCTCCGGCTCGCGGCATGTTGCGCGCGGTCGGTATGAAGGATGAAGATTTCGCGAAGCCACAGATCGGCATCGCCTCATCATGGAACGAAATCACGCCATGCAACCTCTCACTCGATCGCCTCGCTAAGGCTTCCCGCAAAGGCGTGATTGAAGCGGGCGGCTTCCCGATGCAATTCGGAACCATCTCGGTTTCTGACGGAATTTCAATGGGCCATGAAGGCATGCACTTCTCGTTGGTCTCGCGCGAAGTCATCGCGGATTCGGTTGAAACCGTTATGCAAGCAGAGCGTCTCGACGGAATGGTTACCTTTGCTGGTTGCGATAAGTCACTACCCGGAATGATGATGGCGGCGGCGCGCATCGATGTTGCGAGCGTTTTTGTTTATGCAGGTACAACTCTTGCCGGCCAAGTCGACGGCAAAGACGTCACAATCATCGATGCGTTTGAAGCGGTCGGTGCTTGTGCACGCGGATTAATTTCGCAGGAGAAGGTCGATGAAATTGAACGCGCAATCTGTCCAGGTGAAGGCGCGTGTGGTGGCATGTATACCGCCAACACGATGGCCGCCGTGGGTGAAGCGCTTGGTCTCTCCTTGCCCGGATCAGCATCGCCACCATCGGTCGATCGCCGCCGCGATGATTACGCGGTGAAGGCCGGCGCAGCCGTTGTCGAATTAATTCGACAGGGAATCACGACTCGCGACATTCTGACAAAGAAGGCCTTTGAGAACGCAATCACCGTTGTGATGGCGCTTGGTGGATCGACAAATGCGGTTTTGCACCTGTTGGCAATCGCGAACGAAGCGGAAGTCGAACTCACCTTGGAAGATTTCCATCGCATCGGTTCGAAGGTGCCATTGCTCGGCGATTTGAAGCCGTTCGGTAAGTTCGTCATGACCGATATTGATCGCGTCGGTGGAATCCCGGTTGTTCTTCGTGCGTTGTTGGACGCTGGCTTGCTGCATGGTGATTGCTTAACGGTTACTGGTAAGACAATGGCCGAGAACTTGGCCGATCTCACCCCGTTGGATCCAGATGGCGAAGTCCTGCACAGCATTAAAGATCCGCTCTCACTGGGCGGCGGAATCACCATTCTTGGTGGATCACTTGCACCAGATGGCGCGGTCTGCAAAACAGCTGGAGTCGGCGTCGAGCATTTCGAAGGTCCGGCACGAGTTTTCGAACGCGAACAAGCCGCGATGGAGGCGCTAGAAAACGGCACCATTAAAGCGGGCGATGCAATTGTGATTCGCTACGAAGGTCCAAAGGGCGGACCAGGTATGCGCGAAATGCTGATGATTACCGGTGCTATTAAGGGCGCAGGTTTAGGAAAGTCCACCTTGTTACTGACCGACGGTCGCTTCTCTGGCGGATCGACTGGACTCTGCGTTGGTCACGTCTCACCAGAAGCGGTGGATGGTGGCCCAATCGCATTCGTTCGTGATGGCGACATCATTCGGATCGACACTGTAAAGCGGACCTTGGACTTGTTGGTCGACGAGGCCGAACTCGCCGAACGCCGTAAAAATTTCCAACCAGTGCCTCACAAGTACAAGCGCGGGGTATTAGCCAAGTACAGCAAGGTCGTCGGTTCTGCGTCGCAAGGCGCCGTCACTAGCTGACCCGGTTCTGCCACCGCTCACATAATGAGACGTGCGTCTCAGGGGTTGACTCGCTTATGGTGCCGCGCGAGAATTACCCCATGACATCCGTCGTGGTTATTAGCAAGCGCGCGATCTAGTTCCGACTAGAACGTGCGCTACCCCTCAGTGGAAACTGAGGGGTTTGCTATTTAAGCGAAGGATTTCAAGTTACCGAGTAACCGAGTGATAGAGGGGAGATGAACATGAGTAACGATAAGAAGACGGGGGCGCAAGCGCTCGTGCAAGCGTTAGAAGATTCTGGCGTTGATGTCATGTTCGGCATCCCCGGCGGCGCAATTCTTCCTGCATACGATCCCATTTTTGATTCCAAGATTCGTCACATTCTCGTTCGCCATGAACAAGGTGCTGGACACGCTGCTACTGGATACGCACAAGCGACCGGTCGCGTCGGTGTCTGCATCGCGACATCTGGCCCAGGTGCCACCAACTTGGTGACGCCCCTTGCCGACGCACAGATGGATTCAGTTCCTGTTGTTGCAATCACCGGTCAGGTGGCATCAGGCGCGATTGGTACCGACGCCTTCCAAGAGGCGGATATTCGCGGCATCACCATGCCGGTCACGAAGCACAACTTCTTGGTGACGGATCCTAAAGATATTCCACGCGCGATTGCCGAGGCATTCCACATTGCAAGCACCGGTCGCCCAGGCGCGGTCCTGGTAGATATCGCCAAAGACGCATTGCAAACGATGACGGATTACAACTATCCAAAAAATATTGATTTGGCGGGATACCACCCCATCACCAAGCCGACCGATGGCTCGATTCGCGACGCAGCACGATTAATCGCTGAGTCAAGCGCGCCTGTACTTTACGTCGGCGGTGGTGCTATCAAGGCCGAAGCGCATAAAGAACTTTTGCAGTTGGCTGAACTTACTGGGGCGCCAGTGGTCACAACGTTGATGGCGCTCGGATCCTTCCCTAATAGTCACCCACAACACTTGGGCATGCCCGGCATGCACGGAACCGTTGCCGCGGTAACCGCGCTTCAAAAAGCAGATTTGCTGATTACCTTAGGCGCTCGCTTTGATGACCGAGTAACCGGAAAGTTGTCGTCATTCGCGCCGAACGCAAAGGTTATTCACGCGGATATCGATCCGGCCGAAATTGGAAAGAATCGTCGTGCGGATGTTGCCGTTGTTGGCGATCTGAAACTCAGCATTGCTGCCTTAGTTCCCGCAGTAAAAGACGAGTTCAAAAAGAGTAAGCCAGACCTTGGCGCTTGGTGGAAGCAAGTTAATTCTTGGCGCGAGCGTTTTCCGCTGGCCTATGACTTGCCATCGGACGGAACTATTTCTCCTCAGTACGTCATCGAACGCATCGGAAAAATTTCCGGGCCAGATTCAATCTACGTTGCGGGCGTTGGCCAGCATCAGATGTGGGCTTCACAATTTATTTCTTACGAGAAGCCACGCACCTGGTTGAACTCAGGCGGATTAGGAACGATGGGCTACGCGGTTCCAGCCGCGATGGGCGCAAAAGTTGGCGCGCCAAACACCACCGTATGGGCGATTGATGGCGACGGCTGTTTCCAGATGACAAACCAAGAGTTGGTCACCTGCGCCTTGAACAACATTCCCATCAAGGTCGCGATCATCAACAACGAAAGCCTCGGCATGGTTCGCCAGTGGCAGACCTTGTTCTACAACGAGCGCTATTCCAATACCCAGCTCGAATCCAAGCGCATTCCTGATTTCGCAAAATTGGCGGAAGCGATGGGTTGCGTTGGCTTGTCGTGTGAGAAGCCAGAAGATGTCGATCGCGTTATTCATCAGGCGATGGAAATCAACGATCGCCCAGTCGTAGTGGACTTCAACGTTCATCGCGACGCCATGGTCTGGCCAATGGTTGCTGCTGGAACATCGAACGATGAGATTGTTGTCGCGCGTTCACTCGCGCCTATCTGGGATTCACAGGAGCTGTAGTCATGAGCCAACAACATCCAGATTCCGGCATCGCATCGCGCTCGGCGACCAAGGTACATACGCTCTCGGTTCTTGTAGAGAACAGCCCCGGCGTATTGGCTCGCATCGCTTCGCTCTTCTCCCGTCGTGGTTACAACATTGATTCGCTCGCGGTAGGCCCGACCGAGAATCCGCTGTATTCGCGAATGACAATTGTGATTAACGTTGAAGATCATGCCTTGGAGCAGGTCATCGCCCAGCTCGACAAGTTAATCAACGTCATTTCTATTACCGAACTCGACCCGGTCGCTTCTGTTCAACGCGAACTCTTGTTGGTCAAGGTCACCACAAATGCGACCACTCGCTCGCAGGTCCTCGAGACCGTTCAACTTTTCCGCGCCAAAGTTGTCGACGTGGCACAAGATGCCGTCACCGTCGAGGCGACCGGAAACTCCGAGAAGATCGAGGCGCTGCTTCGAGTTCTCGAGCCATATGGCATCAAAGAATTGGTTCAGTCTGGACTTGTGGCTTTGTCACGCGGATTGAAGCCAGGTTTATCAACGAACACCGACTCGAAAGGCTAGACCTCACATGGCAACCCAGTATCACGATGAAGATGCAGACCTATCGATTATCCAAAGCAAGAAAGTTGCTGTCATTGGATACGGTTCACAAGGCCACGCACACGCGCTCAGCCTGCGCGATAGCGGAGTCGATGTTCGCATCGGTTTAGCCGAAGGTTCAAAGTCGCGTGCAAAGGCAGAGGCAGAAGGACTTCGCGTTCTCTCGGTAGCCGACGCGGTGAAGGAAGCCGACCTCGTCATGTTGTTGGCACCGGATCACGTGCAACGTCACATCTATAACGAGTCAATCAAGCCAAACCTCAAGGCAGGTTCTGCGCTCTTCTTCGGTCACGGATTCAATATCCGTTTCGGTTACATCAAGCCAGAAGCCAATATCGATGTCGCGATGGTCGCGCCTAAGGGTCCAGGACACTTGGTTCGTCGCGAATATTCAGCAGGCCGTGGCGTTCCTGTCCTCGTTGCGGTTGAGCAAGATGCAACCGGTAACGCATGGCCATTGACATTGTCATACGCCAAGGCAATCGGTGGATTGCGCGCTGGCGGAATCTTGACCACTTTCACCGAAGAGTGCGAGACCGACTTGTTCGGTGAGCAAGCGGTTCTCTGCGGCGGCGCATCCCAGTTGGTTCAGTATGGCTTTGAGACATTGGTCGAGGCCGGTTACCAGCCAGAGGTCGCGTACTTCGAGTGCTTGCACGAACTTAAGTTGATCGTCGACCTTATGTACGAAGGTGGAATCGCCAAGCAGCGTTGGTCGGTTTCAGACACCGCTGAATACGGCGATTACATCTCTGGTCCACGCGTTATTGATCCACGCGTGAAGGAGAACATGAAGGCGGTCTTGAGTGATATTCAGAACGGTACCTTTGCAAAGCGCTTCATCGATGACCAAGACGCTGGTGCGCCAGAGTTCAAGTCATTGCGCGCAAAGGGCGAAGCGCACCCGATCGAAAAGGTTGGTCGCGAGCTTCGCAAGATGATGTCATGGGTCCGTGGCAACGCCAAGGATGATTACCAAGAAGGTGTAGCAGCACGTGGCTAATAAGCCGGTTGTTCTAATTGCGGAGGAGCTGAGCCCTGCAACTATGCAGGCGCTCGGCCCCGACTTCGAAGTGCGCCATTGCGATGGCGCTAATCGCGAAGAATTATTGCCCGCGCTTGCAGCAGGCGTAGACGCGGTCTTGATTCGTTCGGCAACCAAGATGGATGCCGAAGCAATTTCTGCGGCAAAGGGTCTCAAGGTTATTGCTCGCGCTGGTGTGGGACTTGATAACGTCGACATTCCTGCCGCGACCGCTGCTGGTGTCATGGTTGTTAACGCACCAACGTCGAACATCGTTTCTGCCGCAGAGCTCGCGATTTCATTACTGCTTGCCTCGGCTCGCTTTATTTCGCCCGCACACGCCGCTCTTCGCAACGGCAAGTGGGCGCGTTCGAAGTACACCGGCGCAGAACTATTTGAGAAGACGCTCGGCATCGTCGGATTTGGCCGCATCGGACAGCTCGTTGCTGCTCGCATGCAAGCCTTTGGAATGAATGTCATTGCCTATGATCCTTATTTGCAGCCAGCTCGCGCCGCGCAGCTCGGCGTGCAGCTCGTAGAGCTCGACGTGCTCTTGAAGAATGCCGACTTCATCACCATTCACTTGCCCAAGACAAAAGAAACCGCAAACTTGATTGGCGTCGATGCGCTCAAGCTCGTAAAGCCGACGGTTCGCATTGTTAACGCCGCTCGTGGTGGAGTCTTGGATGAAGCCGCTCTCTTTGACGCGCTGAAGGAAGGTCGGGTCGCTGGTGCAGGCCTCGATGTGTATGCCACCGAACCATGCACCGATTCACCACTCTTCCAACTCGATAACGTTGTGGCAACGCCGCACCTCGGTGCTTCAACCGACGAGGCGCAAGAACGCGCGGGTATTGCGGTTGCGGTATCTGTTCGCAAGGCGCTGGGTGGCGAACTCGTTCCTGATGCGGTCAACGTAAAGGGCGGAATGATTCACGAAGAGATTCGTCCAAGCTTGCCGTTGGTCGAGAAGATGGCGCAGATTGCGACATCGCTCGCGGGCGAACTCCCGGTCTCGATCGCGCTCCACGTTCGTGGCGACATATCAGGACACGATTCTTCAATTTTGGCGACGAGCGCGCTCAAGGGCGCACTCTTGGCGACCGGAGCAGAGGAAGTTACCTACGTGAACGCACCAGGTTTGGCCGCCGACCGTGGAATTACGTCCACTGTAGATACCAATCCCGAAAGTCCGGAATACCGCAGCATGATTTCGTTGCACGCCGCACTGAGCAATGGCAAGACGGTTGTTGTTGACGGAACCTTGATGGGTATTCGCAAGGTGGAGAAGATCATCGCGATTGATGGTTTTGATCTAGATCTGCCACCCACCGAAAACCTGCTCTTCCTTCGTTATGCCGACAAGCCCGGCATCGTTGGTGCAGCTGGCGGAATCTTGGGCAAGGCTGGATTGAATATTGCTGGCATGCAGGTCGCACGCGCAAATCAAGGCGGCGAAGCGCTGATGGCAATCACCGTGGACTCGGTCGTCTCAGATGCAATCGTTGCGAATGTTCAAAAAGAAACCGGCGCGGAATTTGTTCGCTCGGTAACGCTCGTTAATTAATGTGAAGGTGAATTAATGTCAAAGGTTGTAAAGCTCGCGGTCATTGCTGGCGACGGTATTGGTCCGGAAGTCGTAGGCGAAGGCCTAAAAGTTTTGGAGGCAGTGGCGGCAAAATACGACACCACTTTTGCCAAGACCGAATACGACCTGGGTGCTAAGTATTGGCACCGCACGGGCGAGACCTTGCCTGATTCGGTGCTCGCTGAGCTCGCAACCGCTGATGTTATTTTGCTCGGCGCGGTAGGCGACCCAGGTGTTCCAAGTGGTGTTTTAGAGCGCGGCTTGTTACTCAAACTTCGCTTTGCATTCGATCATTACATCAACCTTCGGCCGGCAAAGTTATTCCCTGGCGTGAAGTCGCCATTGGTCAACTCCGACGCGATCGATTTCGTTGTTGTGCGCGAAGGTACAGAAGGCCCATATGTTGGCGCCGGCGGAAGCCTTGCTTACGGAACTCCGGATGAAATCGCGACCGAGGAGAGCCTTAACACTCGACGCGGTGCCGAGCGCGTTATTCGCGATGCCTTTGCTCGTGCCCAGGCTCGTCCTCGTAAGAAGCTCACACTGGTTCATAAGAACAACGTGTTGACTCGTGCGGGTGGATTGTGGACTCGTACTTTTAATGAAGTTGCAAAAGAATTTCCTGAGATCGCGACCGACTATTTACACGTGGACGCGGCATCAATGTTCTTCGTTACCAATCCAGAGCGGTTCGACGTTGTAGTGACCGACAATCTCTTCGGCGATATCTTGACCGATATCGCGGCCGCGATCTGCGGTGGAATTGGCTTGGCTGCATCGGGCAATATCAATCCGACTGGAAAGTTCCCGTCGATGTTCGAACCCGTTCATGGTTCTGCGCCGGATATTGCGGGCAAGGGCCTGGCGGATCCGACCGCGACCATCATGTCGGTGGCGATGCTCCTTTCTCATATCGGTTTGCATGATGCTGCGCGCGAAGTCGAAGCAGCCGTAGCCGCGGATTTGGTTTCACGCGGAGATGCAAAGCGTTCTACCTCCGAAATCGGCGCCGCCATCTTGCAGGCAGTGAAGTAAAGGAAGAGATATGAAAGTAAACCTGCACCCCAACACCACGCCTGCCAGCGATGCGGATCGCACCGCAAAAATTGCAGAAGGCGGATTTGGTAAGTACTACACCGACAATATGGTTGTCGCGGAGTGGAGTCTGGATTCAGGCTGGTCCGATGCAGAGTTAAAGCCTTATGGTCCGTTAACACTCGATCCTGCGACCGCGGTCTTTCATTACGGTCAGGAAATTTTTGAGGGCATGAAGGCGTATAGCCAACCCGACGGTTCAATTTCACTCTTTCGTCCACAGGCAAATGCAGAACGCTTTGCGCGCAGCGCTGCTCGACTTGCACTTCCAGAAATGCCCGTCGATTTCTTTGTGAAGACAGTTGAAGAATTGGTGAAGCAGGATCGCGCCTGGGTCCCGGGCAAAGTGGGGGAGTCGCTCTACCTGCGTCCGTTCATGATCGCCACCGAAGTTGGTTTAGGTGTTCGCCCATCGAATAAGGCGATGTACTTATTAATTGCTACGCCTGCCTCCGCGTACTTCAACGCTGCCAAGGCGGTCACCGTCTGGATCTCAACCGAATACGTTCGCGCCGCGCCTGGCGGAACTGGCGAAGCGAAATGCGGCGGAAACTACGCGGCATCACTCGTGGCGCAACGGCAAGCGGCAGAACAAGGTTGCGACCAGGTTGTGTGGCTAGACGCGAACGAGCGGCGCTGGATTGAAGAAATGGGCGGCATGAATCTTTACTTCATTAAGGGTTCGGGCAAAGACGCCACCGTCGTCACACCAAAGCTGACCGGTACCTTGCTACCCGGAATCACTCGCGATTCCATCCTCTCGGTCGCGGCCGATCTTGGTTATAAGGTCGAAGAATCGATGCTTTCTATCGACGATTGGCGCGATGGCGTCGCGAGCGGCGAGATCACCGAGATATTCGCGTGCGGTACCGCGGCGGTTGTTTCAGCGATTGGCGCAGCAAAGAGCGCGCACGGAACGTGGACGACCGGCGATGGAAATCCCGGACCCATCACGCAACAAATTCGTGAAACCCTGCTCGGTATTCAACATGGAACCATCGCAGATACCCGCGGTTGGAACGTCAAGGTCTGTTAATGCCCACATCCGACGCCTTTCATATTTATGACACCACGCTTCGCGATGGCGCGCAGCAAGAAGGTCTCAACCTTTCGGTGCATGACAAGCTTGCGATTGCGCGTTATCTCGATGAGTTGGGCGTTGGATTTATTGAAGGCGGCTGGCCCGGCGCAAATCCGAAGGACACCGAATTCTTTGAACGCGCTAAAAAGGAATTGCAGTTAAAGAACGCCACCTTTGTGGCCTTTGGCGCAACCCGCCGTCCTAATGTGAAGGCGGCTGATGATGTTCTGTTGCGTGCGCTTGCGGATTCGGGCGCGGCGGCGGTTACCTTGGTTGCGAAGTCACACGACCGTCATGTCGATCTCGCCTTGAAAACAAATCTCGATGAGAACCTCGCGATGATTCGCGACTCCATCACCTTCCTTCGCGAAGGCGGCCAGCGCGTTTTTCTCGACGCAGAACATTTCTTTGACGGTTATCTCTCCAACAAGGCGTATGCGCTCGAAGTAGTTCGCACCGCGGCCGAAGCGGGGGCGGATGTTGTTGCACTGTGCGATACCAACGGCGGAATGTTGCCAGACCAGCTTGCCAATATTGTTCACGACGTCTTGGGCGCATCATCATCTCGCCTCGGCATCCACTGCCACAACGACACCGGTTGCGCGATTGCTAATTCATTGGCCGCGATTGAGGCCGGTGCTACCCACGTTCAGGGAACGCTCAACGGGTATGGCGAACGTACCGGCAACGCCGATCTCGTCAGCATCATCGCGAACTTAGAATTGAAGAAGAAGCAGAAGGTTTTGCCGGAAGGTGCGCTACGCGAAGCGTTCCGTATTTCACACGCGGTCTCGGAAGTCACCAACGTTGCGCCCAGCCCACGCCAACCGTATGTCGGCGTCTCTGCCTTTGCTCACAAAGCAGGTCTTCACGCCAGCGCAATCAAGGTAGATCCAGCGATGTACCAACACGAGGATCCAGCCTCGGTCGGTAACGATATGCGAATGCTGGTCTCGGATATGGCCGGTCGTGCCTCGATTGAATTAAAGTCGCAGGAGCTGGGTGTCGACATCGGCAACGATAAGGAAGTTGTTGGTCGGGTGGTTGCTCGCGTTAAGGAGATGGAATCACGCGGGTATACCTTCGAAGCCGCGGACGCCTCATTCGAATTATTGTTGCGCGAAGAGATCGACGGCAAGCGCGCGAAGTTCTTCACGATTCTTAATTGGGATACGACCGTTACTCGAGGCGCGGGTGACGCAGTCACTTCTCGTGCGCAAGTCACCATCTCGGCCGGCGGCGAAGTCATTGAAGCCGAAGGTTCAGGAAACGGTCCGGTTAACGCTATTGATCGCGCGTTACGAACTGGCCTTGAAAAGATTTATCCTGAATTGGCGAAGTTAGAACTGACCGATTACAAGGTACGTATTCTTGAAGGTCGACTCGGAACGGGCGCGATCACCCGCGTACTTGTCGAGACGAGTGACGGAACCCGGGAGTGGACGACGATCGGTGTTCATGAAAACGTGATTGCCGCCTCCGCTATGGCGCTCGAGGATGCAGTCACATATGGATTGTTGCGTCAGGGCCGCATTCCAGAATGACCGACGCCGGCTTGATTGCTCAGTATGAAGAGCACCTCGCCATTGACTGCAATCTGGCAGATAACTCCATTCGTGGATATGTATCCGACCTGCAATCTTTCTTAGCTCACATTGAAAAGTTAAATGTCACCGAATTTTCTGAGCTCGAGCTGAAACACGTCCGTTCATGGCTGGCCAATTTGCAGACAACCGGTGCCGCCCGTGCCACCTTGGCTCGACGTATTGTCTCGATGCGCGCCTTTACGAGCTGGGCTTATCGCAATGGCTGGTTGAGCTCGGATATTGCGGCCTCGCTGGTGGTGCCCAAGCCGCATCGAACCTTGCCGGATGTGCTGAATCAAAAAGATGCTCAGGAAATGATTGACGCTTTGATTGAGCGAAACGCTGATGCGGATTCACCCAAGTCAATTCGCGATCTGGCAATAGTTGAGTTGCTCTACGCCACCGGCGCGCGCGTCTCGGAAATATGCGGGCTCGATATTCGTGATATCGATCAATCTCGCCGCACAATAAAAGTTTTGGGTAAGGGAAATAAGGAACGCGTTGTTCCGCTCGGGGCGCCAGCGCTCGCCGCGGTCAATCAATATCTCGACCGATCACGAACCGCTTTTGCGAACGGAGCGTCGGGCGATGCCTTGTTCCTTGGATCGCGCGGAAAGCGAATTGATCAACGTACGGTGCGCGAAATTGTTTATCAGGCGACCTCAGAAGTTGGGGTAAAGATGGGACCGCATGGCCTGCGACATTCTGCGGCTACGCACCTATTGGAGGGTGGCGCAGATTTGCGCACCGTGCAAGAGATTTTGGGTCATTCGTCACTGGCAACAACTCAGATTTACACCCACGTCTCGCCGGAGCGATTGAAAAGTGCATATGACCAAGCACATCCCAGGGCATGAGTGCGTGGAGATGAATAGCGCTCTTCGGCAATGCGCTAACTGACGGTCCACTTATTCCAGTCCCGGAATCGATGGCAATCGAATGCGGCCATGCCAAACCCGTGGCCAAACCCAACGCGACGAGCGAGACGGCGACCACCGCCTTTAGGCTGGAGTGAAGGTCAGTTCTCGTTTCACTTTTTCTCGTTTCCATGCCGCCACTCTTCCTTCCACGGCTATGGCTGCGGCTTCCAGGCGGGGAAGCTGGGGAAAAAGCACCCCTGTGCATCACATAGGATTAGCCCCAGCACAACAGAGTTCCACTTTCTCCAGACGGCCATTTCGGCCCATGGCAAGAATTGGAGTTGTGACTTCACGCGCTTAACTGAGTACCACTTTTGGTGATCTACCCAGTAACCATTTCGGTCCGCGGATCGTCGCAAGACGGTAACGGTCGGTGATTAAGCGCTAGGGATTCAACAAATCGTTGGATCGTCAACCGAGTGCGTCGTTCGTGCCTGCACGAAAACGCAATGAAGGAGTATGCCGTTATGGCAGTTGTAACAATGCGAGAACTCCTCGACAGCGGAGTCCACTTCGGACACCAGACTCGTCGATGGAATCCAAAGATGAAGCGCTACATTTTTGCCGAGCGCAATGGCATCTACATCATCGATATCCAACAATCACTCGCGCTGATTGATAGCGCTTACGAGTTCGTCAAGGACACAGTCGCCAAGGGCGGACACATCCTTTTCGTTGGAACCAAGAAGCAAGCACACGAGCCAATCAAGGCGATGTCTGCTCGCGTAGGAATGCCATACGTCACCGAGCGCTGGTTGGGCGGAATGCTCACCAACTTCCCAACCGTCTACAAGCGCATTCAGCGTTTGAAGGAGTTGGAAGCTCTTGAGAGCACCAACGACCAAGTTTTGACCAAGAAGGAGCTCTTGGTTCTTCGCCGCGAGCGCGAGAAGCTGACCAAGAACCTCGAAGGTATTCGCAACATGACCAAGTTGCCTTCAGCAATCTGGGTAGTCGACACAAAGAAGGAGCACCTTGCTGTTGCAGAAGCGCACAAGCTCGGTATTCCGGTTGTCGCAATCTTGGACACCAACTGTGATCCAGATGAAGTCGATTACAAGATTCCTGGCAACGACGATGCAATTCGTTCGATTGCACTCTTGACCCGCGTCATCGCGGATGCGGCAACCGCTGGCTTGCAGGCACGTTCTGCTACCGCGGCAGCTGCAGCACAAAATTCAGATGCACCTGCAGCAAAGGCGGAAGCGGTCATGGCAGATGTTGCTAATGACATGCTCGCAGCAGCAGGCGAAGCTCCAGCAGCGGTCGAAGGGGAGAACAAGTAAGTGGCGGCATATACAGCTGACGATGTAAAGCGTTTGCGCGAGGCAACTGCCGCTGGCATGTTGGATTGCAAGAAGGCGCTCGACGAAGCTGAAGGTAACTTCGACAAGGCGGTCGAAATCATTCGCGTTAAGGGACTCAAGGGAGTTACCAAGCGCGAGGGTCGCACCACCTCAAATGGTTTAGTCATTGCAGAAGCCGAAGGCAACTTGGGCGTCATGATCGAACTCAACTGTGAGACCGACTTCGTTGCGAAGGGCGATCGTTTCCAGGAGTTGGCGGCCGATCTTTTGGCACAGCTCAAGGCGACCAAGATTGCTGAATTGCCAGCGTTCTTGGAGTCCAAGCTCTCCAATGGAAAGTCTGTTCAGGAATTGATCGACGAGGGCAACGCGACGTTGGGCGAGAAGATTGAACTTCGCCGCATCGCAGTTCTCGATGGATCGCCAGTTGCGCTCTACTTGCACCGCACCAGCCCTGACTTGCCACCACAGGTTGGCGTCTTGGTTCAGCTCGCGTCTGCTGCCGCAGAAGCCGGCAAGGACATTGCGCAACACATCGCCGCATTCGCACCTCAATTTGTTCGCCGCGAGGATATTCCAGCAGAGAGCATTGAGAACGAGCGTCGTATCGCCGAAGAGACCGCCCGCGCTGAAGGTAAGCCAGAAGCCTCGATTTCAAAGATCGTCGAAGGTCGCGTGACCGGATACGTCAAGGAAATCAGCTTGTTGGAGCAGGCCTTCGCGAAAGATGCCAAGAAGACAGTCCAGCAAATCGTGGATGAAGCAAAGACGGCCGTGTCGGCGTTTCACCGTTTCCGAGTTGGACAGTAATCTCTTCCTCAGTACAAGTAACGACTAGTTAAGGAGCACTCGCTATGGCCCGTCAAGGTTATAAGAGAGTGCTCCTTAAACTTTCTGGCGAAGTTTTTGGTGGCGCGGCCGGCATCGGTGTTGACCCCGATGTGGTCCACGATATCGCGGCACAAATCGCCGATGTAGTTCGGGCCGGCACCGAAGTCGGAATTGTGGTCGGCGGCGGTAACTACTTTCGCGGCGCAGAATTGCAACAACGCGGTATGGACCGCGCTCGCGCCGACTATATGGGCATGCTGGGCACCGTCATGAACTGCTTAGCGCTTCAAGATTTTCTAGAAAAAGAAGGTATCGATACCCGCGTGCAGACCGCCATCACGATGGGTCAGGTCGCAGAGCCTTACATTCCTCGTCGCGCGATTCGCCACTTAGAAAAGGGCCGTGTAGTTATTTTTGGCGCCGGTGCAGGCATGCCGTTCTTCACTACCGACACCGTTGCTGCACAACGCGCCCTTGAAGTTGGCGCCAAGGCGCTGCTTCTCGCGAAGAGTGGAGTCGATGGTGTCTATTCCGCGGACCCACGTAAAGATTTATCCGCGACCAAGTACGACACAATTTCGTATGACGAAGTTATTTCCAAGTCGCTCGCCGTGGCGGATGCGGCTGCCTTCTCGCTCTGTCGCGAAAATGGATTGCCGATCGTGGTCTTTGACCTGAAGGACAAGGGAAATATCGGTCGCGCGGTTCGCGGCGAATCCATCGGAACGCTCGTTTCCTAATTTCATTATTCGATAACCACTAGATATCAGAATTCGGAGAATCACATGTCTGACTTAGCAACCACATTAAGCGAAGCCGGCGCCAAGATGAACAAGGCGGTAGAAGTCGCTAAGGAAGACTTTGGTTCAATTCGAAGTGGTCGCGCACATCCATCCATGTTCGCAAAGATCATGGTCGAGTACTACGGGACATACACTCCGCTTTCACAGCTTGCGACGGTCCAAGTGCCAGAGCCACGCATGGCGACGGTCAGCCCATTCGATAAGAGCGCGATGGCGCTGATTGAAAAAGCGATTCGCGAGTCGGACCTGGGCGTTAATCCAGCCACCGATGGCGCGATTATTCGCGTGAATTTCCCACAACTGACCGAGGAACGCCGCAAGGATTACATCAAGGTGGCTCGCACCAAGGCCGAAGATTCTCGAATCGCAATCCGCAACATCCGCCGCACCGCAAAGGAAGCGATGGAGAAGATGGAGAAGGATGGCGAGGTCGGCAAGGACGATGTAGCGCGCGGTGAAAAAGATCTAGAGAAATTGACCTCGGATCACGTCGCAAAAATTGACGAGCTCTTGAAGCATAAGGAAGCCGAGCTGCTCGAAGTTTAATTCGAGAACTCCCCACTCATGGATGACCTGCATTCGCTCAACGAAGCGATAAACGAACGAGCCGGCCGCAAGCTGCTGCCCTCGATTGCGGTCTCCATTGCAATTTTCGCCCTGGTGTTCGTCACCATTACATACGCCCCGATTCTCTTCGGAGTTTTGGTCTGGGCGGCAATCATGCTGGCGATGCGCGAGTTGGTTCGCGCTTATAACGCGGGCGGGATTGCTCTTCCCGAGCGCATGCTCCAACTGGCTGGAACCGGCGTGGTTGTCGCGGCTTGGTACGGAAAAGTTTCGGGCCTGGCGGTAGCTATTGCAATCGCAATTCCTAATGTTTTGGTCTACATGTTGCTTCGCAATCCAAAAGATTTCGTGCGACGTTCCACCTCGGCTGCCTTCGCGATTTTCTACTTGGCATTCCTTGGCGGCTTTATTATTTTGCTCGCGCATCATGACGATGGCGGAGCGAGAATTCTGGCGCTGGTTGTTTTGGTTGCGTGCAACGACACCTTTGCCTATTTCTCCGGCGTCTTGTTCGGCAAGCATCCGATGGCGCCAGCGATTAGCCCCAAGAAGACGTGGGAAGGATTTGCGGGATCAATCGTCGCGACCACGATCGGCTCGTCCTTGGTTTTCTCCTTTGCCATGCACAAGGATTGGTGGTTGGGAGCGATTGTTGGCGTTGTCGCGGTTATCACCGGTACCTGTGGCGACTTGATTGAGTCCGCGGTTAAGCGTGACTTGGCAATCAAGGACATGGGCTCACTTCTCCCAGGACACGGCGGCATCCTGGATCGGATTGATTCAGTGTTATTTACTGGTCCCGCGGTCTGGTTCGCGCTCGAAATCATTAAGCACTTTAAATTATGAGCACCAACTCAGATTTGCCGGAAATTAAATTAGTTTTCGATGAGCCCAAGCAAAAGGTGAAGCCCCCGAAGCATTTTGCCGACCTCTCACCAGAGGAGCGCAAGGCCAAAGCTGTTGAAATTGGCGTACCTGCATTCCGCGCCAATCAAATGGCGGTTCACTTTTTTACGCACTACAACGACGATCCGGAATCATGGACCGATATCCCGAAGGAGCTGCGCGAGAAATTAGCGGCGGAGTTCATGCCCAAGTTGATTACCTTGGTCCGTTCGGTTGTCGCCGATGGCGGTAAAACTCGAAAAGATTTATGGCGACTCCATGACGGTGTCTTGGTCGAGAGCGTTTTGATGCGTTACACCGATCGCACAACGGTCTGTATCTCATCGCAAGCCGGATGCGGAATGAATTGCCCATTTTGCGCTACCGGTCAAGGCGGCCTAACTCGAAATCTGACTGCTGGTGAAATCACCGCACAAGTCGTTGCTGCTGCGCGCGCGTGCGCCGAAGGCGAACTTCCTGGTGGACCAACTCGACTCTCCAACATCGTATTCATGGGCATGGGCGAGCCGATGGCGAACTACAACTCGGTGATGCGCTCCGTCCGGAACATCACCGCACCGCAACCAGATGGATTGGGAATCAGCGCGCGTTCTGTAACTGTCTCGACGGTTGGCCTGGTCAACGGCATCGAGAAATTGATGGAAGAAGGAATTCCAGTGACGCTGGCGGTTTCGCTGCATACTCCAGATGACGAATTGCGTGACACGTTGGTGCCGATTAATTCACGCTTTAAAGTCAAAGAAGTTTTGATGGCTGCCGATAAATATGCCGAAAAAACCGGTCGCCGTTATTCCATCGAGTACGCGCTGATTCGCGACATTAACGATCAAGCCTGGCGTTCTGATCTTCTTGGTCGCTTGCTCAAGAACCGGAACGCGCACGTAAATCTCATTCCGCTCAATCCGACTCCTGGTTCAAAGTGGACAGCGTCGCGACCACAGGATGAAGCCGAGTTTGTTCGAATTCTCGAAACGTATGGCGTACCCGTCACGGTACGAGATACCCGAGGTCGCGATATCGACGGCGCATGTGGTCAATTGGCCGCCGCCGAGATAACCTCTGAGGCATGAAATCACTCTCCAACTTCATTAACGGCAAGGCCCAACCCGCGC
>Ga0214164_1000418_pt1 | contig 27843 bp, 28 predicted proteins | sample TroBogepilimnion_13_FD_153003 | JGI IMG/M metagenome (GOLD analysis project Ga0214164, IMG submission 153003) | Freshwater microbial communities from Trout Bog Lake, WI - Practice 03JUN2009 epilimnion v4 | ecosystem: Environmental > Aquatic > Freshwater > Lake > Epilimnion/Euphotic zone ...
CGTCGCATTGAAGTCCGTTTCCCGGACTCCACCGCGAACCCGTACTTCGCGTTTGCCGCGATGATGATGGCCGGTCTCGACGGCATTCAGAACAAGATCCACCCGGGCGATCCGGCAGACAAGGATCTGTACGACCTGGAGCCGGAAGAGGCGAAGCACATTCCGACCGTATGCCACTCGCTGGATATGGCCCTGGAAGCGCTCGACAAGGACCGCGAGTTCTTGACGCGCGGCGGTGTGTTCACGGACGACGTCATTGATGCGTACATCGCGCTGAAGATGCAGGAAGTCACCCGCCTGCGCATGACGACCCATCCGGTCGAGTTCGATATGTACTACAGCCTCTAATGGCCGAGACGGGGTCCGCTCACACGGACCCCGTCGCCTCTCCCCAGCCGGGGAGAGGCGGCTGCCACGGGGACCTTTGTCACCAGAAAAGCCGAGGGCTATGCTGATGACATGTATTCCAGATCTGCTACCCCGTTGCGTCGCGGTTGGCCGCTCTTCGTGGCGGTTTTCATCGCTCTGTCCGCCGGCGCTACGACGTTGTACCGCTGGGTTGACGCCGATGGTGTTGTCCACTGGTCCGATCGGCCTACGCCGGGCAGCACGCCGGTCGACCTGCCTGCCGCGCAGGGCTACTCCGCTCCACTGCGGGCGACCCGTAGTGCGCCGTCCGGCAACGCCCAGAGCGTCGTCACGTATACCGACCTCACGGTCACCGCGCCCAACGCGGATGCGGTTCTTTTCGACACCGCTGGAACGGTCCAATGCAGCGTCCAATTGAATCCAGCCCTCGGTCTCGGACATACGCTGTGGTTCGAATTAGACGGCCAGCGTTACGACAGTCATGGCGGCCTATCAGTGGATCTCCCCGCGCCCCGAGGCGAACACGTGTTGCGTGCGTTGGTCACGGACGCCAACAACCGCGAATTGATTGCATCGGCACCCTCGGTCTTTCATGTCCGTCAGGCGTCCATCGCCAGCCCGCCGGTCGGTTCCACGGTCAAACGCCCGCGCTGACGCTCGCCGTCGTATCGGATAACCCCTGATGGCCGCGATACCTGGCGTGGGCGCGCCTCATTTAGACAGCCTGTCGACCGCGCTCATCGTGGTCGATGGACATGACGCCGTCGGCTACCTCAACGCAGCGGCACAGACCCTGCTTGCCGCTGGCCAGAACAAAGTGGTCGGCCAACCGTTGCTCGCATTTGTGCGCGATCCCGCGCCATTGACGCTGTTACTGCATCGAGCGCGCACCTCCGCCGAGCCCATCATGCACCGGATGTTGACGTTGCAGCCCGTCATGCGTGACGACAGTCATCTTGTGGTGGATTGCGTCGCGACGCTGACGGACTACGACACGGTCCTCTTAGAGATTACGGATACCACGCGTCAGCAGCGCATCAACCGTGAAACGGCATTGCTCGCGCAACTCGATGGCAACCGCTTGATGGTGAGACAACTCGCCCATGAAATCAAAAATCCGCTCGGCGGTTTGCGCGGCGCCGCACAACTTCTGGAAAGAGAATTACCGACCGATACGGTGCGCGATTACACCCGATTGATTATTCGGGAAGCGGACCGACTCCGGGCGTTGGTCGACAACCTTCTGGGTCCAGGATCACCACCGAGTAAAGTTGAGATCAATCCACATGAATTGCTGGAACATGTGTACCGCCTCCTTGCGCACGATGCACCGGCCGGCGTGGCATTGAGTCGCGACTACGATCCGAGTCTGCCCGCGGTCTTTGTCGATCGGGGACAGATGATCCAAACATTACTCAATCTCGGCCGCAACGCGATTCAGGCTGTCGGCGTGCAGGGCCGCGTGACGCTCCGATCGCGCGCCATTGTTGGCGCAACCATTGGCTCACGCCGGCATCGGATTATCGCGCGCATCGACGTCGAAGATGATGGGCCCGGCGTTCCCGCTGACATCGCCGATAAAATTTTTTACCCGCTCGTGACGAGCCGTCCCGAGGGGACCGGGCTCGGTCTTGCCGTCGCGCAAGATCTTGCGACCCGTCATGGCGGCCTCATTGAATTCGAGAGCCGACCGGGCCGCACGGTATTCACGTTATTGCTGCCCTTGGATGGAGAGTCGCATGGCTGATGAATTAAAAGTGTGGATCGTCGACGACGACTCTTCGATACGCTGGGTGCTGGAACGCGCGCTGAAGACTGCCGGAATGGTTACGCGCGTTTTCGAGGACGCACAGTCTGCGATCGACACACTGCGTCTATCGACTCCGGACGTCTTGGTTACCGATATCCGCATGCCGGGTAAGAGCGGCCTGAAACTCCTGCAGGAACTTCAAACGTCCCATCCCACACTGCCTGTTATTGTGATGACGGCGCATTCCGATCTGGATTCCGCCGTCGCCGTTTATCAAGGCGGTGCATTTGAATACCTGCCTAAACCGTTCGATATCGATGACGCGGTAACGCTGGTCCGCCGTGCGGCGCAACAGGCAGAGCCGGTCCAAGGTGCAGAGCCTCCCGCGGCGACCATTCCTGAGTTATTGGGCCACGCCCCCGCGATGCAGGAGGTCTTTCGAGCCATTGGTCGACTGTCGCGTTCGGCCATGACGGTCTTGATCAACGGCGAGTCCGGCACGGGTAAAGAGTTAGTCGCTCGCGCGTTACATCGACACAGTCCTCGCGCCAGCAAACCGTTCATTGCATTGAACACGTCCGCCTTCACACCGGACCTACTCGAATCCGAACTCTTCGGCCACGAGCGCGGGGCCTTCACCGGTGCCGACAGCCTGCGTCGCGGTCGCTTCGAGCAGGCGGATGGCGGCACACTCTTCTTGGATGAAATCGGCGATATGTCCAAGGAGTTGCAGACCCGCTTGCTGCGCGTCCTCGCCGAGGGCGAGTTCTACCGAGTGGGGGGTAATACGCCTATACGGGTCGATGTCCGTGTGATCGCCGCGACACACCAAGATCTCGAAAGCCGTGTCAGCGCCGGGCTCTTCCGCGAAGATCTACTGCATCGCTTAAATGTCATCCGCATCCTGCTGCCGCCGCTGCGCGCGCGGCGTGAGGATATTCCAGAGTTGCTTCGTCACTACTTCGCCTTAGCCGCAAAAGAATTGGGCGTCGAAACCAAAGTGCTGATGCCTGACGCCGAAGCCCGTCTCGTCAGCGCCGACTGGAGTGGTAACGTCCGCCAACTCGTCAACGTGTGCCGGCGCCTGACCGTTGCTGCGCCGGGCCGTGAAATTCGCGGCGAGGACATTCCGCCGGACGTCAGCGGCGCCACCGGCGAGGCGCCCGGAGATTGGGCCCGAGCGTTAGAACAGTGGGCACGAGGCCATGTCGAGGTCGGACAGGCCCCGTTATTGGATACCGCGCTGCCCGAGTTTGAACGCACCCTGATCCGAGTCGCGTTATCTCGGTGTGAGGGACGGCGCCAAGATGCCGCGAAGGTGCTCGGGTGGGGGCGCAATACACTGACGCGTAAGATGCGGGAGCTCGGGATGGATGCAACGCACGTGTCCGACGACGCGGCGTGACGGCGTTTGCGACTGGCAGTCGGCGCCCTGAGCGCTTAGTCTGCCTATAGCTCCACGTACGGAATAGCCCCATGCAAAACCTGCTGCGCGTTCTTGGCTTAGGGCCAGACAGTACGTTCCTCGGCAACTCTCTGGCGGATTGGATATCGGCGCTGCTCTTCGGATTGGCGACGTTCACGGTCTTGCTACTGATCCGTCGCCAAGTCGAGCGACGCACGCATCGCTTTACGGGCAGCGAATTGCCATCAGGGGTTCGGTTTGCGCTGCGGTTGGCACGAAGCACTCGCCTGATCCCGTTGTTCGCCGCATCGCTGGCGGTGGGTTCGAAGTACTTGGATCTCCCACCGCGGGCGGAACACGGGATCAGCGCGTCCATCGTCATCCTCGTGGCGATTCAGATTGGCATCTGGGCGTCCGTCGCGGTGCGACTCTATCTTGAGGAATCGGCAAGCCATCATGCCGACCGCAGTACCCAAACGCTGGTGACGATTTTCCGCTTTGTGGCGAATCTGCTGATTTGGGCAATGGTCCTGCTGTTGGTGTTAGATAACCTCGGCGTACAGGTCAAAGCGCTGCTGACCGGACTCGGCATCGGCGGCATCGCTGTCGCGCTGGCCGTTCAAAATGTCTTGGGAGATTTACTCGCCTCCGTATCGATCGCGCTGGATAAGCCGTTCGAGGTCGGTGACTCGTTGACGCTCGACAGCGGGTACACCGGAACAGTCGAAGCTATCGGCGTGAAAAGTACACGTCTGCGCAGCGTATCCGGAGAACAGATCGTCGTCTCCAACGCAGAGATGGTCAAAATACGGATTCGCAATTACGGGCGTATCGATCAACGTCGCGCCGTCATCCGATTCAGTCTGAACTACAGCACGTCGCCTGACCGACTGGCGAGCGCACCCGGTTTGGTACGCGATGCCGTGGCGGGCTGTCCTGATGCGGCGTTCGAAAGGGCGAATATTGTCGCTGCCGGCATCAATGGTTTTGAACTTGAGTTTGCCTTCGTCGTCGCCGGCTCAGATTACAGCAAATTCTTGGCTGCCCAAGAGCAGGTGCTCATCGCGATCGCCTCGGTATTCGCGCGGGATGGCATCGTCTTTGCGTCGGTCGTTCCGCGTTAGCGAAGCGCCTCGGCGAGAGCCGACTCAGCGTCGCGTGGTATCCAAAGTGCCGATCAGTTCAGCCACGTTCTGGACGCCCTGTGCAGCCATGTAGTCCGCGATCTCCGCATTGATCTTGCGGCACAAATGCGGATCGTAGAAAAGGCCCGTACCTAATCCAACCACACTCGCTCCTGCGATCAGGAACTCCAGTGCGTCCGTCCCATTGGCGATGCCACCCTGGCCTATGATTGGGATGCGGTGGTGCCGTGCGACGTCATACACCTGATGCACTTTCAGTAACGCAATGGGCTTGATCGCGGGACCCGACAAGCCGCCTTGAATATTCCCGATGACCGGCCGTCGACTGCGGATGTCGATCGCCATGCCCATAACGGTGTTGATGACCGAAAGTGCGTCTGTGCCGGCTTCGATGCACACGCGCGCGCTTTCCTTGATATCCGTTTGGTTCGGCGACAGCTTGGTGATGAGGGGCTTCCGGGTCGCTGCCCGGCAGGCCGCCACGACGCGTGCGCTCATCTCCGGGCTGTTACCAAACTGAACGCCACCTTCTTTCACATTGGGGCAGGAGATGTTGATCTCCATGGCGTCGATCGGGGAATCATCGAAGCGGCTGACCACCTCGACATACTCCTCGATGGTGCTGCCGGAGACGTTGGCAATGAACCGGGTCTCCGAAAAGTCGAGCGTGGGTAGGATGTGATCCACCACATAGTCGACACCGGGATTCTGCAACCCGATCGCGTTCAGCATGCCGCCCGGGGTCTCGCAGACCCGGTGCGCAGGGTTGCCGGGTCGCGCCTTGCCAGTGGTCCCTTTCAGGACGACGGCCCCGCAATCGGCGTTGGAAAAACCCTCGACACGGGTGTACTCCTCACCGAACCCCACGCACCCTGACAAGAGCACCAGCGGGGAGGCGAACGACAGTCCGCAGAATGTCGTGGCGAGGGACGCGGCGGGGGCTTCACGGAGCGTGCTCATGCGAGGATTATAACCGCGCTTCTCTCCGAGCCGGACTATGTTCCACATCATCTTGCACGAACCCGAAATTCCGCCGAATACCGGCAACGTGATCCGATTGACGGCCAATACCGGCTGTCAGTTGCATTTGGTGCATCCGCTTGGGTTTTCGTTGGACGCAGCGCAGGTTCGGCGCGCAGGTCTCGATTACCATCAGATGGCTCGGGTCCATGAGCACGAGAGTCTCGAGGCCTGTCTTGCCACGCTGCAGCCTGAGCGCCTCTGGGTCGTTGAGACGGGCGGTACAACCCGCTACAGCGACGTCGCGTACCGACCGGGCGACGCCTTTTTGTTTGGCAGGGAAACCAAGGGGTTGTCACCCGAACTGCTGGCCCAGTTTGCGCCTGAGACGGTCCTGAACATACCGATGCGCCCCGGCAACCGCAGCATTAACCTGTCGAACTCTGTGGCGCTCGTCATTTTCGAAGCGTGGCGTCAGAACGACTTCGCGATGGAGGGACTCTATGTTGCCCCGTGATGGTTCTATGCTCCCGGCCTGGCGACGTCGCGTGATGCCGCTGCTCATGGGCGGCTTGCGGCTGGCGATCCTTTGGGCGATTTTCCGCGGACCGTCGGTCTTTCTGTGGGCGCCGCCCGCTTTCCTACACGTGCCGACCCTGCCGCGGGCTCTCTATGCCGTCGCGATGGTCGCGGGTATTCCCCTGTTTCTGTGGCCTCGATTCTGTGCGATCGGCGGCCTTTTCTTGGTGGCTGCGGTGGGTGTTTACGAATGGCTGTGGCGCGGTGCCGGATTGCCGCCCGGGGGAATGCCGTGGCTCGCGGTGGCGTTGATTGCCGTGCTCGTCCTAGGGCAACAGATCACCGCGATCGCACAGCGTCGCCTTTACCGTCAGGACGCCGACTGAGAGTCAGTGCTCAGGCCGCAACTCACGTTCCATGAGGGCGCGAGCGGCTTCAGTGGCCGGGACACCCTCATGCAGTACCTGGTGCACGGCGCCGGCAATCGGCATATCGACGCCGGCTCGGGCAGCAACGCCGTGGACCGCCCGCGCGGCTTCGTAGCCCTCAACGACTTGGCCGATTTCGGCCAGAGCGGCTTCCGCGGTCAGTCCGCGTGCGATCGCTAGGCCAAAGCGGCGATTGCGTGACTGGTCGTCTGTGCAGGTGAGCACGAGGTCGCCGAGGGCGGCGAGTCCCATGAACGTCGCGGGGCGTGCACCGAGCGCTACGCCGAGCCGCGTCATCTCTGCCAGTCCGCGCGTGATCAGCGCGGTCCGTGTATTTGCCCCAAAGCCCATGCCATCGGCAATACCGGTCGCGATGGCGATGACATTCTTAACGGCGCCACCGACTTCGACCCCGACGATGTCGTCGGAGGTGTAGCCGCGAAAATTGTGCCCCGATATCGACCGCACCAACGCATCGGCAAACGCCGGGTCCGGTGAGGCGACCGTCATCGCGGTCGGTAAGCCGAGCCCGACTTCGCGTGCGAACGTCGGCCCAGAGAGGACCGCGACCGGGACATCAGCGCCCAAAAGCTCCCGAGCGACCTGATGGGGCAGCTTGAGTGACGACTGTTCGAACCCTTTGGTCGCCCATGCCACGCGTTGGCCGCTACGCAGCAGTGGCGCAAGCGCCATCACGGTGCTGCGAAAGGCGTGGCTGGGGACAGCAACCAACACATCGACGGCGGATTCAACGGCCGCAATGAGGTCGAGATCAACGACCAGACAGTCCGGGAAGCGCGCGCCCGGCAGATACCGCTCATTACAACGGGCGCGCTGGAGTGTCGCCACGTGTTCGGGATTTCGGCCCCACAAATGAGTCGGGCGACCCGCGCGCGCAAACTGAATCGCGAGCGCGGTGCCCCAAGACCCGGTGCCCAGAACGGCGATCGGCGCGACGGGCGCCGACTCGCCGGAGGGTTCCGTACTCAGTTAACGGTGCCCGTCTGCGCCTGACGCGCAGCGGCTTCCAACGACTGCTGGAACAACTGATCAAAGTTGACCGGCGGCAGCAGGAACGGCGGGAAACCGCCCTTCGAAACGAGGTCCGAGATCGCCGCACGGACATACGGGAACAGGGTGTTCGGGCAGAACGAACCCAAAATGCGGCGCAGATCGTCCATCTCAAAACCGCGGATCACGAAGATGCCGGCCTGCTTCACCTCAGCAAGGTAAGCAATCTTATCGGCCACCTTGGCTTCGAGCGTAATCGATAAGATCACTTCATGAACGTTTTCGGCGACCAGATTGGTCGAGGTGTTCATGTTCATGCCGAACTGCGGGTTCCACTCGGCGACCTGCAAGTTCGGGCCATTCGGCGCTTCGAAGGACGCATCCTTGATGTAGATGTTCTGGAGGACCAGATCGTTTTGCGGCGCTTCCGGAGCGGCCGGCGCGACTTCGGTCGAGATTTCGTCAGACATGGGAAATCCTATCTTTCGCTAGTAAGGGTTTGGAACACTGAAAAAAAATATGTGTTGCGATTAACTCGCGGTCCCGCCGAGCAGCGGATCCAGTCCGCCCGCGGCATCTAGCGCGTGTAAATCGTCGCAACCACCGATATGGCGATCGCCGATAAAAATTTGCGGCACGGTCCGACGCCCCGAGCGCTCCATCATCGTGGCCCGCTGCGTGGGGTCTGCCTCAATGTCGATCTCGTGGTAGGTCACGCCTTTCTGCGACAAGAGGGCTTTGGCTTTGGCGCAATACGGGCACCAGGCCGTCGTGTAGATCGTAATCGCTGCGCTCATGGATGCTTTACCCCTTCTGAACGGGCAAGTTTTCCTGACGCCAGGCCGCGAGGCCACCACGTAGGTTGTACGCCTGTTTGAAACCCAGTCGACCGAGGTGGCGTGCCGCCGACCCGGCCGTCATACCGGAATCGCAGTACGCGATGATCGGCTTATCTTTGAATCGCTCAATGGCCTTGGCGCCCTCGACAATCGCGCCACCCGGCAAATTGCGGGCGTTCGGAATGTGGCCGGCGTCGTAGGATTCCTTGGAGCGGATATCGAGCAGCAGGCCCCCGCTATTCATCAAGCGCACGGCTTCCATTGGCCCGATGGAGGCAAAACTAGCCGTCCGGGCGCGGGTTTCCAGCACGAGTACCACGATCGCAGCGGCGAAGGTGAGTGGTACGAGAACCCAATGGTGGCTCGCGTACAGGAAGAATTGCTGCATTTTCAGAATCTTACGTTAAAGTTGGTCAAATCAACGGGGAAGTATACCAGTCGAGCGCGGCCTCGGTCTCCGCTACATTATCCCAGTGCGTCTTACCGTTATCACCGTCGCGTGTCTTTATGCCGTGGGCGTTTCGGCCACGCCGACCAAGTCGGCCAGTGAGACCGAAGCCCAACTCGGCCGCGTTGAATCGCGCATTCGCGCTGTGACGGAAGCGGTCCAGTCGGACGTCGCTGCCCGGGACACCGTGGCCGCGGAATTACGGCGTGCGGACCAAGCGCTCGCGGCGGCGCGCGCTCGATTCGATGACGTGCACAGCAAACATGCGGACAGCGCGGCTCATCTGGCGTTACTGCGCAGTGACTCGGTGCGAGCCCAAACCCGGATGGATCACGCCCGTCAAATGCTAGCGGTCCAATTGCGGGCGGCCTATCTCGGGGGCCGCGACGATCCCTTGAAGGCGCTGATGGATCCGGGCGACCCCGCATTCAGCCAACGGATGCTGGCCTATGGCGGTGCATTCAGTCGTGCCCGTTCGGCGGACATTGCAGAACTCGAGGTGCGGACGCGCGAATTATCATCGGCCCAGTCGGCGTTGGCTGCCGAAACCGATCGATTGGCGAGTCTGGAGGCTGATCGACAACGCGACGCCGCGGCGCTAGAGGCCGCCCAGCGCGCGAGGGCGCGCGCACTCGGGCAACTGCAAGCGCGCATCGACAGCCGTTCGGTGGAACTCAAGGAACTCAAAAATAACGCAGCAGCGCTGGAGGAACTTCTCAAGCGACTGCAGGCTGCGCTGGCGGAGCCTGGAGGCGATGACTATGCCGCGGTACAGGGCCACCATCCGTTTGCGGAATTACGCGGGAAGTTGCCGTGGCCGGTTCATGGGACGCTCTCGGCGCGCTTCGGCGAGAACCGTGTCGGCGGCCTCACTTGGAATGGCCTTCTGCTCGACACTCATCGCAGCGCTGAGGTCCGCGCCCCAGCGCCAGGCCGTGTGGCGTATGCGGACTGGCTGCCGGGCTTGGGTCTATTGGTGATCCTCGACCACGGCAGCGGTTGGATGACGCTCTACGGTTACAACGGCCGGCTGTTACGGAAAGTCGGTGATCGGGTTCGCGCCGGGGATGTGTTGGCGGAAAGCCTCGCCGATACCGACGCGGGTAAGCCGCAACTGTATTTCGAAATCCGGGAGGCCGGGCGGGCGATCGACCCGCGCAGCTTCCTGAAAGGCAAACCGTGAACGTGGCTCAGCCGCCGTGCGGATGAGCGAGTTCCAGTAGCCCACCGATAACGGTGCCGGCGATTAAAACGACGATCGGCAGTATCGACAGTGCAAAACCGACCGTACGGGACTTCGGGTCCTTGATATAGGCCGAGGCGTAGAGGAACCGGCCGACGAAAAAGACCGCACCAAGCGCCGCGGCGTACACCGGCGAAAAGTAGTACGCAAAGCTGTACATCCCTGGCAAGAATGCCACGAGCAGCTCCAACGTATTCATCTGCACCCGGAAGTGACGGTCGAACAAGTCGTGTCCGCTCGTTGCCGGCGCGGCCACGCCATACAGGCCGCGAGCACGGCCCACCATCACGCCGAAATAGATGAATTGGGCTAATACGAGTCCGATGATGATTTGGAAGTACGGCATGGAGATCTCCGAGTGCTGTTGAGTCCACGACGGGCGTCTGTTCGCCACGCTTTCGTCCGTGCAGAATACCGCGCCGCTGCCGGGATACGGGTCTGATTTATGCGTCGTCGCTCTACGATCTTATCGAGTCTCGCAACCGCCGTACTGGCCGTCGCGGCGGGACCGGTATCGGCTGCCGTGACGGCGTTGGTCGGGGGTACGCTGATCGATGGCACGGGGTCGCCACCGATCAACAATAGCGTCGTACTGATCGACGGGGCCCGCATCGTCGCGGCGGGTCGGCGAGACGCGATCGCGGTTCCCGCCGATGCCGCTGTCGTGTCAACCGCTGGACTGACCGTGTTGCCGGGACTGATTGATATCGCCGTCCATCTGGACCAGTTGGGTCACGGCAGCCGAAGTCGATGGCATGAGGCGTATGAGCCGTTGACGGACAAAGTTGTCTTGCCGGTCGCCGCTCGGGCGTTGCTGTCCGCCGGGGTGACCACGGCGCGCGATATCGGGACTCCGCTGGAGCGCACGAAGCCGCTGCGGCACCGGATCGACTCGGGGAAAGCGCCCGGTCCCAGTCTCTTATTGAGCGGCGCCCACATCGGCCGAAACGGCCATGGCCGCGCGCACGAACTGATCGCCCACACGGCAACGGAATTACGGCAAGCCGTGCAAAAACTGGCCGCCCAAGGCGCAGACGTTCTCATCCTCGATGACGCGGCGGACTATAGTCCTGGCGAGCTCTCGACGCTGCACTACGCCGCAGAGGACGCCGGTTTGCGCTGGTTTGCTTGGGTGCAGACCGATGCGGACATCGCGCCGAGCGCTCAGGCGGGTGCCTATGGACTCATAGGGCTAGGCTCGGATTTCCGTGACGCGCTGCCGACCGATGCGGTGGCGGCGCTGACCAGTCGAGCGGCGGGAGGCCGCCCGGTCTACTGGGCGTTGGGCGCCTCCGTCTTGACCAATCACGAATGGCTACGCAGCAATGCTGCCCCCCTCGGCGAGCAACACTGGAAAGCCGGGTTACCGCCGATCATTGCCGAAGAGTTGCAGCGCTCCCTTGCGGATATCAATGCCCATCCGATCGATCTGGAGACACCCACGCTGCGTTATCAAGCGCAGGCCGCGCGCATTCGCGCCGCGCGCGCGGCCGGCGTGCGTTTTGTTGTGGGATCCTTGGCTGGTGAACCGGGGCACATACCGTCGCGTGCGACCTGGCAAGAAGCGGAGGCTTTGGTCACTGAGGCGGGCTACAGCCCGACAGAGGCGCTACGGGCAGCAACGCTCGATGCGGCTTTTGTACTCGGCCGCGATGCGGACATTGGGAGCATCGTGCCCGGCAAGATTGCGGATATCGTGGCGGTGCGCGGTGATGTGTTGCGCAGCATTGACCACCTCGCGGATGTTCGCCTCATCTATCATCGGGGAGTACGCTATTCGCCCACGTCGGCGGAGGATGAGGAAGCGCCATGAATGGATTGCTGATGCGCGGCGCGTTTGCGGCGATCGGATTGTGGGTCGCGACCTTTTTTGTCGCCGGCCTACACTTCACCGATGCGTCGACGCTGCTGATCGCCGGACTGACGCTCGGTCTAATGAATGCGGTCGTGCGCCCGATACTCATCGTCTTGACGCTGCCGCTGACCGTACTGTCACTCGGTTTCTTCTTACTCATCATCAATGGGTTGATGGTCGGTTTGGTCGCATGGTTGATGCCCGGGATGCAGGTGGCGGGCTTCGGTTCGGCGTTCGGAACGGCATTGATCGTCAGTGTCGTGTCATGGATCGGCGGCTCGCTCGCGCGCCGCTGACGCTCACCGTGAATGCCGCTCCGGTAGCGTCACGGCCACGACGGCCGCCAAAATCACCGCCATGCCGATCAACTGCAGTGCGGACAGTTGCTCACCGAGGAGTACCCATCCGGTCATCGCCGCGATGGCTGGATTGACGTACCCATAGGTGGCCAGTCGGGCCGGCGTCGTTCTGCGCATCAGAAAGACGTAAGCGGAATAGGCGAGACAGGAGTTCAGTAGCGCCAAGTAACTAATGGCGAGCACGCTACTGATGTGGAAGGTAAGGCGAGGCCACTCACCCGCCAGTAGGCCAACACTACCGAGCATCAGTGCGCCGCAGAGCATGGCCAATGCCAGAATGACCGGCATGGGTGTTGCTACCGGGTTGCGCCGGTAGTAGATCGTTCCAATGGACCAATTCAGGCAAGCGACGATTACGACACCCTGCCAGGGCAGCGTGTCCAACGCGTAACCGTCGCGAGGCCAGAGCAGGAGCGCCACGCCCATAAAGCCAATGGCAAGGCCGACACCGACCCGCCGACTGATGGCATCTCCTCGGGGGCCGAGTGCGCCGAGCAGCGGAATCCAAAGGGAGCCGGACGCGTTCAATAACGCGGCCTGATTGGAGGCGATGTGCTGTGCCGCGACGATGTTCAGTCCGGCCGAACCGGCCACTTGCAGGACCGCCATGACGGCGACATGTCGCCATTCGCCGATGTCACGCGGCAACGCCAGAGCGCGCCATCGGGTGACCGCAAACAGCACGGTGCCGGCGAACAGAAAACGCAGAGCCCCCGCCAGAAACGGGGGTGTCGAGAGCACCATCACCTTGGTGACGGCGAAACTCGTGCCCCAAATGAGGTAGACGGCTGCAAACGAGAGCGAGATCAGTCTCGCCTCTGGGTGTCTTTCAGTCATGACAGAGTGCGGCGTCACCAAATAAGGATGCCACGTTCAACCTGTGCCGGGCTGACCCGGCACAGGTGACAGGGCTTAGGCCGTCCGCTGAATGGCGGCCCGGTAGAGCCAGCGGCCGATGAGTGCCAGGATGGCTAGCCCGAACCACTGCGCGTAGGGGATGTTGAGCGGCACCGACAACACGTCTACTCGACCGGTCGCGACAATGGGGATGGCGATGAGCACGCCCACAATCGCTTCGCCCGCAATAAGGCCCGATGCGTAAAGCAGCCCATCACGTCGATCGGATTCCTCGCCTGAGCCGCCGTTCGCGCGATGCCAACGGGCGGCCAGAGCCGCCAGTACACCGCCGAGGAAGATCGGCGTGGTCAGCTCTAGGGGTAGGTACACGCCGACGGCGACGGCCAATACCGGAGTCCGGAACGACGATCCTCGGCGAGCGAGCCACTGATCGAGCACTATCACGCCGACACCTAACGCCACACCGAGTTCGATCATGGCCCACGGCAGTCCACCTTGGAAAATACCCTTCGCGACCGCGGCCATGAGCGTGGCTTGCGGGGCGCTGAGCGCTTTGACACCGGCATGGGCCGGCGTGCCGATCCCGTAGGCTTCGAGCAGCAAATTGAGGACCGGTGCCATGATCGCCGCGCCGGCTACGGCGCCCAGCGCCAGCATCACCTGTTGGCGCCACGGCGATGCGCCGAGCAGACGACCGGCCTTGAGGTCTTGCAAATTATCGCCGGCCACCGCGGCGGCACTGCACGTCACGGCCCCGATCAGAATCGCAGCGACCGGGCCGATGGCATTGCCCGGGCCCATGAACGCGAGCAACACGAGCGACGCAAATAAGATGGTCGAGATGGTGATGCCCGACACGGGATTGTTTGACGAACCGACGAGGCCGGCCATGTAGCCGCTGACGGACGAAAATACGAAGCCGGCCACTACCATGATGACCGCCATCGCTGCCGCAATGCCGTAACTGTTGACCACAACGCTGTACAGCGCGAACAGCGGCAGTACGAACAACACGATACCCACGAGAATGAAGGACATCGGCAAATCACGCTCGCGGTCGTCGACGCCGCGGCCGTCCGTTGCAACGGCCAGACCGCTGCGCACGCCAGAGAGCAACGAATGCCGCAACGACCACAGTGCCCACAAGCCACCCACCAGCATCGCCCCCACGCCGATGTAACGGACTTTGCTGGTCCAGATGAGACCGGCGGCGGTTTCGGCATCAACGCCCGAAATTTTTGCAGCGAGCACAACGTCTTGCGCCGCAAAGAGAGCATGGTAGATGGGGATGAACAGCCACCACGCGAGCAAGCCACCGGCCACGGTCACCGTACCGACATTGACGCCGACGATGTAGCCAACGCCCAAGAGTGCTGGCGATAAATTCAGGCCGACGTAACCGATCAGTCGGCTACTGCCGAGATAGCCGGACAGCGAAAACGTCTCCGGCACCAAGCGCAAGCCCGACATGAGTAACTTGAACAGAGCGCCCGCCGCTGCAGCCAGTCCCAACGATCGAGCGCTGCCCGCGCCTTCGCTGCCCGCCTTGAGTAATTCGGCCGTGGCGACGCCTTCGGGGAACTGCAAGTCTTCCGCGATGATCAGCGTGCGTCGCAACGGGACCGAGAATAGGACGCCGAGCAAGCCACCCAGACCGATGATGGCAAACACCCAGCCGTAGTCGAATCGGGCCCAATGTCCCAGGATGACCAGCGCCGGCATGGTGAAGACCGTGCCGGCCGCTATCGATGATCCGGCGGAAGCGCCGGTTGCCACGATATTGTTTTCGAGGACGCTGCTCCGTCCGAGCATGCGCAAGACCACCATGGATACGACTGCCGCCGGAATGGCCGTCGCGACGGTGAGTCCCGCGAACAGTCCGAGATAGGCGTTGGCCGCTGCCAGCACCACCGTCAGTGCCATCGATAACAGGACGGCACGCAGCGTCAACTGCGGAGCTTCGTTCATCGCATCCCCTCGTCGGTCAGGGGGGACGATTGAGGCCTTACTGGACGTTGCCCATCCAGCGCCGCAATAGCGGACCGAACAGCAACATCAGAAGCCCACAACCGACCCCGTACATGGTCATGTGTAGGAATTCGGTCGGCATGGTGTGCACGTCACTGCCGATGTGTCCACCCATCTGTCCGGCCGCCAGGTTGCCGATGGCCGTTCCGAGAAACCACATGCCCATGAGCTGCGACACGTAGCGCGTCGGCGCCAGTTTGGTGAAGTTCGACAGCCCCACCGGGCTGAGGCAGAGCTCGCCCGTGGTGTGCAACAAATAGGTCAACAGCAGCCATTGCGGGCCGACTTTGCCCCCGCTAGCCAAAATGAGATTGGCCGCGAAAAACAACACGGCAAATCCTGCGCCCAGCATGATGAGGCCGAGGCCGAATTTGACCGGTGCTGACGGGTCCAGATTACGGCGCCCGAGCGCGAGCCAAAGCCAGGCAAAAAAGGGCGAAAGGGCGATGATGCAGACCGAATTAAACGACTGATACCACGTGGCCGGATGCTCACCACTGTCGAAGTAGCTGCCGAGGAACGAACGATCGGTCAGGTCGCGGGCGAACAGATTGAAAGTCGTGCCGGCTTGCTCGAAGCCGGCCCAGAACAGCGCGGAACAGAGGAACAGCACGATCATGACGCCGACCCGCCGCTTCTCGACGCCATCCAGACCGCCGAATAGAAGAATGTAGCCGAAGTACGCAATGGCGATGCCATACAGCAGCCGGCCAAAAGCGTCGGCAACGACCGGCGCGCTTACCGTATAGAGACCGAACCCGGCACCGGCCACGCCTGCCAGAAGGACCAATCCGCCGAACGCGATCCAGCGAAAGCCGCGTGCGCGTTCCACCGAGTCCGTGGACTTGGGCGCCAGGCCGGCGTTCCCCAGGTGACGGCCCGTTGCGCGGAATTGGAAAAGCCCCACCAGCATTGCGACGGCGGCGGTGAGGAAGCCATAGCGGAAATTGAACATTTCGCCGACGGTCCCGGAGACGAGCGGGGCAATCATGCCGCCGAGGTTGATCCCCATGTAGAAGATGGAGAAGCCCGCATCCCGGTAGGCGCCGGGCTTACCTTCGTACAGTTCGCCCACCAATGCGCTGATGTTCGGCTTAAGCAAGCCAGTACCGAGAGCAATGACGAGAAGACCGCATAAAAAGACGAACATGGTCGAGGGCAGCGCTAAAAGACCATTGCCGGCAGCGATCAAGATGCCGCCGTACCAGATGCTTTTTCGCGTACCGATCAGGCGGTCCGCGATCCAGCCGCCCGGCAGCGCAAACAAGTAAACGGCGCCCGCGTAGATCCCGTAAATTGATCCGGCCGTCGCGTCATCCACACCGAGACCGCCTTTCGCCACGGCGGCGGTCAGGAACAGCACGAGCAGCGCTCGCATGCCGTAATAACTGAAGCGCTCGAAAAATTCGGTGAAGAAGAGCGTGGCGAGGCCACGCGGATGGCCGTAGAAAGTCGCTGCGGTCGTGTCGGTCATCGAGGCTCCCCCCGGGGAGTGATCCCCCGTCCGTTCAGTCTGAACGACGACGTGCGTTTATGGCAACGCCCGCGGGGTGTTACTCGCCGTTCTGTTCCTCGGCTTCGCGCCGAGCGCGATCCGCCTCGCGACGCTTGGACAGGACGCGCGCCAAAATAATGCCGATTTCATACAGCGCGTACATGGGCAGCGCCATCACCGTTTGCGACAGGACATCCGGCGGAGTGATGACAGCGGCCTGGACAAAAACGCCGATTAAGACGTAGCCCCGGTTGCGGGTCAGGGTTTCGATCTTCACCAGTCCGGTGATAACCAAGAGCACGATGGCTACAGGGATCTCGAAGGCCACACCGAACGCCAGAAACAGCACCAATACAAAATCGAGGTATTGGGTCATGTCGGTCATCATCTGCACGCCCGGTGGGGTCGTGGCCGTGAAGAACGCAAACATGATCGGGAAGACGATGTAATAGCAGAACGTGATGCCGGCGTAGAACAGCGCAATGCTCGAGACGAGTAGCGGCATCGCAAACCGCTTTTCATGGCGGTACAAGCCAGGCGCTATAAAGGCCCACGCTTGGTACAACACGTAGGGCATGGCCGAGATCAGAGCAACGTAAAAAGCGAGCTTAAATGGCGTTGTGAGTGGCGCCATCACACTCGTCGAGATCATGGCCGAGCCTTTCGGCAATACCTTCATCAACGGCCGTGCCACGAAGCTGAACAGATCGTTGGCGTACACCATCGCCGGGATGGTGACGATGAGCACCGCAATAACAGACCGCAGTAGCCGAGTCCTGAGCTCAAGCAAATGCGAGATCAGGGTGCCTTCGGCCATGGATTCCGGCGTATCAGGGCTTGGCATCGCTCGCCGAATGTACAGGCACTACGGGTGCCACGGGCGCTGCCGGAGCGATCGGAGCGGCGGCTGACGTCGAATCGGTCGCTGCAGCGGCCGAGGCGTTGGATTCCGTTGGAACGGGGGTCACGGCGGGTGCTGGCGCGGGCGGAGGGGCAGGCGCAGCCGGCGCGGCGGCCGATTCGGCAGCCGCCCGTTGTTGCGCCCTCGCCATTTCGTCGAGACGGACTTCCTGTTCGAGTTGAGCGCTCAACTGTCGCGCCATGGACCGCGCTCGACCCACCCAACGGCCGATATCGGCCGCGAGTTTGGGGAGTTTGTCTGGGCCGAGAACGACCAGCGCAATCACCAAAATCAGCAGGATCTCGCTGAACCCAACGTCAAACATAAGCGGTGTCCCCTAACGGTCGAACCGTCAGGAGTGCGTCTTCTGCTCGGGCTTGGACGCCTGAGCATCCTTAAACTCAGCATCCTGACCAATCACTTGGCGCAGGGGCGGTTGCGGTTGCTGCTCCGCTTCCTTCTCGCCCTTGTCCATCGCCTTCTTAAAGTCGTGCACGGCGGCGCCGAGGTCTGAGCCAATCGTCCGCAGCTTCTTGCCCCCGAAAATGAGCAGAGCGATAACCAGGATGACCAACAGTTCGCGAAAACCGATCGAGCCCATCGACATTCTCCCGAAAACGATCGCTTCTTAAATGCGAGCACCGATGATGATACCCCAAAAGGGGGGATGTCTCGGTCAGACAATCCGCTCTGGCGTGACCTCCAACCAAAAGGTCACCGGCCCTTCGTTCACCAGATGCACCGACATATGGGCTCCAAAGCGGCCTGTTTCAACTCGGTCTACCCGACGGCGGGCTTCGCTGACGAAGTAGTCGTACCAGCGCTCCCCGTCCGCCGGCGGTGCAGCCGTGCTGAATCCTGGGCGAGTTCCTTTTTGCGTGTTTGCCGCCAAGGTGAATTGCGACACGACGAGCAAATCACCCCCGACGTCCAACAGACTGAGGTTCATGCGTTGGTCGGCATCCTCGAAGACCCGATAGGTCAGCAATTTCTCCAGTAATCGGTCGGCCTCGCGCTGGCCGTCGTTTCGCTGCACGCCGAGCAGAACGAGCAATCCGCGATCAATCTGACCGGCGACTTGGCTTTCTATTTCCACTCTAGACGATGAAACGCGCTGTATTAGACCAATCATTTGCACTTATTCTGATTAATAGTCGTTAAAAAAGTTCGAATAACCCACCGGATCCAAATTTGCGCCATAAAAAGCTTTTTCGATCTTTTTATCTATTTTCATGCGTATGAATCGCTATAAAGTTTCGAAAATAGGGCTATAAATAAACTTAAGTGGAAATTAAGTATTTATAAAAGGCAGAAAGAAACCAGAAAGTGGATTTGATCGGTTTTGCGATGATGTCGCCGATTCGTGTCGATTAGCGGAGCGTGGCGCGCGATGAACCGATGGTCAAGCGCGGCCGCCTCGTCTAATTTGTAACGATGAACTGCGATCACTCCGCAACGCGATTTCTGGAACGCATGTCTGCCCATCGCGAGGCCGCTTTTTGGGGTCTGCAACTCCTCGGGTGGAGCGCCTACTTCGTGGCGCAATTCGTGGCGGCGCTGTTTTACCCCGACATGCTCGGACCGCATAAGCTGCCGGGCTTTCTGACGGTACTCACCATTGCTGCGAGCACGGGGCTCGTGTTGTCCTCCGGGTTGCGGTACCTGTTTCGCCGCGTTCGAGAGCGCGGGATGGCGTTGGTCGTCCCGGTCTCGCTGACTGCCATTTATGCTGCGGCCTTACTCTGGCGACTGTGTATCAATCAGGCCGTCACGGTCTTCTTGGACGAGCGCATCGCCGCCCATGGCATCGGTCAGTTCTTCGCGGGCGCACTCATATCCACCTATCTACTGTTGTTGTGGAGCGCGCTCTACTACGGGATCTATTTCTATGAGGCCGTGCAGCGCGAACGGCTCGCGACGGCGCGGGCAGAGGGGCTCGCGCGCGAGGCGCAGCTCAAAATGCTGCGCTATCAACTGAACCCCCACTTTTTGTTCAACACATTGAACGCCATCTCTACCTTGGTCCTCGACCACGACACCCAGCGCGCTAATTTGGCGGTGACGCGGCTCTCCGGGTTCCTCCGCCATAGTCTCGATCAGGATCCCATGAAGCGCGTGACGCTACGGCAGGAGCTCGAGGCGTTGAGCTTGTACCTGGATATCGAACAACTGCGATTCGGGTCACGGCTCACGGTGATTCGCGACATCGCCGAGCCGACGCGCCAGGCGCTGGTCCCGTCCTTTTTACTGCAGCCGATCGTCGAAAATGCCCTCAAGCACGCGATAGCCGCTCGGGAGTCGGGCGGTACGCTGACCATCCGTGCCGAGTTGCAGGGCGAAGATCTGGTGCTCGAAGTCGCTGACGACGGCCCGGGTTTGCCGGATGGAAAAATGCCTGAGGCCAGTACGGGTGTGGGCTTGCGCAATACGCAGGATCGCCTCCATGTGCTGTATGGCGGACATGCTCGTTTCGTCGGCCGAAACTTACCGCAAGGCTGCAGCGTGACTATCGTGCTGCCGGCCGAGATCGCCGCGTGATGATCCGTGCGCTATTGGTCGACGACGAGCGCCTTGCGCGGCGCGGCCTCGAGCTTCGTTTGGCGGCCGCAGCGGATTTTGAAGTCGTCGGTGAGTGCGAAAACGGGCGCGATGCTCTGGAACGTATCGCTGAATTAGAGCCGGATGTTGTCTTTCTCGACATCCAAATGCCGAGCATGAGCGGTCTCGACGTGGCCGCCCGTATGCCGCTCGACCAGTTGCCGCTGATCGTTTTTGTGACGGCCTATGACCGCTATGCTGTCGAGGCGTTCGAGGCGCGGGCACTCGACTACCTGCTCAAGCCGGTCGATGACGATCGACTCGGTCGAACGCTCGAACGCGTCCGGCAGGCGGTGCGAGAACGCGATACGGTGGGGCGTCATGAGCGGCTGCTGTCGCTGCTCGCCGAGGTTGGCGGGGCGGGCGAGTTGGACCCCGAGGATCTCTTGGCGCGCGTGGCCGGATCGACGCGCCGCTACCCCGATTTTTTGACCATTCGGACGGGCCGGGAGGTCATTCGGGTTCCGTGCGCCCAAATCGACTGGATCGATGCCGCAGGCGACTACATGTGTATCCATGCAGCGGGCGAAACCCACGTGCTGCGCGCCACGATGAAGCAACTGGAGTCCGAACTGGACCCCGAACTGTTCCAGCGGATCCACCGGTCAGCGATCGTCAACCTGACCCAGGTCAGAAAACTCCGCCCTCATTCCAACGGCGAATACTTCCTGACGTTAGCCGGTGGCCAGCAACTGAAGTTATCCCGAAGCCATCGGGATAAAGTGGAGATCTTGTTGCAGCGCCGCAATCGGCCTCCCACCTGATAAAATCGACCGTCGCGCTAGGCTCAGCGCCGCTCATACCCGGGGATTCCCATGGCTGTCATCCGCGAAGACGATTTCATTCAGAGCGTTGCCGACGCCCTGCAATACATCAGCTACTACCATTCTCCGGATTTTATTGGAGCGATGGGGCGGGCGTACGAGCTTGAACAAGGCCCCGCCGCGCGCGACGCGATCGCTCAAATACTGACCAACTCTCGAATGAGCGCAGAAGGCCACCGCCCCCTCTGTCAGGACACCGGTATTGTGGTCGCGTTCGTGAAAGTCGGGATGAACGTTCGTTGGGACACGACCCTCACGGTCGAGGAAATGGTTAACGAAGGCGTCCGCCTCGCCTATGGATTGCCCGAAAATCGCCTCCGCGCGTCGATCGTGGCAGACCCGGCCGGCAAGCGTTCGAACACCCGCGATAACACTCCGGCCGTCGTTCACATCGACTTGGTGCCGGGTGCCGAAGTGGAGGTGGCCATCGCGGCGAAGGGTGGCGGTAGCGAGAACAAGTCCATGTTCGAGATGTTGAATCCGTCCGACAACGTCGCGGATTGGGTCCTCGACCGTGTGCCGGAAATGGGTGCCGGCTGGTGCCCTCCGGGCATGCTGGGTATCGGCATCGGCGGCACCGCCGAAAAAGCACTCCTGATGGCCAAGGAGTCCCTGATGGATCCGATCGATATACAGGAACTCAAGGCACGAGGGCCCCGCTCACGCGCGGAGGAACTGCGTTTGGAGATCTTTGATCGGGTCAACGCGCTGGGTATTGGTGCGCAGGGGCTGGGTGGCTTGACCACCGTCTTGGATGTCAAAGTTCGGGATTACCCGACCCATGCCGCCTCCTTGCCGGTGGCGGTCATTCCCAACTGTGCCGCCACCCGTCACGTCCACTTCCACCTCGATGGATCTGGGCCGGCGCTCCTGACACCGCCCAGTCTGGATGAATGGCCGCAGGTGGGTTGGGCACCGGACGCGAACACGCGCCGAGTGGATCTGGACACGCTGACTCGCGACGAGGTGGCGGCCTGGCGCCCCGGCGAACGCCTGCTGTTGACGGGTAAGTTTTTGACGGGGCGCGATGCGGCGCATAAGCGTATCTGCGCGCTATTGGACGCGGGGCAGCCGCTGCCAGACGGCCTTTCGTTTAAGGACCGGGTGATCTACTACGTCGGTCCGGTGGATCCGGTGCGTGACGAAGTGGTGGGCCCTGCCGGCCCGACCACGGCAAACCGTATGGACCGTTTCACCGAAACGATGCTGGAGAAAGGCGGTCTGTTGGCGATGGTGGGCAAAGCGGATCGGGGCCCGGAGGCGATCGATGCGATTAAGCGGCACAGGAGCGCGTATCTCATCGCGGTCGGTGGTGCGGCCTATCTGGTTTCCAAGGCGATCCGCGCCAGCCGAGTTGTGGCCTTCCCGGAGTTAGGCATGGAGGCGGTCTACGAATTTGACGTTAAAGACATGCCCGTTACCGTAGCCGTTGACGCCACCGGGGAGTCGTTGCATGAGACTGGACCCCGCGAATGGAAGGCGCGTATTGCCGGCATTCCGGTAACGATCGAGACCTAACGATCGGCTAGTGTCGCCAAAACGCCGGCATGAACAGCACGGCGATGGTGAACACTTCCAACCGTCCCACGAGCATGGCGCAAATCGCGACCCACTTGGCCGGGTCCGGCAAGTGCGCGTAGGTGGATGCGACGGCGCCGAGCGCGGGCCCGGCGTTATTGATGCACGAGGCAATCGCCGACCACGCTGTCACTTGGTCGGTGCCGGCCGCCATCATCAGCAACATTAAGACGCCAAATAACACGAGATACATAGCAAAAAACCCGGTAATGGCGGCCAGAACCCGGCCGGCAACCGCTTTGTCACCGAACTTTACGGCGACTGCCGCGTTGGGGTGCACGAGGCGCATCAACTCGCGCTGAGCCTGCTTCAACACTAACTGCCAACGGATCACTTTCATGCCGCCACCGGTGGAGCCGGCCGATCCACCGACGAAGGTGACCAACATGAGCAACACCGGCAGCATGCCAGGCCAATGCGCAAACGATGTGCCCGCAAACCCGGTCGTGGACTGCATGGAAATCGCCGCAAACGCGCCGTGCCTCAGCGCCTCCATGGGGCTGGTGTAGACGCCATTCTGGTAGAGCGAAATGCTGATGATGGCGACCAGTATGCCGCTGAGCAGTAGGTAGCCTCGAAATTGGGGGTCAGACAAATAGACGCTTGAGTCCCGCCGCTTCCAAGCGAGAAAGTGCAGCGCGAAATTGACGCCACCCAGAAACATGAAAACGACGGCAACCGCATCAATAGACGCAGACTGGAAATACGCGAAGCCCTCATCGTGCGTTGAGAACCCACCGGTGGATACGGTCGAAAAGGCGTGACCGATCGCATCGAAGGCTGACATACCGGCCGACGCATAGGCGATCGCACAGACAACCGTCATCAGCAGATAAATGCTGGACAGCGTCTTCGCGGTTTCCGTGATGCGAGGCGTTAACTTCTCGTCCTTCACCGAGCCCGGCGTGTCCCCTTTGTAGAGTTGCATTCCACCGATACCGAGTATCGGAAACAGAGCAACCGCCAAGACGATGACGCCAATCCCGCCCAACCACTGCAGTTGTTGCCGGTACCACAGGATCGCGTGCGGCACGTGTTCCAGGCCACGCATCACGCTCGCGTTGGTCGTGGTGACACCGGCGACCGACTCGAATACCGCGTCCGTGAAACTGAGGGGGGAGGATGCGCTGAACACGAACGGCAGCGCGCCGCCCAGTCCTAATAAGGCCCAGAAGAGTGCGACGATCAGAAAGCCGTCGCGCAGACGCAAATCCCGGTTCACTCGACGCACGGGAAACCATAACGCCGTGCCGATTGCGACTAAGGCGGCACCGACCGCCAAGAACAGGCCCGCCGTGGTTCCGCCGTAAACGATATCCACGACGACCGGGGGCAGCATCGTGATACCGAATGCGGCGATCACGAGCCCTAATATGCGTTGCACGAGACTCAGGTGCACGGCGAACCTCAGAGAAAGGAGACGCCGACCTGAAACAGCTTCTCGACCGCCTCAACGTGACGTCGGTCGGTCAGGAACATGATCACGTGGTCACCCTCTTCGATAACGGTGTCGTGGTGAGCCATGATGACGTCATCGCCGCGTACGATCGCACCGATCGTGGTGCCGTCGGGCAGATTGACCGCCTCAACGGGACGGCCAACGACTTGGGACGTTTCACTATCCCCATGGGCAATCGCTTCGATGGCTTCCGCCGCGCCGCGGCGCAGAGAATGGACCTTGACCACATCGCCACGCCGCACATGGGCTAACAGAGAGCCGATGGTGATCGTTTGCGGCGAGAGCGCGATATCCACGCGATCGCTCTCCATCAATTCGGCATAGGCCGGGCGATTGATGAGTGCCATCACCTTACGGCACCCCAGTCGCTTCGCGAGCATGGCCGAGAGAATGTTGGCCTCCTCGGCGTTCGTCACGGCCACAAAGACGTCCGCGCTATCGACATTCTCTTCGATCAGGAGTTCTTCATCTGCGGCGTCGCCGTTCAAGACGATCGCTTCGCGCAGCGTCTCCGCCGCACGGCGAGCGCGCTGCTTATCACGCTCAATCAGTTTGACCTGCAAGCGACCTTCGAGCGCTTGCGCGAGTCGGATGCCGATATGCCCCGCGCCGGCGATCACGATCCGTCGTACGCGGGCCTCCAGCTTGCGCAACTCGCTCATGACCGTACGGATGTCTTCGCGGGCGGCGAGAAAGAACACTTCGTCGCCGGACTCGATCAATGTTTCGCCGTCCGGACGGATGCTGCGCCCGCGTCGGTACATCGCAGCAACCCGCGTTTCGACGCCAGGAATGTGCTTCGGCAGGTTAGAGAGCGGCTGTCCCACCAACAAGCCGCCTTCAACGGCGCGCACACCAACCAGTCGAACGCGGCCGTCGGCGAAATCGACGACTTGCAACGCGCCCGGGTGCTCGATGAGTCGCTCCACATACTCCGTCACCAGTTGCTCAGGGCTGAGCCACGTGTCGACGGCGAAGCCGGTGAGCTCCCCGAACAATTGCGGGTGGGAGGCATAAGAGGCAGCGCGGATGCGAGCGATCTTCGTGGGGGTCTTGAACAGTGTCCACGCCACTTGGCAGGCCACCATATTGACCTCATCGCTGGAGGTCAGTGCCACGAGTAGGTCCGCATCCGCGCACCCTGCTGCAGCGAGTACCGAAGGACTCGCCGCGTTCCCACTCACCGTGCGTACGTCGAGTCGGTCCTGCAATTGCTGCAACACACCTTCGTCGGAGTCGACGACCGTGACCTCGTTCGCCTCTTCGCGCGACAGATGGTAGGCGGCCGTCCGGCCGACCTGACCTGCGCCCAGGATGATGATTTTCAAGTGATCACGCGGGTGGACTGGAGGACATCATTCTAGCAGGCTTCAGGAATCGAACGGTCGGGCCTCAAATCGGGGAGAGCTTGGCGTAGGCGGCCATGAGCACCTTACGGCCGGCGCGCTCAAAATTCACCTCGATCTGAGCTTGTTGATCGCTCCCCTCAATCCGAAGGACCACGCCGTCGCCGAAGCGGGCATGGCGCACGCGCTGCCCAAGCTTCAAGCCGGTGCCGTTGTCGGGTTCTACCATGGCAGGCGACTGACGTGGCGGCGGCGATCCGGCCGAGGCGCGCCCAAACGCCGGGTTGCTCGCGCTGCCGCGACGCTCGCCTGACGACCACTGGCCGCTGCCGTTGCCGTACGTATCCCTAACGCCCCAGCCGCCGCCGCCCGAACTCGCCGAACTCACGGGCCGGCTGACCTGGACGCGTGGACGGATCTCTTCCATTAACTCAGGCGGGATCTCGGCGATAAACCGTGACGGGGTCCCGAACTGGTCGACGCCATGCAGCCTGCGCTGCTCGGCGTAGGTCACGTACAGACGGCGCATGGCTCGGGTCACGCCGACATAGGCCAGGCGCCGTTCCTCTTCTAATCCACCAATGTCGTTGATTGAGCGCTGATGGGGGAATAGCCCGTCCTCTAGGCCCGCCATAAACACCAGTGGAAATTCGAGACCCTTGGCCGTGTGTAGCGTCATCATTTGAACGCAGTCTTCCCACTCGCCGGCCTGGCCTTCACCACTTTCCAAGACGGCATGCGCGAGAAAAGCGTCCAGCTCGCTCATGCCTTCCTCGACTTCCTCCGGCTGATAGCCGCGCGCAGCGGACACCAACTCCTCTAAGTTTTCGATCCGGCCTTCACCACGTTCACCCTTCTCTTTGCGGAAGTGATCGATGAGGCCAGATGCAGAAATCACCTTATCGACGATCTCATGCAGCGGCAATCCTGCGGTCTCGCGCGCGATCCGCTCAATCAGCGTGAGGAATTCGAGTAAGGCGGCGCCGCCTCTCGGGCCGAGCGAGCCACCCTTGATGGCAGCCGTCGACGCGTCCCACATCGATACCGCATGGGCGCGAGCGATTTCACGGACCATGTCGAGACTTTTAGCGCCGATGCCGCGCGTCGGCAAATTGACCACGCGTTCGAACGAGCCGTCGTCATTCCGGTTCGATAGCAGACGCAGGTAGGCCAAGGCGTCCTTAATTTCGGCGCGCTCGAAGAAGCGTTGTCCGCCGTAGATCTTGTACGGAATCTTCGGCACGGTCTGAATAAATGCTTCTTCCAACGCGCGGGATTGGGCATTGGATCGATACAAAATCGCACAGTCTTGCAGTCGACCGCCGAGTCGCCGCCATTCGTGGATACGCTCGACCACGAAGGCGGCTTCATCCCGTTCGTTGAACGCCGCGTAGACGCGGATCGGTTCGCCGCGGTCGCCATCCGTCCAAAGCGTCTTTCCCATGCGCCCGCTGTTATGGGCAATCAGCGCATTGGCGGCATTCAGAATGGTTGCGGTGGAGCGGTAGTTCTGCTCGAGCCGAAAGACGGTGGTACCCGGATAGTCGCGCTGATAGCGCTGAATGTTCTCTACCCGAGCGCCACGCCAACCGTAGATGGATTGATCGTCGTCACCGACGACGAATGGCATGCTATCCCGTCCCGCAAGTAACTGAACCCATTGATATTGGATCGCGTTGGTGTCCTGAAACTCATCCACCAGGACGTGTCGGAAACGCTTCTGGTAATGCTCAAGCAGCGGCGGAAAGTCGCGCAGTATCTCGAAACTGCGCAGCAACAATTCGGCAAAGTCGATGACACCGTTTTTCTTGCACGCCTCTTCGTAGGCGCTGTAGACCTTGATCATCGTGCGGCGCGTCGGATCACCGTCGTCACCGAGCGCTTTCGGGCGGCGCCCCTCGTCCTTCTGCGCGTTGATGAAGTACTGCAGATCCTTCGGCACCCAGCGGGTGTCATCCAGTTCCAGGGCTTTGACGACCTTCTTGACCAAGCGCAGTTGGTCGTCCGAATCGAGGATCTGAAACGTCTGCGGCAAGCCTGCTTCCCGCCAATGCAAGCGCAGCAACCGATGTGCCAGACCGTGGAAGGTGCCGATCCAGAGCGCTCCGCCAGCCAGATGGAGCAAACTCTCGATGCGGCCACGCATCTCGGCGGCCGCTTTGTTCGTGAACGTGACCGCGAGAATAGAGTGCGGTGAGACGTTCTCGCGGGAGATGAGCCAGGCAATGCGGTGTACCAGCACGCGGGTCTTGCCGCTGCCAGCACCAGCCAACACCAGGACCGGCTTCGCGGGTGCCGAGACAGCGGCGGCTTGGGCGTCATTGAGATGGGCGAGAATGGGATCGGTCTGCACGGGTGGCGGCTCGGCGAGGCGGTGCGTCATGGAGACGGCGGGGCCGCGATGCTAGCATCGCGTATGCATTCC
>Ga0214164_1000421_pt1 | contig 27671 bp, 39 predicted proteins | sample TroBogepilimnion_13_FD_153003 | JGI IMG/M metagenome (GOLD analysis project Ga0214164, IMG submission 153003) | Freshwater microbial communities from Trout Bog Lake, WI - Practice 03JUN2009 epilimnion v4 | ecosystem: Environmental > Aquatic > Freshwater > Lake > Epilimnion/Euphotic zone ...
GTTGGTCACCGCGGTGCCGGACGAGCCGATCCCGTAAGTCGATGCAGGGTACCGATTATTGGTGCCGGGCGAGTTCGGAGGAGAGACGGACGCGCCGGTCTGCTCGGCCCACCAGTGCGGGGTCACGGTCGAGACATCCACGTTGCCGCCGATGCCCCAGATGGATCCGACTGAGGTGAACTGCCAGAGGGAGTAGCCGCTCCACGCGCCGGTGTTTTCGTTGGCCCAGGAAACGCTGCAAGCGCTGTTGTTGGCTACGGCTGAGTAACCGAGAGGGTAAGCCGCAAGCCAGAGATTCGGGAAGGCGTTGGCAAGTGTCGAGTCGTTGAACCAGCTGTAGTAGCCCGTATAGAGCGTCGCCCACCGACCAGTTAGGGCGTAGAGCTCGTTGTTCCAGGTCACGGCCCACTGCACTGTTTGTGACTCCGAGTAGCCGTTGGTCTCGAGGTCGAGCACCGGAGACAGGGTTCCCTGCGCGCCACCGTTAGCTACGAAGTACTTGGCGTCAGCAACTGGATCGTCAGTCGGCCGGGCGAAGTCATACCCCGCATAAGGCAGACCCGCCGCCGCTGCGCCGGCCCGCTGCGACGCGGCCGTTGGCGAGGCGTACCAGGTGCCTTCAGTGGCCTTGATGTAGGCGCCCGCGATCCCGTCGCGCGCGACCAACGCCCAGTTGATGTTGGGCTGGTAGGAGCTGACGTCGATGATGCGGACCTGGTTGGTGCAGGACGAGCCGTCGATCGGGGCGGCGGCGACACCCGGTGCGGTGCCGATGGCGAAGCCGGAGAAGAAGGCCGTGACGGCGATGACCATCGAGGCGCGACGAAGTAGACGGCGCATAGAAATCCTTCGGGTGGGAGGTGGGGGTTAGCGGGGGTCGACGGTGATCTGGCCGGAGCCGATCGTGATCGCGGCTGTCGGGTCGGAGACCCAGTAGAGAGGGAAGAAGGTCCACTTCTCGGGCCCATCTGCGGTCACCGCGCGCACCGGCGAACCGGCGGGGTGAGCGAGGGTGGTGTTGAGTGATGCGGAAGGACCGCCGAGTGCGGGAGGTACGAACTCGGCGAAGCACATCTCCTCGCCATCGATGCCAGCTACGCCAACAACAACGGAGGTGAGCGTGTTCTCAGTAGTGGACATCCCGGCGGGAATCTCACTGATGGAACCGGCATAGGGCGTGCCACTCGCGGCGGGATCAACGATCGTTGTCTGCCACGGTGAGGTGCCTTGCGCCAAGGTCATGAGGTAGCTGTGCTGAAGCTGATAGGTCGGAGGTGCTGACCAGCCACCAGTACCGCCCGGCACGCCGTTGGCGACGTTGAACATCACCAACATCTGCTCGTCGGTCTGCCGGGTGTCGAGAGCGTTGAAGTAGTCCGACGTCGGAGTCCCAGAAGGAAGCGTCGAGAAGCCTTGGCCGGCATAGCCGGTCCGGAAAGCGACCATGAGGCCAATGACATTCACCTGAGTCGTGGGGAACTCGATCGAGGTGGCGACACTGACGTTGACCGTTGTGTCGAGAGGATTGCCATCGAGGTCTTGGCCGGGCGCGACCACCGTTGTTACCTGCGGCGGCTTGATGATGAAACCGTTGCCGGTCGTGGCCCAAGAGAAGCCTGAGAGGACCAAGTGGAAGTTGGCCACAATGGTCGGCGGGTTGTAATACAGCCTGCTGTTGACGGCGTCCACGATCGTGACCCATGACGCTGTGTAGTTCCAGCCCGGGGTGCTGTGAGCCCCACCGAGCCCAGAATCCACACCGATGATGAGATCACCAACAGCGAAGCCCTCTACAGAAGCCACCTGGTAGTAGGTGCCGAGAGAATCAGTCACGGACCTGCCGCCGTAAGTCTCAGTTGTGACGAGGCTTGGCACGTACCACTCCTGCGCTCCTCCAGCTGCTGCTGGGATGGCGAGGCTCGGGTGGTGCGCCGCCTGCATGCCCGAGGCGCGAACGTGTGACTGCTCGGTGATGCGGCGGTTCTGGTTGGCGAGGTAGTTGACCGTGTAGTCGCTTGGGTTCTTGTGGACCTTCGGCATGGGTTCCCCTAGATGATTGGTGGCTGGATGCCGGGGAAGCCGTTGAGGCCATCCGTATTGAACGGCATTGTCAGAGTGAAGGACACGGTGGACACACCTACATCAGTGATGACCGTGTCCTTCTGGACGACCCGAAAGACACAATCCAATCCGGTCGAGGGCCAGATCTCGTTACGTGCCGTGACGACTCGGATGTCATCGCCGAGCTTGATTTGAGTTGCGAGTGGGTTGTCCAGGTCAATGGTGAGGACCGGGTTTGAGATGGGCCACTGCGATGCCGCGAGGTCTCCGTATGCGAGAGCATCGAGCGCGTTCAGGCTGTTCGTCGTCGAGTAGCTCGCTGTCATCTGCGAAGGCGGGTAACCCTGCGACGTCGGTCCGTCCTGCACGATCATCGTGAAGCCAGCGAGCGTCTCCGTTGCCCAGGGAGGCGTCGAGCCCGTCCAGGCGATCGAGGTGCTCCAGCCGAACTCGCCGACCGGCACGCACGCGACGACCTTGCCGGGGTAGATGACATCGTCATCCCATTGAGAGACATTGACCCAGGTTTCGACGAGGATCGGATCGGCGGTGAAGTAGCCGTTGCCGGCGAACGTCGTGCCACTCCAGTAGTCAGAGGCTCCCGCCTTCAGTCCCTTGCTGGCGGAGCCGGACGTCACGAAGATGGTCGTGTACTGCTGAGAGGCGTCGATTGTGTAGGTGAAGTCGATGCCCTCACTGCCGTTGACGTAGACGACCGGGACGTCGGTCGGCGTCACGGTCGAATCGACACCCATGCGAGGCCACCAGATTTCAAGCGCATACTCCGGGACGTTGTCCACGAGGGTTGCAGTGAAAGAGATGTCGAAGCCCGAGTAGATCTTCGCGCCGGCCAACTTCTCGCATGCGGCTCCGAGAGAGAGGCGCTGCGAGAGCGGGTGATCGATCGCCATCCAGTAAGCCGGCGGAGGTGAACCGCCGAGGCTGTGGATGACCGGCGTGACGTTGATAAGGCCACCTGCCGTCGGCAAGTCGAGGCCCGGCATCGCGTGGACGAACTGGTAGGCGTTGTAGCTGAGAGCGTCACCGATCATGGCGAACGCCGCGATCGCAGGAGCGACGGGATTGGCCACCCAGTACCGCGGGCCGCCGAGCGCCGGCCAGAAGAAGGCATAGGAACTTTCGTAGGCGTAGGAGGCCCACGTTTCGGGCGAGCCAACAAAGCTCAGATTGGCGCCGGGGTTGTTCGGCAAGCCGCTGTAGCTGAATTGCTGTTGCATGCGATCGAGGATCGTGAGGAAGTCGGCGCCAGTGATGGTCATGACGCCGGTCGAAGCAGTGAACACCGCGCCCGTGATGAGGCCGCCCCAGAGAACCTCGGTGCCCGTGACTGCCAGCAGCACGGTCTTGCCGGGGTTGATGACTCCGCCTGCAACGGATGCAGAGACGTTCTCGTCGCGAAGGTTGAGAGTGGCGCTGAAGCTGCCGGTGGCGTTGATGATCTCGGACCACGTCACGCCACTGAGACCCATGATCTCGCCGGTGAATTTGTTCGTGAGGTAGTCGAAGGTGAGGTAGCGGATAGAGCTGCTCGTCGACATCAGAGCATCCAGGCGTCGCAGATGACGGCAGAGACCGTGCCCGAACTCACGGTGATGGTCACTGTCTCACCGGCCGGGACGCTCCACCAGGAAGCACCAGGGTTGATGACGCCACGCCAGTTGGTCCCCGCGGACTCGAGAAACACCGATCGCGCCAGGGAGTCGATGACGACCGTGCTGCCACCGGGAATCGGTTGGCTGAAAGTGATGAACCCGATCGTGGTACCGCCGACCGCCGCTGAGAGCGTCCAGGACGAGGCGGTCGCGCCGCTCACGGTGTACTTGGCGCGGGTCTCGTAGTTGCCGCCGTTGGTGAGAGAGATAGAGGATGCCGCGGCCACTGTGGTCGGCTCGGAGTAGAGACGAGGGTCAGAGGCGGAGAACTGCAACGATGCCTTGGCGACGCCGAGTGAGGCGGCCAAGTCCACGGGGAATGCGCGCTGGCGACACTTGGCCATGGCGCAGACCGTTCCGATCGTGGGGACCTTCACCCAGAGCGGCTGCTCCGTCTGGAGGTTGACGCCAGAGACAAAGGGTGGCGTGGTTGTCGTGGCCGTGGCGATCGCCTGGAGCAGTTCGTACGTGTCGGTCTCGCCGGGGTAGACCTCGAGGTCTACCGTGATGGTGCGAGAGGTGAGGTAGTCGAACCCAGTGAGTGAGCCACTGTCGTGGGGACGCTGGACGTCGCCGGAGCTGACATCGGGCATGCCGAGGCCCTCGATCTGAGTCACACCAACTTGCAGCCCAGGGCCACCGATGACGGTCGAGCCGAAGGCCACCTGCCAGGTCTCAAGGCTGGGCGCCGCAGTTACTGGATACGACATCAGTGGGCCCCTTGCGTGCGAAGAATCCAGCCGATCTGGTTGGCGATCTGGCGTGGGTCGGCGTTGGTGATGGCGTTGACCGTGATGTTGGAACCGCCCATGCCGCGGCCCGCCTTGTTGAGCGGGATGACCGCTTCGTCGCGGCCGGCCTCGCCGAGCAGGGCGAGCGTGCCGCCGGGACGCGCTTGGACGACGCCGCCGTCAGCGAGGTGAGGTACGGCCATCTTCGGCAGGGTGATCGAGTCACCACCAATGATGGGCACGAAACTGGGGATAGAGACGTGGAAGCCGCCGAGAGTTTCGTTCCATATCTTGGCGATGAACTTGAACGCTTCCTTGAACGGCGTCGTGATGATGTCCTTGAGCGTGGTGAAGGCGGAAGAGATTCCCTTGGGGATCGCCTCGAAGAACTTCAACAGCGGCTTGATGACGTTGTCGTTGAGCCAGTCGGCGCCCTTCTTGACCTCACCCCAGGCCCACTTGAAGCCGTCGATAACGTCGTTCCAGACCTTCTCGATGCCCTTGAGGACGGCGTCAAAGATCTTGGTGAGGTCCTTACCCCACTTCTTCCACGCGGCGATCGCCCATCCGATGGGGCCGAGGAGGATTTCGACGAGAAGCTTCCAGTGGCCCTTGATGAACTTCACGATGTCCTTGATGAACCCCGTGATGGCGCCGTGGAAGTGCTTCCACACGACGAGGGCCAAGAAGACAGGTGCAGCGAAGATCGCAAGCAGCATCATGAAGTGCTGCTTCACGAAATCGACGACCGTCTTGACGACTGCCTTTATGAATCCGAACACTGTCTTCCAGTGCTTCCAGAGTTCGTAGATCCCGATCACCAGCACGGCGATCGCAGCCACGATGGCGAGAATGGGCCACGACACCGCGATTACTCCTGGCGCGGCGGTGTAGCCCGCATCACCGAGACCTTCCGTCGAGATGGCCGCTTCGTCCTGAGCGGCGCCGTATTCGGCGAAGCTAGGGATGGCCTTCATCATGAGGTCCTTGAGGCCACCGAGGGCGTCACCGGCGCTCTTGACGCTTTTGATCATGCCCTGGACCTTGTTCACAACGAACACACCGACTGCGATCGAAAGCACTCCGCCGATAACGCCAGCTAGGGCGATCGCTGCGGCACGGTGTTTTAGGAACCAGCCAATCAGTGATGACACCTTGCCGATCAGCCCCTCGAGGATCGGAAGGAGGTGTTGCCCAATGGTGATCCCAATATCAGAAAGCTTGGCCTGGAGAACGCGAGTCTCCCCGTGCAGCCCCTTGGTGGCGGTCACGGCCTGACCACCGATGCGCTTGCTCAGCGCATCCACGATCTGCTTGCCGGCGTCTTGGGTATCAGAGAGCTTCTGTTGCGCCGCCTCGGTCGCGCCGAGCAGCTTCTCGTAGGCCGCGTGGTGCTTCGAGTTGACGTTGATCGCGTCGCCGTACTGGGCGAGGTAAGCGGCCGAGGCCTTCTGAGCCTTCGAAAGCGCGTCTTGAGCGTTCTTGGTCTTGAGTGCACCGCCGGCAGCAATGGGAAGATCGATACCAAGGCTCTTGAGCGCACGAGTCTGTCCCTCGGAGGCGCGCGCGACCGCTGTCATCGCTTCGCCAAGGCTGATGTGCTTGTAGGCCGCCAGGTCAGCTGCAGTCTTCATCAGAGACAACGACTTGCCAACGCTCTGCGTGGCAACAACGCCAGATGTCAGTGCTCCCTCGACGTCCGTCGACGTGTAGCCGAGGTTCGACATCGAGGAGTCAGCGGAAGAGATCTGGCCCTTCCACGCGTCCATGCTCTCGCCGCTGCCCTTGACGGCAGCCTCGAGGCGGCGGTGCGTTTCATCGTACGAGTCGGCGAGGTGAAGCGACTCGGCGCCGACAGCGACGAGGCCAGCGGCACCCGCGGTAGCGACCGTGCCACCAATGGCGGAGAGCTGACCCTTGAGACCGTCGCCGTGTGACTTGGCCTCATCGAACTTCTTGGAGACGCCGTCGAGCACCCCGGAGAAGGGCAGGCCGAACTGGTTTGCCAAGTTGCCAAGACCGCCGAAGGCCTTGCCCATGCGAGACGATGCCTTTTCGAACGCGCCAGCGCTCTTGTCGGCCGTTTCCTGCATCGAGTAGCCGAGCGCCCGGAGTTGCTCACGAGCCTGACGGTCGTTTACGAGGACCGTGACTTCAGCCTGTGTGCGACCCATGTCGTGGCTCCTCGCCTACTTGAATCCGATGTCCCCCAGCGCTGTCGCCGTGGCATCTTCGACTGCCTTCTTGATGGCCGGAATGTTCTTCTCGACTGCTGGCCGGAGATACGGCTTGGCCTTCTGACTGACCCACGTGTTCTTGTTGCCGAAGACGGGGTGGCGCCAGTAGCCACGATTGCGGCTGTCCTCCATGCCGGCTGCTTGACCACCTACTCCAGAGCCCTTGAGGGGCTTTGGACTACCGGAAACAAGCTTCAAGCCCATGCCACGCGTCTGGGCTTTGATGGTGTTGGCCACGGGTTCAGAGGTAGCTCGCGCTTCCTCCTTGGCAGCCGCTTCGAGAACTCGGCCGAGGTCCTTGAAGTGAGATTGAACTGCCCGATAGAGAGAGCGATCCACCTTCCAGAGCTTCCGGCCAATGTCTTGAAGCTCTTGGGTGTTGCAGACCACGGTGGAGTTGGCTTTCGAGCTTCGGATCTTCTTCAGCTTGAAGTCAGCCATGATTTCCGCCCTTGTTGGCTTCGGCACGGATGGCGTCAATCTGAGTGAACAGACTGATCGCATCCTTGTAATCGAGGAGTTCGTACTCCCAAGGCCTGATGTGAAAGAAGTGGGCCAGCTCGCCCATGTACTCCTGAAACTTTTCCTCTAGGCGTCGGCCGCCGCCTCGATAGGGACATCGGCTTCCTTTGCCTCGACGGGCGTGACGAACTCAAGAGCGTCAAGGTCGAAGTCAACATCCTTGAACTTCACGCGCGGGTCCTTGCGACGCTTGAGGAGCCAGATGAGAGCAACCAGGGCTGCCATCGATCCAGCCTGAAGCGATGCGCTCCACTGGTCGAAGGTCATACCAGTGGCTGACTCCATTGCGATAACTTCCTGCGCTCGGAGCTTGTTGTTGAACTCGTAAGTCTCGCCGTCAACGATGACAGTGAAACCTGCAGGCGTGATTGGGGTGGTGTCGCTCATGCCGACACTCCTTCCTTGGTTGATGCTCAGACGGTGGTGTCGGCCGAGACGATGGTGATCTGTACTGGTGTGTTGGTGCCGTCGGAGAAAGCGGTGAAGGCGACCTTCTGGGTGAGGATGTCCGGACCCTCAACGCTGGGGCCACCCGGCTCATCGATGTAGATGGCAGGGAGGATGACGTTGAACTGGGCGTTGGTACCGGTGGAGCCGATCTCGGCACCGGTGAACGAGAGCTCGAGGCTCAGCGGGGCACCAGCGAGGAACTCGTTGTAGATGTCCATCGTTGCGAACTCCACCTCAGCGGTTCCGCTGATGTCGACGAATGCATTGCGAACCTGCTCGAGCTTGGTCAGTGAACCAAGAGTCCGGCGGTCCTTCGCCAGGCCAGTAGAGCCCTTGATCTCGACGGTCTTGACCGCACCGGCCGGAGTTGCGCCACCAGAGATGGTGACCTCACCGTCTGACGTCGTCGCTGTCCCGCCGAGGGTCAGGCTGCCCTGAGCGAAGTGAAGGGGTGAACCACCGGTTCCCGAGTAGCTGGGAGCGACGTACGTCTCAGAGATGCTCGAGTTCACGCCGTCGACCGTCAGCGCCAGCGTGGCGATCTGACCGGTGGAGACGGCAAGTGTCCACTCATCGACCTTGATGCCGGTGTAGCTGAAAGCATTGACGGAACCATCCACCGACGGACGGCCGACCTGCACCGAGAGGGCGCTACCAGTCGGGTCACCGAACGCGTGTACCTGCTTGGTGACACCCGCAGTGGGCGTGCTCACGATCGGGGTGCTGCCAAGTGAGTGCTTGACGAGGAGCCCGAGGCCGCCGCTGTCCGTCAGGTCGAGATCCACAGAACCGCTGACGTCGACCGCGGTGACGACACGCCGCGACGCGGGGTGAACCGCTCCGGCGCCGAGGACTTCGCTCACGACGGTGGTCTTCTTGAGAGCGAGCTGCTCCTTCTTGAAGTAGAACCAGCGCGTGGGTGCGGTGTAGGTGCCCGGAGAGGTCTCCTCGGCGACGCCGAAGGTACCGCCGAGACCGGAAGGGATGGCCATGATTACTGCTCCTCGGTTGTGGCGTCAGACGAGGTCTCGTCGGACTGGATTGGGGTTGGGATTGGGTTGTTGACAGGCTGGAAGACGTTGGGTTGGCACTCATACGAGGGGTCAGCACCATCGACGACGTTGAAGACGTCGCCTGGCTGAACCGTCTTGGCGATGGTCAGGCCGTAGCCAATGACCAACTCCTGATCGGTGACATTGCGAAACTGAGACACAGGGGCTCCTAACTAATGCGGGCGTAGACGTTGAGGTTGATGTCGAGCTGGGCCGCGGAACCCTCGAGGTTGGTGACGCCCTGCTCGTACTCGAGGACGCCAACGTGGCAGTAGATGACGCCGGGCGTTCCGCCGAGGGTCGGGTCTGCACGGACAGCGGACAGGATGGCGTTGTAGGCCTCCTTGATCACTGCCCGGCTTCGGGCCTGGTCGATGGTGCCGTCCCAGGCGAAGATGCGGCTCTCGATGGCGTAGCGCTCATCGAGCGGGAAGGACGGAGCGCCCGAACCGATGCCGGCCGGCTCTTGCTCCCAGCCAGTAGCTCCGAGGACGGCGGCCACGTAGTCGTACTCGCCGACACGAGGTTCGCCGTCAGAGACGTGCCACTTGGTGGACGTGGTGCTGAGCGCAGAGGTCAGGAGTGCGACGTAGCGGTCGTAGACATCGAACATCGTGGTGGAGTGTGCGACCGCCATTAGAAAAACGCCTGGGTCTTCTGGGATGGCTGAAGAAGCTCTCGTACGACATTGGGAACGAAGAACCCGAGGATCATCGAACCGTTGCTCGGCTCGTTGTCGTCGAGGCTTCCGTCGCCGATCCAACCACGGAGCATGGGACGTGCCTGCGTGCGGTCGTAGTGGACGCGGATGAGCTGGAGCGCTGCTTCGGTGACGTTCGGTGGGACTGTCTCGAGGCCTGCGGTGTACTCGATGCGGACTTGCTGCGGACCGTATTCGAAACACATTGTCGAGCCGCCAGGGCCACGGCGGGTGACTCGACCTGGAGCCTCGAACTGGAAACTGAACATGGTGCCGGCGGTCGGGTTGTCGACTTGGGTAAGCACGTGCTCAATCGGACCCCACCATTCCGAGACGGCCTCGACAGAGACCGCAGGGCGATTGCGAAGGATGATCGACTGAGAGCCGCCGTCGTACCACTCTGTGCAGGACCGCTGGAGGATCGGGCCAGTGATGTGCTCGATGACCGGGACGATGTCGAGTGCCATCTGGGTCAAGCGAGAGTCGTGCGACCGATCGTCGGAAGGAATGTTGAGGGCTTCTTTGATCTCGGCCAGCGAGACGATTTGAGAACCTCCCGCGGTGACGAGGTTCTCCTCGATGGAGATCGTGAGGTAGCCCTGCGTCGGGATGGTGAACGTGCCGCCGGAACCGTTCGTGACGATCCAGGAGCCCATGTACTCGCCAGCTGTTGCAGTCTGCTCAGAAGAGAATGCGAAGGAGACTTGGCCTGTGGCGGCGTCAACGATCTCGGCCTCGGCGTTGATCGCCGGGGTAGAAGCAGTGAGCGTCCGCATGACGAAGTGGACGGTGCAGCCGGTCAGATCTACGGGAGTTCCCGTGGAGTCTGTAAACGTCTGAGTGAGGTACGGGAGCGAGTCGCCCTGCCTGATGGTGAAATCGAACTGGGCCACAGCGCCGCCCTCCTCTCGATGGTGGGTGACCTACTTGGTGACTGCGGTCTCGGCCGCAGCGACGTCCTTGGCGACGTCGGCCTTGACGTCAGAGACAACCGTCTTTTCGACCTGAACGCCTGCATCGGCGAGAGCTGTTTTGAGGTCTGCCTTACGAGTCTCGAGCTGCTTGCGCGCCTGAGTGGCTTCCGCCTTTACGACGGGACCGACGGCTGCCTTTTCACGCTGAACTGCGGCAGCGAGCGCGTCCTCGATGTGCTTGGCTTCAGTCTTGAGTGCTTCGACGAATGACATGGTGTCCCCTTTCGGGAGATCGTGTGGACCGGGTGGGTACGTGGGAGAAGGGTGGAGGCGGTTCAACGGCCAGGGGATTGCCGGACAGGCCTCATGTACACCCCTCCCCCACGTACCCACCCGATCGAAACCGGGTGGGTACGCAGAAGGGGTTAGCCCTCTGAAGGTGGCTTAGAAGCCCGCCGGGTTGGCCAGGCCGGTGCCCGAGATGATCGAGACCGACTCGCCGCGACGGCAGAGCGCCGACACGTAGCCGTAGCAGCGGTACCGCAGGGTGTTGGTGGCGGAACCCGGGGCCCGGAAGACCTCGAGGGTCGGGCCAGCTGCGGTCTCCATCGCCCAGATCTCACTCATGATGGCGGTGATGATCGGGGTCGTGGAAACCTCGCTGACGGTCGCCGACGGCAGGTTGCCGTCGAGGATGACGTCCGAACCGATGGCCAGCTTGCCTGCGACGCCCTGAGCGATACCCGTCGGGGTGACGCCCTGCGCGTTGTAGTTGGCGAGGCCAGTGCTCGCGACAACGGGACGACCAGTAGTGTCAGCCTCGGAAAGCAGATTGTACCACTGCGCCGGGGTCATGATCGTGGTGGTCGGGATGTTGCCGATCTTGCGGTTCGTGGCGATCTGGCTCACGGACTGTGCGACCGCAGTCAGGAACTCCTGAGCAGTGGGGCTGCTCGAGGTGAAGGTCACGTTGTTGGCCTCGGCCAGACCCTGGATGAAGCTCAGGATGTACTCGTCCTTGGCGCGCACGTACTCAGCCAGGAGGTCCTGGGTGATGACGAGATCGAAGATTCCGTTGGTGGAACGCTCGACTGCCTTGAGACTCACGTCGTAGAAGCCGGCCACGGTGTCGACAACGCCAGTGACGGTGTCCTCGACGATGTCCCGGTTGTCGATGTCCGTGTTCTCAGTGCCCTGGACACCAATCTGAGTACCAGTCGCGACACGCGGCACGGTGAAGGTGTTGCCGTCAGTCTGGAGCTCAACCTGCTTGCAGGCGTCCCAGGTCGGGCTGGCCCAACGCAGAGCCTCAGCGAACTGAGCCTCGAGCCACACGGGCGCGGTGAAGTCGCCACCTGCACCAGCAGTTGCCGAGCCGGCACGGGTCTCGAGGATGTTCTTGGCGTGACGAGCAAGACGCTCGTTGGCCTGGTCGACATTGCTGCCACCGACAAGGCCGTTGTGAGCGGCGAGGTCGCGGAAGAACGACACCTCGTGGGAGTTGTCCGCACGGTACTCGTGGGGCTCGTGGGTGATGGTGACCTTGGCAGCAGCAGCCTCGGCGATGTGGCGCGAACGCTCCACAGCCTCCTGGAGGTTGATGCGATCGGTCAGGTCCTTCATCTGGGCGGTGAGGCTCGCACTGCGGGTCTCCTCGTCCTCGGTGAGGGAACGGGTCTCGGCCTCGACGGTGTCCAGGATCTCCTGGGCCTCCGCGGCCACGGCTGCCCGACGCTCGATGAGCGTCTCGAGCAGGGTCTTGTCGGTGTCCGACATATTGACTCCTTAGAAGGAAAGGGGCGAGGCATCCGCCACGCCATGGGTGATGGTGTGTGTCCAGGTGGTGCCACGGGCGCGTCAGGTGGTGCCCCTCGAAAGGGGCCCGGCGTGACGGTGCGCGGTCCGGCGTGGGCGGGTTGGTCAGCCCTGAGCTGCGAGCATGCGGAGGCGAAGAATCGCCGCCGTGGTGCCACGGGTCTCAAGGGTGTCCGTGTCGCCCCGAGTGGCGTCGACGTCGTTGTCGGCGCCCTCGAGGACTTCGTCCTGGGCTTCATCTGGGTTTGTGACGCCCAGGGTGTCGCTCAGGAGAATCTGGCTGAGGTCGACAGCAGAGTCTGCGATGCCGGTCAGCGTGAGAACTGTTACAAGAAGAGCCTCGACCTCGGGGTCCAGGCTGCGGGTCTCGTTGAAAATGGTAAGCGCACGGAAGGCGTCCTGCAGGGAGTCTGCGGTGATGCCGCGATCGGTGAGCTGGTTGCGGAGCGTGAAGAGGTTGGCCGTCGCCGGGTTGGCTCCGTGCTCGACGATCGAGACGTCGCCACGGTGCAGGTTGGCGGAGAGCACGCGGCGCTCCTGGCCGTCGGGAGTCCACTCTTGGCGGTCCACGCGGAACCCGAATGACATTTCGTTGAGGTGGCCGGCTTCGATGGCCTGACGAAGAAGCTTGACGTCTGCGCGCTCGGGGTTGAGGTCGGCATCCGAGAAGAGCCCGGTGTTGTCGGCGCTCAAGCGAAGGTCACCAGCAGCTGATCGGGCCATGGGCAGGCCAGCGTGGTTGAGCTTGAAGGAGACGTCAGGCGACTGGCGCAGCGACTGGTCGAAGGCCCGACGGTCGATGACCTCAGTGAAGTCTCCGATCGCTGGGGCCCACACGTGGTAGCCACGCTCGACGACTGACGCGTAGCCCTCGAAGTGCAGCTTGGTGCCACCGGTACCGTTGGCAACCTCGCGCCACTCGAACTGCGGAGCAACTGCGGACTCAGGATCCTGGTCACGCACACACCGGGTCTCGGTGATGCCGCGCATCTGCTCAATGAGGGCAGTGCGCACCTCGGTGTTGTGATCAAGGGTGTCAGTCACAGGGTCTCCTAGTGGGAGTTGGGGTTTGGGTTCGTGCTGTCGGCTGACTGCACGGGCGTTTCGTCGCCTGGCTGGACGTACTCGCCGGACTGCGCGCTATTGAGAGGTGCCATGGGGTTGTTGGCCCACTCGGCGTACTCGTCGGCAACGGGCGGCATGTCTTCGCCGGCTCGAATCTCGGCGGGAGTAGCGATTCCGATGTTGCGCTGAATCTGGCGAATCTGCCAACGGACCAACTGTGCCGGAAGTAGACGCACGGACACGTCGAGCTTGACGTACTGGCCGCGGGGAAGAAGGTTCGAGAGCGCCGTCTCGATGCGGAGGATGTCGCCGCCGATGGTGTCTCGGACGAATGAGGTTTCGATGTCCTCTCGGTCTTCGTGGCCGGCCGCGTTCTTGGTGTGAGAGGCGTACATCGCGCCTGGGATACGGAAAATGATCCCGCAGACCAGGTCAATGCTTGCCGCCTGGCTCTCGAGCCACTGGGCGTCCGCTGGGGTCAAGGTGAGCGGCTGCCAGGTGATGGTGTCGGGAAGCACGATCGGCATGCCGGCATTGTGCGCGCCGCCACGCTTCTCGACGAACTGCTCGGCTACCTGCTTGCCTTCGTCTGAGTCTTTGAGACCACCTTGGACGGTGAGCACACCTGAAGGTTGGCCACCATTGGCGTAGAGATTGGCGATGAAGACGTCCTGCTGGCGAGCATTCATGAAGCTCATCCGACACTCTTCGACGGGCGAGAGAGCTCGGAGCATGCCCGGCATCATCATCCCCTTGATGTGCAACACGTCGTCGATCGGGGTTGGCGTCGGGCTGCCGTTGAAGCGGTACTCGATTGCGCCCGACTGCTTATTGCGGGTGATGTTCACCGCGTCTGGGTGGATTGGAAGCAACTGCGACGCGAAACCGTTGAGGTCACGCTCGACGATCTTGCAGTAGAAGTTCCCACGCAGGCACATGCAGGCCTCGTACATGGTGAGGAAGTCCTGCTGGGTCAGGTTGGAGCCACCAGCCGGGTTGTTGATGACGGGCCAAGGTGCGACCTGGGTCTTGTTGTCCCCGTAACCGCGGAACTGCTGGATCGGGAGCGTTCCGATCGCGTCACTTCGGATGCCGACTGCGGCGAACACGGATGCAAGACCCATGGTGGCTTGGCCGGCACTGCCGAAGTTTCCGAGCGGTGAGTTGAGCTGCGCCCAGGTGGGAGGTACGACCGATCCGTAGTCCATCGCCGGAACGGCGGCCCGCTGTTCGATCGGAGCGCGATTCGTCAGTCCGCTGAAGAGTGTCTTGCTCATTCATCAACCTCGGTGGGCTTGGGCTCGGGTGAACCTGCAGGAGCAAGAAGCTCAACCGCTGCCACGACGAGGATGCCGCCCACGATGAGGCCGGCCGGGATGTAGATCAGACCGACGCCGGCGGCGATAGTCAGCAAGGCGATGCATTGGATGGCGCGAAGCATGTGGTCTCCCCTACAAGAAGTCGCTGAGGCTCATGATTTGTGGCGTCTCGAATGGCTCGAAACTCTGGGCACGGGCGAACGCCATCACCGCTGCAACGGCAAGGTCGATCTTCCTGTTGGAGCTCTTGGACTCCTTGGCGAGCTGGCTGCCGGCCGAGCCGACCTTGAGCACCGCGTTGGCGACGTGGCGAGCAAGATCCGGGTCGCCGTTGTGGTGCACTTCGCCGTTGGTCACTGCTTCGTAGAGCCGAGCGGTCGCTGGGATCATCCGTTGTGGTGACTGCGGGAACGCCACGGCGGGAAGCCGCTCCGCCTCGAGCGTTTGGATGGTGGAAGCCCAACGGTAAGGGTCGCAGGAGATTTCTCGGACCCGGTACTGCTTGCAGAGCTGCCGGATACGGTCCTCGACCTCGTGGATCGGGACCACCCAGTCAGGTGTCGCAGTCTTGGGCTTCTCCCACAGGCCACCGACCTGGAGGAAGGGGTCGTCACCCACACTGGCGATGACCAGCGCGGTGGTGTCACCGTTGAAGGAACCGTCGAAGCCAAGAACGACATCGGCGCCGTCTTCGATCGAGCGCTTGGGTTGGGCGACCTTGTCCCAGACGCCGACGGGGAACCAAGCGGACTTGGCTTCCACCCATTGGTTGAGGCGCTTCGTCCGGAACTCCGGTTCGGGCGTGGAGTTGATGGTGCTCTTGAAGTCCTCGGGGTCGAGGAGGTCACCGAAACCGGGGTTGGCTGCCTTCCAGACCTTGGGGTCACGGTGGTCAGCACCTTCAGGAGCTCCCCACCAGGCGAAGAAGAACGTGGGGTCGTCAACCAAGCCCTGGGTGACTTCGATGCCGTGCTTGTAGAGCCGGTAACAGATGGACTCTTGGCCACGGGAGTCGTACATGACACCAGCGGTGGTGATGGCCAAGGTCATCGGGTCGAGTCGTGCACCAGAACCAAGCGTGAGCACGTTCCAGAGCTCATCGTTGGGGTGCGTGTGCAGCTCGTCGATGACGGCCAGGGTCGGATTCAGACCTTCGAGCCGCGGAGCTTCTGCTGCCAGGACTCGGTAGACGGAGTTTGTACCGGGAATGTCGATGACGTCTCGCATGACGGTCGAGAGTTCGGAGAGTTCGGGCTGGCCTTGCACCATGCGTTTGGCTTCACCGAAGACGATGCGCGCCTGCTCCTTGTCGCCGGCTGCCGAGTAGACCTCCGCACCTTGGCCACCGAAGATGAGGCCCTCGAGTGCGAGCGCAGAACCGAGTGCCGATTTCCCGTTCTTACGGGGGAGACCGACCAGCGCCTGCCTCCAGCGACGCTTGCCATCCGAGCGCCTTGCGTAGAGGTGCCCGATGAGCTCACGCTGCCACGGGCGCAGGACAATCGTGTCGCCGCCACGCGCTGCAATGCCGTCCTTGGAGACGGTGCAGAAGGTCTCGATGAAGTCGCAGACGGCGGAGCCGTCGCCTCGACGCACCTCTGCTGGGGTGGCCTTAGTGATGTAGAGCGGTGGCCAGCCTGGGGTCCTAGCCATTGGCTCGCTCCTGGCGCTTGGCCATCAGCTCTTCGAGCTTGCTCTGCCGCTTCACTTCGGCGAGGCCGAGTCGGGCACGAGCGCTTGGGGTGAAGCCGAGCTCAATAAGCCAGGACTGGAGCTGCTTCTCGGCATCTCGACGGAGGCGGGCGGCAGGGTTAGCCACCGACTTGGTCATCACCTCGCCGGTTTGCGGGTCGATCGCAGGGCCACGCGGCGTGATGATCGGCTCTTGGAGAATGTGGCCGCGCGTTGTGATGTCGTTCTCGAGCAGGGCTATCTCGTCGTACAGCCTGCAGACTCGTTCGACCGTTGGACCATCGAGTGCAGGGTTCAGCCAGAGTGCAGCCGATTCCCAGATGAGCCCCCACCGTTCTTCGGCGTAGGAAGTAAGGCCGGAAGGCACTTTGGGAGTGCCGTTGGCGGCGGGAAGCGTGACGACCGGCACTGGGAGACTTCGCTTGCCGGGATTGCCTTGCTTACGCTTCAGCTCAGTGGGCTTAGGGGGTCGTCCGGTTCGGGCCATCTTGTCGCCTCAGACTTTCTGGCCGGCATCTCGGCGCATTCCTCCGTATCCCTTGGTATTGCTGGGCCTAAAGGGGTTTCTGACTTTCGCGGGCGTATATTTGGCACTAGGGCGTGGGTCATGTAGCGACCTCTAGAGGTAAGACCCCCGCCCCCATCCAAGGCGGTCAGCTGCCGCCGCGAACTTGCTGGCGAAACAGCTCGGCTGGTCGGTTGCCCTTGCCGCTGTTGTGAGAGCGGCACGCGGCCACGAGGTTTTCTCGGGCGTCGGTTCCACCCTTGCTCTTCGGGATGATGTGGTCGGCAGTATCTGCTCGGCCCCCGCAGTAGTGGCAGGTATAGCCATCACGCTTGAGGATCTCGGTGCTCAGCTTCTGCCAGGCCGAGCCGTAGCCACGCTCAGTGGTAGTGCCACGGACCTTGGAGTAGCGCTTCTCTCGTGTGGAGTAGCACGAACCGCAGCGACTGCCCGATGCAATGACGACCCCACAATCAATGCACGGTCGCTTCATGGTTGCCCCTTGTTGATACGAAGAGCCCTGGTCTCACAGCACTGGGAGGTGAGCGGAGACGCCGCTGGAGAGATAGCGGCATGGTGAGACCAGGGCAGAACTTGGCAGCTTGGTTAGCCGCCGGTCGAATAGAAACCGCTGCCGTTGAAGGCGATGCCAACTGGAGCGATCAGCTTGGTGAGCTTGCACCTGCACGTCTTGCAGCGGCTCAGAGGCTTGGCGTGGATACTCTGCTCAACCTCGAAGGTGATGACGCATCGATCACAGCGGTAGTCGTAGCGAGGCATACGGCACATCCCCAGAACGAGTGCTGCCGAGCTAGTCAGCTCCAGGCGCACTACTCACACCATAACGAATATGGTACAGCATTTGGTACCACGATATGAGCGATAATGCTGTTTATCTTCTCTATGGTCAAGATTTCTTGGCCGCGTGTGGCCTATTGACTTTTACGTTGATGTAGAAGGTCGCCATATCGTCGTGTGACCAGCTGTAAGCGCGCTGCGGCGTGGCGCCGGTTAGTGCCACATCGCGCTCCCTGGCGCAGAGGACGGGAATTTCGGTTCGTTCGAACGGCCCTGGCACGCGCTCTTGGTAGATGAAGAGCTTGCTGGAGCCGGGCGCCATCGGCAGGCAGAGGATGACATCGGGCGATCGCGTCACAGACTCGTGCCACGCCTGGAGCTGCAGATAGGCCGATTCCTCGAGGACCGCGCCGACGATGACTGGGTAGTCCAGGCTGACCTCGTAGCCCCTGATCGAGAGGTCAGCCTGGATCGCCATCGCTTCGAAAACTCGGTTTGGCGGAGCCGAGATCATCAGCCTCGGCCGGATGAGATTCACGCTGCCTCCAGAGGCCTCTGAAGCGTCGTGTAACCGCCTGGAATCCCTGCTGTAGCCGGATGCGCGATCTCGCCGTCCACGAGCTTCCAGACGTGTCCTAGAGGCCCTGGGAAGGTGTAGCCGTCGGGTGCACCGGCGTTGTCAGTCGTCACCACCAGCGGCAGCGATTCATCGACGAGAGCCCACGGTACGAACTCCACGCCCGGCCAGTCGTGAGCCAAGTCCTCAACCGTCTCGACCCACTCGCTTACCGTCCACCCCTGAACGGCATCAGCCATCACGCCGCTCGGCCAGAACAGTCCTGCATCCGCAATCCGCTCAGGAATGCGCACAGTCGGGATCTGTGTGTAGTGGCACTGAGGCTTCAGCAGAAAACCGTATCGGTCACGCTCCCTTTCATCCCTTGCTGCTTCATTTTCATTGTCCAACGAAGCAGTAAAGGAGGCGTCACTCTTGCGAAGCGAAAGCTTCGCCAATTGTTGTTGATTGTTAGATTGATTGTTGTATTGATTGTTTGGGGTCAATCCGTGACAAAAACTGTCACAGATTGATCCCCCTGGGGTCAATCCGTGACAAAAACTGTCACAGATTGATCCCCCTTGGGCCTGTGTCACAGATTGATCCCCACCAATCAAGCTCTCTCGGTACGACTGTTTCGACGCCACGGCGCCACGGCGAATCGCCTCATCGGGCTTGTCGAAGTTGAGGACGATGTGCCTCCCGCGATTTCCCACCTGTCCTTCCTCGAGGACGTCGGCGAGTCCACACTCGATGAGTTCGTTCAAGTGCTTCTTGAACGTGTTCACCGACCGAAATCCGCACTCGTCGCTCAGTAGCTCACGGCTTGCGAAGCACTCCGGGTAGTGGCTGGCGATCACGATCGCCACGGTCTTCGTGGCCCCCCATATGTCTCGCCTCGCCTTGATGCGCTTGACTGCATCGTATGAGCTCAGATTGCCGTTGTAGGCCTCTGTGCGGTCTTCCCATTCAGTCATCCATCTCTCCTGTCTCGTTGTCTCCAGTGCTCATCACTGGCGGCTCAACACCGTGGGCGGCGTAGAAGCCGATAACAGCGGCGTGAAGGTTCGGAAGCGTCGTCAGGTCACGCAGAAGGTCGGCCCTTGGCATGACGTCCGTCATCTCAAGAACGAACTCCGTTGCGTACTTGATGACGTTGTCGAGTGCCTGGCACTCATGCTCGGACCGTTCCATCACGTCCAAGTCGCTCCCGTAGTAGCCAAGGGGCTTGACTCGGGTGTAGTCGTCCATGGCCTCGAAGAGCCTCAGCCAACCGTTGAGGTAGTCGGCTTCGTAGCTGGACCGGAGCATCTCCTCTGCGCTGACCATGACCTCGAGCGCCAGCTCGTAGTCAGCTGCTGTGACCGTTCGTGTGTTCACTGCTCTCTCCCATCTGTAGGCGACTCGGTGGCCGCGATTTCATCTCCAAGCCCTATATCGGACCGTTTCACGCCGCCCCATGCGGCCCGCAGTCGGTCGCCCGATCGAACCAGTGCTCGTGATCGCCGGGGTCGCTGCAGCCCTCAGTCGGTTCGACCCGGCCAACCGCCGCTCCGCCGGGGTAACGCATCGACAACTCGAACTCGCCGCAGTTGCAGACGATGAACAGCTGCTCGACGCAAGGCTCGTTCGGTATCACGCCGCCTCCCCTTCGCTTCGCGCCGCAACCACCGCGTCGAGCCCCGTCAGCGCGTCGTCCAGGAAGTCGAGCGCGCCGTAGTAGTCCTCACTGCCGTAGTCGCACACGCTCACCAACGCGGCGTAGCGCAACACGTTGCCCATCGCCGACGCGATCGTCTCGTGCACGGGCACCATGCGTAGAACATCGGTCTCTTCGATGAGGGTGCCAAGCTCGATGGCGATCAGGCGCTTCTCGAGGATGTCCACGCTCTCCTGGAGCCTGCTGTAGGCCAACGCGGCCTCAGCAGTACCTGCCGGAGCGTCAGCCAGTGCGTCAGCGCGCTTGGTGACCCGGATGTTGTCGAGAAGCCGGTCTTGACTGATCGCCAGCCACTCCGGCATGCCTTCGGTGGAGTAGTTCATGCCGCCACCTCGCTTTCTGCCTCTCCTGAGGCCTCTGTGAGCGCCACGCGGCGCTCGTTCTCGAAGATGTGGTGTGGTAGCCGGCCGGACCCGTCAGGAGCCTCGCTCCGCCGCCACGCCGAGTAGCACGCTGGGCAGTAGCCGGCCTTCAGGCGGTTGGTCTGCGAGCCGGGTACCAGCTCCGTACACGCCTTGCACTCCCCGATCGAGACCACGCGACCACGCTCGCTTTCGCCGAGGTTGTTGAAGACCTGCAGCGCGCGACTGGCTCGGATAGCGCTCCGCCTCGCCTCGGCGAGGTGCTTGACGACCGCATCGATCGCCTCGCCGCGTGGGTCACCCATGATGCGGCCCTGTCGCGCGATGACGGCTTGACCAGTTGGGTCAGAGATGTCGGTGCCACCCGACCCTTCTCCCTGGCCGGCGCGCCACCCATCAACCCCCACCCCGATCCGGCTCACACGCTGGAGCTCGTCCAGCACGGCTTCGTCGAAACCCGAAAGGAGATCGATCGTCTCGTCGATGGATCGGTGGGTCTTCTTGGCGTTCAGTTTGCGGTAGGTCATGTCGTCTCCTTGGTCTTGGCGGCCAGCACCTCGGCCAGAGTGTGCGGGCCGTCGGCGCGCACGCGACGGCGGGTGGCGAGGGCCGACACGAGGCCGAGCACGATCGCGGTGGGGATGTAGATGAGCCAGAACTCGATGGCGTCAGTCACGGCAGCCGTCCTCCTCGAGCGTGGCGTGCGTGCCGTGCTCTCGGGCGATCTGGCCCCAGTACTCGAGCTCACCGACGAGGATGCCGACGTGAGGGTCGAACTGCTGGTCCTCGATCATGAAGCCGACGAGCGTCGCGGCCGCTTCGAAAAGCGTCGCCTCGAGCGAGCGATCCGAGTCAGGCTCGAACTCTTCCTCTGCGCGCGATGCATGGATGTAGCTGATATTTCCCATGGGCCCTGTCCTCTCCGTTGGTGTCAGTTGGGCCAATGGAGGTGAGAAGTGTCACCGGGAAATGGGTGTACGCAGTCGTGTTGTGTGCAGGTGTCTGGGTGGTGTGTAGATCTGAGAAAGATGCTGCTCCGCAGCGATCGCGCTGAGCTGGGAAAACGCGATCGGGGCCTACCCGCAGATCATGCGCGGGTTCCTCCGATCGGGACTCACGGGTCGCCCCAAGCGACACCGTGACGGCAGGGGAGGCCCCGGTGAGGGAGGCGGACCTACTCAAGGAGCTCGTCAGCGCTGCAGAGGCGACCGTCATCGCTGCAGCTCCGAGCTCCGAGTCGGTTGCTCCGACTCCGCTCACCAGGGGATAAATGACCGAGACGTTCATGCCGACGCCTCGGTCGAAACGAGCGCTCCGCCGTTCTCGAGCCACTCCATGAAGGCCCTGCGGTTGAAGCGAACTGTGCCGTGAGGGGTGAGGCGGAAAACCACGGGAGGCGTCAGCGTCCCATCGGCGACCCGGCGGTTGATGGAGCGCCGGGACCAGCCGGTCGCCTCCATCACCTCCTCGATGGACATCACCTGGCCGACGAACGGCCGGTCAGAAGAGAGTGTGGTCGTCATCGGAGCACCCCCAGTTCTTCTTGGGCCCGCATGTAGCAAGCGGTGATGGTGGCCTTATCCAGGCCGGCGGCGATTTGCGTGGCGATGCCGAGCAGGGTGGCTGCCTGCTCGTCATCAGGAGCGACGATGTTGAGGATGAGAGCCATGGTGAGAGCGCCCTCAACTGTCGTCGGGTCGAGCGCCATCACTCCGAGCCCTCGGTCGGGTAGCCGAACCAACTCCGGAAAGTGCCGGGTAGGTCGAGGTCCGTGAAAACGCTCCAGGAGCCATCCTCCTCGTGGAAGAGCCACTCCCTTTCGACCAACTCATAGATGAAGTCCATGAGCTCTTCGGGCTGGTGACCCTCGGGCAACATCTGCCGGATACTCGAAATGACGATTGGCTGTGTCCGTGCTGCCATCGCTGGAAAGGAATGCTGTTGCTCCAGGGTGCTGATAGAGGCGTTCGGCTCCGGCTCGGCGTCAAGAGCAATCTTGAGAGCGAATCGATAGAGCTCATGCAGCGTGATGTTCTCGGTGTAGAGGAAGTCCTCCCCGTAGAAGAGCCTGCCACGGTCTTGAAGCTCGACAAGGAGCTGCTGGTAGGCGTGGGCTGGCATTAGCTCGTGCAGGCGGTAAACGAGTTGGTCGACTTTCTGCTGAGCGCTGATTGTGGTGCTCATGCCTCCACCTCCTCGAGCTTGAACCAGCACGCCACCCAGAGCTCGTTGTCCTCGGCGTCCAGCTTCAAGGTCTCTCCCCAGTAGGAAAGGCGGTCCACACGCTGCACGTTGCGCAGGTACTCATCCCAGTCGGTGAAGAGCTCCTCGAGCGTGGCGATGGTGACTGGGCCATCGGTCCAGTCGTACATCGTTGAGTACTCAGTGCTGATGGTGACCATGTAACGAGTTGCCTCGGTTGCGCTGGTCCCCTGCGCCTTGTCTCCAGTGGTCTTGCTCATCATGTACCTCCCAGTACTGATTGGTCGTTGTTGACCTGTAGGAGATAATACCGCGTAGTTGTGACACGTTTAGTCGGTTTTAGTGTTTTCTTGGATTATTTTTGCCGTCGCGCGTTATCACGCCTAGGGTGTGACAATGGACTACGCACCCAACTTGACCCTCGCCCAAGCCCTTCGACAGCACCTCGAGGAGCTAGGTGTCTCTCAGATGCAGGCAGCCGAAATAATCGGCACGAGCCAGACCCGAGTGTCTCAGTGGCTGCGCAACGGTCGGCCCGACGCCAAGAGCTACCTGGCGATCATGAAGTTCCTCGACACCAGCCCGGCACAGTTCGGCTCCATGCTGGTCCTGGGCGAGCTCATCACTGCAGCTCGTGATGCCGCCGATCGCCGTCTTGATGCTCCCGAGATCCTTCACCTTGGCGATCTCGTTGAGGGCAGGACTTCGGCTCCCGATGACTGGCCGACGATCCCAATCGGCGCCCTGCTCGAGCCCCTGAAGTAGGGCCGCCGCGCCGTTCTGGGCGCGTACCCACTTTGGTACCCAATGACCTCGTAAGGGGCGTCGTTGGGCCCCTGTCGCTATGGCTCGAATCCCTACGTTTTGGCCCTTTTGGCCTAGGACGGTGGACTTAGAGAGTCTTTAGCAGTGACTCCGATTCGGCCGCTCTCGCACCTCTCCATTGGGCTTCCGTCGGCCGCGTACCCAATCAGGTGCCCAATGTCACACCCTAGGAGCACACTGCGTCCATGACCCAGAACAACAACGATACAGCAGCCGAGGCAAGTGCCCAAGAAGAAGCACCGGCGGTCGGCACTCCAGAGAACCCGGTGGTCAAGGTGCATCCTCGCCGGCCCTACGGCAGTGGGTCGCTCGACAACGAGGTGGCTCGCAACGAAGACGGGTCCATCAAGACAACAGTCAAGAAGGGCGTCCACCACGCCGTCTATACGGACAAGTGGGTGTACCGCATCCGCATCGACGGCAAGCGCATCAAGCGTCACATCCGCTCGACGTCCTACTCCGATGCCAACCTTCAGGCTGCGGCCATTCTCCATGAGGTGAAGGCAGAAGACCCATCGAACCCCACGCTCACGACGGCGTTCAACTCGTGGCAGGAAACCATCGAAGGAGACCACTCCCCTACCTACATCCTCAAGAACCAAGACATCTTCAAGGCCGTCTGGGAGCCCAAGTTGGGGTCGAAACGGGTACGTGACATCGGCTTTGCCGACATCAACGCCGTCTTGGCCCCGCTGCGACCGCTGCTCGCGGTGTCATCGCTACGTCGATATCTCTCGCCGCTGAGGACGGCACTCGAGCACTGCGTCGACGAGGAAATCATCGAAGTGAACCCGGCCTCCAAGGTGAAGCTGGGCAAGCAGAAGAAGACCAAGGTCAAGCCGATGCGCCGCGGCGACCAGAACGTCGTCATGGCGACGATGGCCAAGACGGACCCGGCCATGGCTGAGCTCCTCTGGTTCATTGGCAAGACCGGACTGCGCCGCGGCGAGGCCTGTGGCATCAAGTGGACCGACCTCAAGCTCGACGGTGCGAAGCCCTACGTCATCGTGCAGCGCAACATCTGGCAGTACAACAAGCTCATCGGTGAGAAGGACACCAAGACCGAAGCCGGGATGCGCATCATCCCCCTGGGCCCGAACATGGCGATTCGACTCAAGGCGTGGCGGAAGTGGTGCGAGGGCCGTGCAGCCGCTCTCGAGATGTACGTTGAAGAAAATGGCTTTGCGTTCAGTCGTTCACCAGCGTGCGAGACACCCATCAAGCCGAACTGGGTGACCGACAAGGTCGCCATAATCTCCGGCAAGCTCGCCGAGAACGGAACGATTGAGCGAAGCGTGAACCCCCACATGCTGCGTCACACAGTTGCGACGGAACTGGTGGCAAGCAACGAGCACGACGTCGTTGCCATCGCACAGATACTTGGTCACTCTCGCCCTTCCATCGTTCTCGACATCTATGCCCAAGCGGTTGTCAAGGAGGAAGCGATGGCCGCATCGCTCGATGCCCTGGGGCATGATGTCTAAGTGGACGCCGAAGAGTTGATTGCATCCCTCACGTCACTTGACGAAGACACGCAGATCTCGATCGATGGTTGGCACGAACTCTTCGTCAAGTTTGTGAACGAGTTCGTCGCCGCGGCCGACGTCGGCGAGGCCGACATGGTGGGTGGCGGCCAGTGGCGTCGCGAACTCAGTGAGCTCTGGCTTGACGCTCTCTGCGTCCCCGAAGACGACAAGTACCGCCTGCCGTTCCTCAATCGCACCGAGGACATCCTTTGGGAGGTGCAGCAGTCCCTCGACGCTGTGCCCGATACGGAGTGGCCGGCATGGCGCTCCGAGCGGATCGCCGCGACGCTCGCCGAGTTCGAGGCCATCGACCCAGACGTGACCGACGACACGTTCAGCTCCGTCATCACGATGTGGACGTTCGACTGCGCTCGCTGGCCGGGAAGGGAGCCGGATTACCTTGGCCAATAACACGCTCTACTACGGCGACAACCTCGAAGTCATGCGTCAGCACATCGAGGACGAATCGGTGGATCTGCTGTACCTCGACCCGCCGTTCAAGTCCAATGCCAGCTACAACGTTCTGTTCAAGGAGCACGACGAAGACGGAACCAAGTCGGCCGCTCAGATCGAAGCGTTCGACGACACCTGGCACTGGGATGCCTCGGCAGCGCAGGCGTACGATGAAGTGGTCAGGGACGGTGGTCGGCTCGCAGATGCGCTTGTGTCGCTGCACAACTTCCTCGGGCCGTCGGACATGATGGCGTACCTCTCGATGATGGGTGTCCGCATGATCGAGATGAAGCGAGTGCTCAAACCCACCGGCAGCATCTTCCTGCACTGTGATCCGACAGCCAGCCACTACCTAAAGATCCTGATGGATGCGTGCTTCGGCGGCGATAACTTCCGGAACGAGATCATCTGGACCTACACCGGCCCATCAGCTCCCAAGCAGCGGCAGTTCAGCCGGAAGCACGATGTCATCTTCTGGTACTCGATGGGCGATGAGTGGACGTTCAACGTCGACGACGTCCGAATCCCGTACTCCAAGAAGACCAAGGAGAACTACAAGCCGGGACTGACTGGATCGGGTTTCGTGCCCGGCGACGACGACCAAGTGCGAGAGATCGACTCAAAGGGCAAGATCCCCGAGGACTACTGGCCATTCGCCATCGCTCCCCGCGGCAAGGAGTATCTGGGCTATCCCACCCAGAAGCCCCTGGCGCTTCTCGAGCGCATCATCAAGGCCGCCAGTAATCCCGGAGATGTCGTCCTCGACCCGTTCTGCGGTTGTGGCACAGCGACGGACGCGGCCCAACGTCTGGGCCGGCGCTGGATTGGGATAGATGTCACCCACCTGGCCATCAACCTCATCCGCAAACGCCTCGTAGACACCTATGGCGACGCGTGCGAGTTCGACGTCATAGGCGAACCGCAGGACATGGAAGGAGCTCGACAACTCGCCGGCTCCGATCCGTACCAGTTCCAGTGGTGGTCGCTTGGTCTGGTCGGAGCTCGACCCGCCGATCAGAAGAAGGGTGCCGACAAGGGCATCGATGGGAAGATCTACTTCAACGACGGGCAAGACGGGAAGACTCAACAGGTCCTGCTGTCAGTGAAGGCCGGCAAGGTCAGCGTGAGCCAGCTGCGCGACCTTCGCGGTGTCATCGAGCGAGAGAAAGCCGCGATCGGCGTGTTGTTGTCAATGGAGCCGCCGACCAAGCCCATGAGACAGGAGGCCGCGGACGCCGGTTATTACGAAGGCCCGTGGGGCAAGCGGTATCCACGACTCCAAATCTTGACGATCCAAGATCTCTTCAACGGGGCAACCATCGACATGCCGGATAGGGGCTCGATGGCAAAGGACAAGACGCACCGCAAGGCAAAGAGCGCGGGTGCCCACGGCCAACAGAAGCTCATCTGAGCCTCAGAGCTTGATGAAGCAGAACAGCGGCCGAATCGGACCGCGGCCCGGTGAGCAGATGATGCGCAGCAACGTGTGCAGGATGAGATGTGTCATGCCTCGATCAGTAGCAGGCGGTTGAGTCACATCGACCGCGTAGCTTCCGCGGCATGGACCTACACAACCTCGACCACGCCACCATTCACACCGAGACCGTGGCAGGCGTCGCCACGATCGCCCTGCGAATCGCGCGGGTCGGCGGCGAGGCGCACGTCGAGCTTTGTATCTCCACACGCGATGACGGGCCGCGCGAGGTGCTGCAGTGTTGGGAAGGCCCATGCACGCAGGGTGAGGAGATCGACTGGGGCGTGAAGCTCGACGACCTACCCGGCGTCGTCGCGCGCGCTCTCGACTTCGCCCTCACCTGGTAGCCCAGAAATAGCGAAAGCCCCCGGTCCGAAGACCAGGGGCTCAACGCTGCAGCTCGTAGCTGCGAGAAGGTGGTGGTGGCTCGAGGGCATGAGACACGAGCCACCACCAGACTGGGTCAGAGAGCGGTATAGAGAATCTCCCCTCCAAGAGACTCGTAGCCTTCCACCCCTTCACCAGTAGCGGTGTACGAGGTGACGTTCTGATCACCACAACTAAACATCACCTCACCGCCACTGGAACCGTACGCCTCGGGTGTGACAGAAACGTCGAACGGAGCGATAGCCCCGCCGGGGAGCTGATCGACGATGAAGGGGATCGCTGCGCCGATCCGCATCTGGATTGTTCCTAGCGCCGGGGCGCCCGTACCGACAGTCAGAACGGCCATCAGCCACCAGCCTCCGCGACGGCCCACGCCTCGGCCTCAGCGGTGAGGTCGGCAGGCGTGAGGTGCAGGGAGTTGGCGGCGTCGTTGATGTCGACCACGCCCTTCACGACGAGAAGCGTTGCGAACGCCCCGGTCGGGTCGAGCGGAGCTTGTGGGAGCTCGACGGTCTCATCGCTAATGATGTTGCCGGCGCCATCGATGCTCTGGTTGCGGATTGTGGTCATGCTGCCTCCTAGTAGACGCCGATGGTGTGGCCAGTGGAACTGATGTTCGGAGTTCCAGAGAC
>Ga0214164_1000423_pt1 | contig 27661 bp, 50 predicted proteins | sample TroBogepilimnion_13_FD_153003 | JGI IMG/M metagenome (GOLD analysis project Ga0214164, IMG submission 153003) | Freshwater microbial communities from Trout Bog Lake, WI - Practice 03JUN2009 epilimnion v4 | ecosystem: Environmental > Aquatic > Freshwater > Lake > Epilimnion/Euphotic zone ...
TTAGGTCATCAGGTTTTCATCCTGGCAATCGGGGTTCGATTCCCCGTGGCGTTACCAAAGGTTAAATCCGGCTGGGAGCGCCAAGACCGACACAGGTAAGAAGTTGGCAGTTGTAAATAGTTGTATGCGGGCGTAGCTCAGCTGGTAGAGCGTGTGCTTGCCAAGCACAAGGTCGAGAGTTCGAGCCTCTTCGCCCGCTCCAGGTTTGGCTCCTTAGCTCAATTGGCAGAGCGTTGGTCTCCAAAACCAAAGGTTCGCGGTTCGAGGCCGTGAGGGGTCGCCAAAGATTAGGAAAGATATGAAAGAACTTTTTAAAGTAGTTAGAAATGCTGTAAGTGAAGATGCACTGGAGTTGGTCAAGAACAGTATCCTGCTCAGCAAGCAAGCGGACTATTTCAACAAAGGCGTTGATCAAAATAATCGCACAGCATTTGGCGATGAGCAAAGCCCTATCAGTTATGCCAACTATAGTTTGGCAGTGAACGATGCACTAATGTTGACCATACATCCGTTAATGGAAGAGACTACAGGATTAGATCTATATCCCACATACACATACAGTCGTATCTACTGGCGTGGTAGTACCTTGGCCAAACACACAGATCGTCCCAGCTGTCAATATAGTGCCACTATCTGTATCGCTAACAATCCAGTACCCTGGGGCATCTATATGGCAGGTACTCCGGTGTACTTGGAACCAGGTGACCTGGTGGTATACAAAGGTTGCGAAATTGAACACTGGCGCGATCCATACGAAGGCAATCAACAGATACAGGTTTTCTGTCATTATGTGGATGCCAATGGCGAGTATGCCGACTACAAGTATGACAAGCGTCCTATGCTGGGACTAGATTCTAAAACAAAACGATAAGCCTTAATGCGGGATTAGTTTAATGGTAAAACAGCAGATTTCCAATCTTCGGTCAAGGGTTCGATTCCCTTATCCCGCTCCAATCCCAAACGCAATTCCCCGGTAGCTCAGTCGGTAGAAGCGCCAAACTGTTAATTTGGATGTCGTACGTTCAAGTCGTACCCGGGGAGCCAAACAATGTGGGTGTGCCGCTGAACGGTTAGGCCACGGATTGCAAATCCGTTTTATGCAGGTTCGATTCCTGTCACCCACTCCAAAATTGACAAATAAATCCATTTAATGTATAATACAAGTATGCAAAAATTAATTCGAGATAATAAAGTGGCTGTGTTGGTAAGCCCAGGATTTGGTGCTGGATGGTACACCTGGCACAGCATTGAAGAACTTGTATACGATCCCTCTATAGTAGAATGGGTTGAGCGGCAAGAGTTAGATAAGATTCAGGCTTATATGGAATTAAAATACCCCGAAGCATATTGCGGAGGGTTAGAAGATTTAGAAGTAAATTGGGTGCCATTGGGAGAACGGTTTCGTATTGAAGAATATGACGGAGCAGAGAGCCTGGTGCTTGAATCAGAACAACGCTGGATGACAGCATAACATAAAGAAAGGAGCACAATATGCCAGCAGTATTTTTAGTCAGCGACACGCACTTTGGTCACGAGAAGGTGTCTTACGCTGTTTGACGATGCGTAATGGTGTCAAAAATGCCAAACCATTCGATTGACCCTGAATTCATTTTGTAGTATAATAGTATTTTAACATTAAAGAAAGGAGCCTATGATGCCCTCAATATGGTTATATTCAGACCCGCACTTTTCCCATCAAGGGGTGTGTAGGTTCCTGCGAGCCGATGGAGTGACCAAACTGCGTCCTTGGGACACCGCAGAAGAAATGGACGAAGAACTTGTTCGTAGATTTAACGAAACTGTTGGACCTAACGACAAAGTGTATATGTTAGGAGATATTGCGTTTAAGCGTAGTCATGTCCGCATCTTGGATCGACTGATCTGTAAGGACCTGGTCCTTATCAAAGGTAACCACGATGTAGAAGATCTCAGCCTCTACTCGCAATACTTCCGTGATATCCGTGCTTATCATATTATGGATAACTACCTGTTATCACATATTCCCATCCACCCAGAAAGTTTGAGTAGATGGAAAGGTAACTGGCACGGACACTTACACGCTAACAGCGTTGGTGGTCCGGATGCTGTCGATCCCAGGTATATGTGTCTTTGCGTAGAGCAGACAGATTATCGCCCAATCTTGTTTGAACGGGCGCGAGATCGATTTAACGAGCAGATGGAACTGAGTCGGTCACTGTGGTAGTGGTATTAGTTTGGATCTCAACCCCACATATCGTGTAGTTTTGTGGGTGTTGAAATCTTCCTTTGACACTGAACAATAGGTATCGGTGGTTAGGTCATAGGCAGACACAAAACCAGCGGTGCTACCTTTGTATTTTGTGTTTTTGTGCAGGTTAAACTCATCACGTGTGATTTTGACTTTTTTGTTAGTGGCAATATCAACAGCCATAACTTTGTCTGTGTTTGCCACAGATAGTTTTTTGCGTTTTTGTGCTGAACCAACATTGCCGGTATTGGCCATGGCAATATTTTGTTTATGCGATTCGCTTTTTGGTCTGCCCTTACCGGCCTTGCTCATATTTTGTCGGGCTTGGTCAGTTAGTATGCCAACTCGACGGATGACTTCAACATCAGAATCGGGGTCGTGATATTTGCCGTTGAGTAGTAATGTATCGCCCCAGTTGTCTCGGATTAGTAGTTGTTCGTAGGTCCAGCATACCAAGGAATCTTCGTGTTCGAATACAACCTCAGCTGTAAATGCGTCAATACCGTATTTGGCTATTTTAGTTTCGATAGTATTAGACGAAGTAAAGTAGGTTACCCAAATATCGTCTTTTGGTAACAGATTTAGTTTAATATTTTTGTAGCGATAGCCGTAGTAAAACTCACCAGTGATGGTGTTTGTTATTTTATATACATAGGCGGGAATAAATATCATTGCTGGTGCTCCTCAAAAGCGTTAGAGTCGGTGGATGTTAGTAGCATCGCGATCGACACTTTTATTTATCACTTTGGAGACTTCTTCTGACAGGATAGAACAGCGTTAGAGAAGCAGAAGGTGGTGTAGTTGGATTTAGGAACGGTAACGGCCCTACAATGTAGTAAGTCTTGGACACGCAGACTTTAAAGCGAGGTGGGAGTAAGTGGAAGCCTTACAACAAATATGCTGACCTCAACCTCAAAAGGGTTACAGCATCCGCCTTGGTTAACAATATCTTCTAACATGGTATATTTATAACCCCATACCCTGGTGGCGAAATTGGTTACCGATTCCAAATAAATAGTAGTATGCGAGCATTGCTGGACAAGCATCCATTTCTCCATACTGCGTCCGTTCCATGGCCGACTACAGATTCGCCACAAGTTGACTGGGACTTAGGTGTTCATCTCATTGAAAATTGGCTTAACTTACACGTAGGGTCCAGGCTTGATTCATGGGCTTGGAGTGAGAGCTATTACTCTTATCATCTAGGGGTAGGATTTCGTTGGGAACAACATAAAACTTTATTTGTATTAAAGTGGAGTTAATGGAATAACAGAGCCGTAACAAGGCTTTATTCTAAGTTCAAAGCTACACTTACTAAGTAACTATATGATTAAAACTATTGGCCCTATAGATTCGGCTAAAATTCTTGAAGTTTATAACAATATCGAATCAGGAATCCAATGGACGGATTTTGGCCATAAAGGTCGACAAACCGGCCTACAATATCGAGAAGGCACCGATCCATGGGCAGATGCAGTTGGCCGATATCAAAGCGTAAGAGAAACCACTTACAATTTATTAAATCCATACTACAAAGATACTGTATTTGAAGAAATCATTGCCGAATACAATTTATACAGAACTAGACTCATGTGGATCAATCCATTTGCTTGTTACAGCATGCATTATGATGCCGCACCTAGAATACATATTCCACTGATCACTAATCCAGGTTGTTATTTTGTATTTAAACGTGGTACTGTAGAACATTTACCAGTAGATTCAGTATATCAAGTTGATACCAGATATGAACATACTTTTATGAATGCTTCGGGTGAAACACGATTACATTTGGTAGGAGTAGTAGACGAGTATGCTACAGCAATCTCAGGTTAAATTATATAATCTTTAAAAATTTCCAAACTTTGATCCCAAGTAAGTCGACGTCCAGTGGTCTTGTCTCGATAGACTAAACAAAATGTTCGTCTTGGATCAGTTACATTTGATACAGTATGGGCTGTTCCTACTTGAACCAGACTGGGTTGTTTAACTTCTTGTGCGTGTACTAAAGTTGCATCTTCTGGATTCCAATGCAGACTACGAGTCATAATAGGTGTAGTAAACACCTTGCTTGGATTGGCCAGATCAACGTCATACCATTCCATTAGACTTCCAGGGCTCCCATAAGTCCAGTTTAATTTTGTAAAATCTCCACCGTTGTCGTCCACGTGAATACTGCCCAGTTGCAAATTCCATTTACAAAAGTATTCTAGCAGAGTAATTCTTAGATTAAAACTTGTTAACAGCTCTACCCATTCAGGATTGACGTAGGTTTCTACATTAAATTCTAAATGACGTTCTTGCGGAAACGTCAGTGGATCGTATTCCGGCTTGAGCAACGGAATATCGATATTCATATCCTGACAATATTTGTTCATAATAATATTTATATATAGTGGTATGGTTGACAACTAATTAAGTTGGTTATACAATGTAAAGGATCAATATAATAATGGGTATTTTACTGTAAATAAATATGTTTATGCTCGAGTTCGAAACAAAACTATTTTATAAAATATTTGATGACTTACCAGAAATCCCTCAGGATTTAGTAGATGAGTATATTTTGTCAACAAAATCTAGTCTGGGGCCTGGTCACAAATCACTGCCGGGATATATAAGAGACGACGGCCGGACAGATAGTCCAGAACTGGTATCAGAGGACCTATCCGACGATATTAAAGAATGGATAGATAAAAATATAATAACAGCGGCTAGTATTCTTCCATCTAGCAATTATTTTAAACTTCTCATCATTAAATGAAAAAATTCCTTGTACTATTACTAGTAATGTTACCCACAGTATGCTGGGGTCAAACAACTATAATCGTTCCATTTGCGCCCGGGGGCTCATATGATATACTAGGAAGAAAATTTGCACAGTTTGCACAAATTAAAACAGGTCGCCCGTTTGTAGTTGAAAATATCTCGGGCGCAGGCGGAAATATAGGAGTTTCAAAATTCCTAAATTCTCGTCCAAATACATTACTAATTACCAGCAGTAGTTTATATCTTGCTATAAACAATAAAGAATTTAATTTAGAAGATTTTAGACCTATTGCTATTTTAGCAGAAGCGCCATTCTTTTTAGCTGTTAATAAATTACAACAGTTTACTTGTGAAAAGTTAAAATATTCAACTGACCATTATTTTTTAGGTAGCGCGGCGCTAACTCATACTGAGGTAATTGCAAAAATAATATCATCAAAATATCCCAACATTGAAAATATTCCATACAAGGCAGTTAAACAATCTACAGTAGACCTCATTGGTGGTCGAATTAATGGTGCCATAACAACAAGTACTAATGATATTATTGATCCGTTAATTCCATTGGCAAATACTTCTAATCGTACAGTTAACGGTGTGCCTTCATTTAATGATTGCTTAGGAATCGCTAATACGCCGCAGGGAGATTTTTTGTTAATAACAAATACCACTAGCGATGATGCATTTATTAAAGATACAAACACACTAGCCCTGGAATTTCTTAAAGATCGAGATATTCAAGCCTATTATCAAGAAAATTCAATGTCTAGTGACTCGACTAAGTTAAAAGATGTAAGATCAACAGTTAAGTCTCATCTTGATGCGTGGAAAAGAGTTATAAAATAATGTTTTTTACTGACGAGTTAGAATTTACTAAACATGGGTATTACCAAGTTAACAATATAAAAACTTTAAGTAAATTTGAAGCCTTACGGTTTTCAGGCAACGATATTGGTCAAATTCGATTCGTATACAACGAAGATGTAATGGATCAACAGGATTGGACTGTTGAACCAACCGAAGATATCTATGAGTTATATGCTGAACGTGCTCGTCAACTGCGTGGAAAGTACGACTATCTTGTGTTGTTGTACAGTGGCGGAATTGATAGCCATACTGTATTAACCTCCTTTTTAGAAAACAACATACGCTTAGATGAAATTTGCTCGTTCACTAATACTCAGGTAGAATCTACGTCAGGCAAATTTAATCAAGAAGTATTCAATGCCGCTGTTCCGTTTGTGAATACATTAGATTTAACAAAACTTGGTACTAAATTTAGATTGTTTGATATCAGTGATCTAGTGATTAACCAATTTGATGATGAGTTTCATTTTGAGAATCATCACTTGTATAACCAAGGAGTTGGCAATAACTGGACCAATGCCACTCGATCACACCTGCTTAAATCTAAAATACAGGATCATATGAGATTAACTGAACAAGGTAAAACTGTATGCTATATTTGGGGGTATGATAAGCCATTGCTAATGTTTAAAGACAATAATTATTATATACAGTTTGCTGATAACTCCATAGACTTAAATATGCGGCAGTACGTTAATAAAAAAATGTTGGCCGGCAAATTTGCTAACTTTTACGATGAACCTTTTTATACCTGTAGAGAGTTGCCCAACATAACTATAAAACAAGCCCACTTGTTACTTAAACTAATTAAAACTATTAGTCCTGCGGATCCAAGACTACAGTCACAAGATGAACTACCTACTTCGGGTCCGTTTGTTGTACATCATCGAGCCGAGTATTTTAGATTTTTACCCAAGAAGTTAGTCGATGGAGCAATTTACCCTAGAGCAAACTTATTACAGTTTAGTGACGATAAAACCAGGACTAGTATGATTTTAGCTGCTAAAGATACTTGGTTTATACGCTCTAATCACCACAACCAACACAAGTGGTTACAACATTTAGATAATTTAATAAAAGAAAATCAAGGATTATTTCGTTTTAAAAATAATAAAGTTTTACAGATAAATCATATGCTTAGTAAATCTTATTGTGTTGGTAAATTTAATCCTTTTGGAGACAACAATGATAATAACAAAAAATAACTGGATTACCTCTAATCTTGAGTCAAGGTATACTAATCCAACGGTAGATTTTCAATTGACATTTAATATGTATCCATTTAAAAAAATGTCTTTTGACAAGGCAGTCGAAATGACTGCTAAAGAAATTGCTAGTAAATATTCAAATTTTTACATATCGCTGAGCGGTGGTTACGATTCAGAGTTTGTATTAAGGGCATTTCATCGACATAATATTCCAATGACTCCTATCATTGTTTGTGTTGGCGCCGACTACCCAGAACGTAGGTTTGCGTACAAAGCCTGCGAGGATTTAGGAATAACCCCAGTAGAAATTACACCCACAGACGACGAGTTTGTAGAATGTTGTCGAGAAAAAATATTTAAGAAATTCGGCGGCATTGGGTATAACTCTACTCAGGTAATGTTTTCCGCAGAATACGCAAAACAAAATAACGGCACATTGATAACCGGCGGGCATTTTATCGGCGACGAACATACTAATCTTGCCGACGATTGGGTAACCACATTTGAGTGGGATTTTTATACAGGCTATGCTTATCCAGAGGTTAATAAAATTGATTTTTACTTATATACTATGGAGTTGATGTGGTCGATGTTTCCAGATCATAGCAACGGTAATTGGAGTGAGTATAAGCAAAAATTATTAGGGCTTGAATATCGAGAAAAAACTAGACCGCGATATTCAGACGATGTCAAGGCAGGATTGCGCTCAATGCTTGGAAAAAGAGAGGATTATACACACGGAACCGAGCACCGTTGGTCCAAGGAAGAGTTTGATAAGATGATCAACCCTTTCCTTATCAAATAGTATTGACTATTATAAATAGTTGTAGTATAATGTAAATTACGATAATGGATTTATTTAATGTTTAAAAACCCCCCAAGAATCTTTGCCCATAAAACGGTAGTTGACAAAGGCAACTTTGTCTTGCCTGATTATATACTCAACAAAGGCAATGATGGTGTAAATCTATTCCACAGATACTGTCCTCACAGGATGTATCCGCTACATACTCCCGGTGAGCACGTGGATGAAATTAACTGTAAACTTCACAATTTTAGCTGGAGCAAAGATGGTACTCCGTTGAACAATCCTAAAAAGATACATTGTGGGGCAACTACTACCGGCCGTTCTGGATTAGTATTTAAAAATTTTAAAGAGCCCGATCATGCATGGGTTGATGAGCTAGCATCAGAAACTAATCTGGTATACAGTCACTCGTTCCAAGGTGAAAGTAAAGGTAGTTGGTTATGGTTAATGGATATTGAGGCCGATTTATTCCATGTGTACAAAGGCGGAACACATCCAATACTATCTGAACAGATTGATATTAATGATGTAGTATTAGATCAAGGCGACGGGTGGATATTACAAAGTCATCCCGACGGCTGGTGGCTTTACATATTTCCATTTACATTCGTTGAGTACGGTCGTCCAGGGTGTGTTATGGTTCAAAATATTGTGCCCGATGATACTAATTCAGAATATGGATTTAAATGGATAACACAATTTTATTATGCTCCGACCGTTACAGCAAATGCTAAAATATTATTTGAAGTACTCGAAACTGTGTTTAGAGAAGATGTGGAAACTGCTGAATTGCAAAAGGGCGACTATTTTCCATTGATGAAAGCACTTAATAGATTTGAGGACCATTGTGTACATTTTGGTCGCTGGGTTACGGAAAATAAAATAAAATGAGCTATTGGGGATATCATTTAATGCTGGACTGCGGTGATTGTGACCGCACCGCAATGACCGACAAGGCTGTTGTCCGGGCCTTTGTTAAAGAACTTGTTGAGGCCATTGACATGATTGCTGTAGGTGAACCATGGATTGAACGTACTGCTATAGGTATTCCAGATAAAGAAGGATTCAGCCTGTACCAGTTGATAGTTACCAGTAATATTTCAGCGCACTTTGTTGATGAGCCCGGACAAATTTATCTAGATGTGTTTAGCTGTAAACAGTTTAATGCCGATACTGTCAAGGAAGTGTTTATAAAATACTTTAATCCCCGGCATATTAAAACCAACTTCCTAACTAGAAACGCTGACTAAACTTTTGTCTTTTTAAGATAGTCGTTAAAGTGTTTTTTAGGCTGTTCAGCTAGTCCTTTACCGTAGACAACTATAGCTTCGGACTGTGTCTTATCTTGCTGCCAGGCTGTTTCCCAAATGCCAGAGTTTAACCGCCATTCGGCTAAATTAGACATATTATCTTTGTATTTCCAAACTACTACATCGGTTGATGTATCGCTAGTAGGAACACAGACTGTAATAAACATAGCACCTGGTTGCCATTCTATCATAGTATAAGGATAAACTGCTAGCCATAGAGCAGCTAACCCAGGACCGCCACTGGTAGGTGTAACTCGCTGTAGGCTACCATTGTCAAAATAATCCCAGGTAACATCAGCAGCGCCGGCGATACCAATGGCATCATAGACATTTTCATGTACTAAAGGAATATGATCAACGTCTAAGAATACATCCATTATAATTCTAGCATCTGCTTGTACCGTATCAATTCTACGTTCTACCAAGGAAAAGTTATCCAATGACAAGTGTTCGACTTCGGGAATACTGTAAGGCTGATCAAACAATAGCCCTTTATAGTTGTAAGCATCAGTTAATGATAGTTTTTTCTTATTGCACACAGGAGTGTATCCGTTGCCGACGGGCAAACCGTTATTATCCCAGGACCATCCGTGATACTGGCAGCGTAGTTCCTCTGTGGTTGCGGAAATAATTCTACTGGCTTGATGCGGGCAAACATTTGACCCAATTTGATATTGTCCGTTGTTAATTAAAAATTTCTTATTTTGAAATTGTGGCAACGGTGTAGAATAATTTAATCTTAGATCAGAAACGTGTGCTAGAAACATAGAAATACTTATTCGTCTACAGCATATACATTAAATATAACGCAATGGAACTAATACACAACAACTATCTTCGAGGATCAGGACACGGCAAAACCTGGCAAGTAGCAATAGATCCACCTACCAGACCGGTAAAAAGTTACTATGAAGAAACGGTTACTGCATTAGAAATGGTCTGGGCCAACCGGCAAGGGCCTTTACAACTATGTTATAGTGGCGGACTTGACAGCGAATATGTCCTGGCTGTTTTATTAGAAATTGGTATGACTGCTGAAGTCATAATAATGCGTACCGAATATAATCATCCCGAAACTGATTATGCTTTTAAATTTTGCTCAGCCCGCAATATAACTCCTAAAATAATAGAGTTAAACTTTGATCGTTTTGTTGAATCGGGACAGCTATTAGCCATAGCCGAATCGATTGAATCAGCCGGTGTACATATTCCAACTAATATGTGGCTGGCCAGTCAACTTGATGGTACAGTTATAACTGGCAATGATCCTCCACATATGAAACCAATTGACGGTGTTTGGCACCTAGATGAAGAAGAGTATATACACACTCAATTGCGCTATTTTAAACAGAACGGCCTACAAGGAACTCCGTTTTTATTAAGTTATACACCCGAACTCATGCTATCTTTTTTAACAGATCCTACCATGGTGGCCCTGGCCAATAATCAAATACCCGGAAAGTTGGGCACTAATTCTAGCAAGGTTCATGTATTCAACAACAACGGTGGTAGATTTGTACTAGAACAACGAACTAAACTACACGGATACGAACTGGTCGAGCAGAGCCCAATTTGGAATCACCCAGATATACGTCTCGTCGAAAGTTGGAAAGCCCAATGGTATGGTTCATCTGATCATCAGTATCACGAAGTAGTAGAAACATTATCGTCAGGAAAAACATCAATTAAATGAGAACTATAACTTGGGTGCCCGGCACAGACGCTGAACACGACGAATTATTTGATCAACTGCGCGAACAGCACTATAACGATCACAGCCATCGTTTGTGGAAAAACTATAGTCGAGAAGAGTTTAACTATATTAATCCAGTGGCACTAACAATATATTTTGACGACAACGGCATTCCCGAAGTATGTTCTAGTATCAGCAAGCGTGACTGCTGGCCCCAGGGTGTTTACCGCATACATAATCGTGTTTGGAAATGTAACAATAAAACGCAGTTTTTACGCCGAGTAAGTCCTAGTATGGGCTATAGTGCTCGTAGTCAAATTGAGTGGTTAGAACAAAATACAGACTGTCAACTCTATTTTATCAGCAGACAAACCGATAATAAATGGAATGGTTGGATGATTGAACATTTTAAAGAATATAACATAAATTTTAAAACGGATAAGTACTTATATCTAACTTGCCCTAACGAGTGCGACAATACGTGTTGGCAACATATTATCTATAGTGGCAATGAATCATTGTTAGAACAATGGAAACGTCAATGAAGAATATTTTTAATGTAAACAGATTGAAGAATTTACAGATATTAACTATCTCTGTTTATATACTCGCAGCTGTATCTGTAGCTGTTATACCGTTTACGTGGTCTATGGCTGCCCTAACTATTTTTATGTATTTTTTAATATTTGGGTTCGGTGTTAGTATAACCCTACACCGTAGCATTACTCATCGAGCATTGTCAATGAATCCTGTGGTTGAAGTAGTAGGCAAGTTCTTTGCTAGTATGGGCGGAACTGGTAGCCCTATTAGTTGGGTATTAATACACAAAGCACATCACAAGTATTCAGACACAGATTTAGATCCGCACCGTGCGCAAGATATATTAAAATACCTAGTGGGCAAGTATCCCGAAGTTAGCCAAGTTGGTCTGCGCAGACTAGCAGAAAGTCGCGTTAATAAAATACTACACAGACACTATTACCTAGTAATGTTGGCCTATGCAGCTGTTTGGGCTGCACTGGGCGTGGACTTTTTCTTTTATGGATTTGTTTATCCAATGGTATTGACCATGGTTGCCGGGCATTTGGTAAATTGGTATACCCACTCCAAACGTTGGCTCAACTACAGATTACACAATATCAAAGATACCAGCCAAAATAACATTATAATAGCACTGTTGACCTGGGGCGAAGGGTTTCATAATACTCATCACAAATATGCTGGTCGTGCCAATTTTGGTATGCATTGGTGGGAGTGCGATCTATCGTTTTTATTCATTCGACTACTAGCCGGACTAAAACTGGCGCAAATACGAATTAAGTAGCCTGTTATATCATAAATAATAGTATAAATTAGGAGAAACACAATGGCAATATGGACTAAACTTACCACAACAACTTCAAAACCCAGTGGTGTGGAATTTTTCTTGTCAGACTCTGACACTAGATACGAAGATTTATGTAAATCATTAGAAGGTTTTGTTAGTTATAACAAAACACAACCAGATGCTAATACAAGAATTCAGGAAATAGTATGGGCTACTAACGCAGCCTGGGTAAATTACCTAGATGTTGCAAATACCAATCAAATGATGCTTGATAATAAAGCATATAATCAAGCCAATGGCATTACATATAGTGCTGTAGTAACTGACGTTCCTAGTACATAAATTATATCACAATAATATAAAATTGGTGGTTAAATATTCTCGACGCATTTAATGCGTCGAGTAAATACAAAATGAGAACCAAAGAAGCCATTGAATCTATTAAGTCCAGGATAATAGAACCGTACAGTATAACGGACTTTATAAGCTATAGTGATGTTAAACATCTTATTCAGTTATTCGAATCACAACGTACAGAACCTAATGCCGTATATAAAAATACTGGCCCAATAACCTTGGATATTATTGACTATTCAGAAGATCCAATAATATCTACTATCATCAAAAAAATAAAAGAAGAAATTGGACCAATCGAAATAACTGCTGGATTCTTCTTTACAACTAATTACCCCCATATCATACACAATGATGATACATTTGAGTTACCAGACGGTGTTTACCGTGCTATAACATTGCCGCTACAAATAACTCGTACCTCGGGCGATGAATTACCAAAGTTGTGTTTCTTTGATCAGTTTTATTTTCACGGTCCTGCTAAGTTTTTTAACGGCGATACCAACGTAGCTACTTACTATAACAAACAAGTCTACGAGTACAGTGATGTAGATGGTTTAGTTGATACACAGTTTGTTGACACAGATAAATTGTTTACACACCTAAAGCCCAGCTGGCTTAACGGACTAAGTTTACACAGTACCTTGGAGTGGCGCCCGGGTAATGCCATTATATTTGACAGCGTTAGATTACATTGTGCTAGCGATTTTAGGCGGCTAAATATTCAATCAAAGCTAGCAATAAGTATTTTTACACGATTATGATTTACGAATTTCTTAATATACCCAATCACAAATCAATATCTGATCAAGTATACGAATATGTATTGTTTAAAACAACAATAATGAAAGCAAATGCCATATGGAATTGGGCCAATACTCAGGAAATCTTAATAACAGTCCCAGAATTAAAAGCGGCACTTGATCGGCTGAATTTAGAAATTCAGCAGATATCCATTGTCAAGGCAGAGCCAGGATCAAATATTAAAATGCACATTGACTACGATCAAGAACCAAGAGCCTTGTGGCCAATTAGAAATACTCAGGGTTCTTATACAAAGTTCTTTGATGTTGATAGAAAAAATATTGTGGAGCAACGTGGCCCAATGGGCGATATTTATTATGAGATTTTAAATACTGATCAAGCCATGCAAATAGATTCATTAGAATTACTTGCTCCGGTTATGTTCAAGCCTTGGATAGCTCATGGTATTTGGTCCAATCCTGAGTGTGCGGAACCTAGACTTACTATGACAATAAAATTTAAGAATGTTACTAACTATGTTTTTCCAAAAGATTAAAATAGCAGATCCAGACTGGAATCTAGATTCAGTTGAACTTCCGGAACCCTTTACCACCTTGTATGAACGTCATTATACAAATATAAACGAAATAGTGCCAGTTGAGTTCATAGAAAAACTTAAAACTATTGACATGGTACCAGATTATATACGATTGTTTGTGTGGCCCAGAAACAGTTGCGGAATCTGGCATATAGATGGTAATATAAATACCTTTCGTCATTGTTCGATGAATTGGATACTCAAAGGGTCCGGGTTAATTCAATTCAACAATTCGATCAAACTGCACCCAATACTTGGAGTACACAAAGGGTTACAAGGTACCTTAGAAGACGCAGTCGAAGCCGAAACTGATGGACATGGATGTATAATTGATACTGCCAGTTGCCACAGAGTTGTAACTGGCGATGATGGTAGAACAACCATTTGTTTAAGCTACAAAGACAAAGACGTAACGCATGCGGTAATGCTAAAAAAATTAACTGCCAATGGAATGATATGAAAAATATAGTGTTTTTACCGATTGATATAGATCTAACTGAATTAAACTTTCAACAATTAGACAATACCAATAAAGCTGGAAAATGGAACGGTTATTGGGACGCTAGTTTTATTAATGATGAAACAGTTAAACAAACTAATCTTGACCGTATTTTAAATCAACTTCCATTTACCCGACTGACTCGACTACTGCACAAAGTTCAGACTGTGGCAGTCGGCGCACATTTGGATTGTTCAACCGACATGATCTACGAAGCAGGCGAGCACGACTACATAAAAAGTATTGAACCCAGTGGGTATAGACTTGTATTAAGTGGCAGTCCCAAAGCATTGTGGGTATATGATAACAAAGAATGGCATAACGTTACACTGCCTAGCGTTCCGTGTTGCTATGTATTAAATGCTTCAGCGGGTATACATAAAGTAGCCGCTGACGTTGGAAGAGAAACAATCTTTACACGTGGCTATGTAGATTTAGAAAAGCATCAAGAAATTTTAAAACGTAGTCTTGAAAAATACGGGGACTACGCTGTATATTTTCAGTGAGTATGTGCTAGATTAGCCACTACCCGACTAACATTCTCTGCAGTAAATGGAATGTTTAAAATCAAGTGTTGACTGTTGTCAACCCAACTAACAGTGCGATGTGTCATGCGAGTATTGACATAGTAGACTTGCCCAGGTTGTATGGCCATTTTTCTATCGTCCATCAACCAATCATACTGTAAGGGTCCTACATTGTTAAGAAATACAATAAGACGGAACACATCTCTAGGCATACTTGGATGATCACGGTGTGGAACAAAGTATCCGCCAGTATTGGACTGTACAATGAATGTCCGACCTAACGGTTCCCACGTACTTAAAAATGGATGTAGACTAGTACAAGCCCGATATACATCAGTTGGTTGATTAAATTCCATTTCACTTAATCTGCGCCCAGCAGCGTAACTAGCTTCGGCTAAACTAGGAACATCTCTGTGTGTTTTACCCGGTAAGTTGGTTACGGTAAGTGCTCGTCGATTATTAGGACGATCAGTACGTGGCAAGTAGTCAACCCAATCTGCGTCAAATTGACTAATCTCATTCATATATTGACCAAGATCAATACGGATGTTAAGGGGTTCAAATACCCCAAGGTTTGATAACACTAACTCGTTAGCAACAGTTTCGAGAGTAACTTGACTAGGATCATATTTTGCGGATTGACCGCTTATACCCGGTGGGACTTTCATAATACTCCGGTATCAGTTTTGTTTAATTGACGAAATGCCCATATACGTTCTTGACATTGCCAACATACACCACATCTGCCATACTGTTGTTCGGTACAGGTATGAGTGATATCAATTAAATCTTCTTGCCCTTCGGCATACATTATTTCTAGTATACGATCTTTGTATAAGTCAACAAATGGAAATATAATGCGTGGATCTAAAGATCGTTTTGAACGTATCGGTGCGCTGGGATGATCAGCTAGCTCCGGTGGATTAGTATTTAAACCAATGTATAAGTGATCAACTGGGTATCGTTCAAATATCTCCTTAACTGCGGTGGTACTTTGTAATCTATGATACACGGTAGGATCGCCTACAAGAATAGTTTTTGGTATGCTCAATCCAAATTTACGATTCATATGGTCAATGACAGGATCGGCATATAATGCCGCTCCATCTGTTTTGGCTATAGTAAACGGTTGTAAGTTAATAGTAGGGTTGGATTGAACCAACAGGTAAAATAATACAGCACTATCAATACCGCCGCTTAACATTAACCCGTAGCGTTTATCTGTTGTGGTTTCTATCAGCATGGGATATTTAGTGGCATATTCTGCGGGCAATAAATATCAATATGAACTTACTATTTGCTCAAGTTGACTTGCCTGTATTAGATAAAAAATTGGCTGCTGAACAAATTTTAGCCATACCAAATCGATATAGTTTCTGGGATAACTATCGTAGTACTAAAATGATACCTCTTATGACCAAATCAGGTATGGAAGCGTCAAATCACGTTTCGGGTGAATTTAATTGGACTCCGCATACTCCTACAATTATTTCAGATTGGTTTGACCATGTGGTATTTCCATGGATGGGCATGCGAGCCAGAACAATGGCATTGATCACGCAACCACAATTTCCAAATACTGAACATATTGATTGCGAACCCAACGAGCTTGATACTCAACAACACAAATTTAGAATTGTGTTACAGGGCCGTACAGATACTCTTTACTTTATCACGGATAAAGGACGTGTTCCTGCTCCAGAAATTGATTCTGCGTTTATTATGGACGGAGGTTGGCCACATGGTATGACCAACACAACCGACGAGGTTAAGGTTACACTAGCAGTCGGAGCCCCTTGGACAGGTAACGATCATTATGACAATATTGAACTGCTAATGAATCGCAATGATTACCGTATGCCCGACAACCTCAGTGCCTACTGGCGTAACAGTTCAACCAAAAAGTAAGATATTCCAATTAGTTTTATTTGACAAACACAGTAATTTACTGTATAATATGCTTTTACAGGAGAGATCATGAAATCAAGAATTGATAGTCGCACCAGCCAAATTGATACAGAACGGTGTGTGGAAAATGCTGGCGGTCGTTATGATATGGTCATTGCTGTGTCACAACGCTTGCGTGAATTAAAGCGTCGATCACGTGAAAATAGTAGTGTATATGTTACACCCATTGATGCCTTGCTCGAAATGCAAGCAGGCCAGATCGATATGATCAACTACATGGCCAAAGTGAAATAAGGAAAAGAACATGTCAAAACCAAAACAAACAGCAAGCGAACGAGATCGCACATTATCTGGACAATGGTCCAAAACCGAGAAGCGGGCAAATATTAGCCGGCAGATGATGGATAGTCGACTTCGCACACATGCCGCACTTAAGGCATTTAAGCAAGGCCTATTTTTAAACAAGTAACTTAGAAGTATTCGGAGTGGTTAAAAGCGTCAGTCTATCGTAAAATTGATAAATAATATTGATGATCAATATTATGAAATTATGCGATTTTGGATGTAACCGCTCTGCTACTAAACAGTTTAAGTCTGGGAAATATTGTTGTTCAAATTCTTCTAGCGGTTGTCCAACTATGAAAAAAAGAAATAGTGCTGGAGTTAAGGCCAAACGAAAAGAATTAGGTAATAACTTTTGGGCTAATGGACATCCTAAAGGAGCGACAGGATTAACACCGTGGAATAAAAATAAAACTGGATTACAAACTGCATGGAATAAAGGATTAACAAATGATCCAAGATTAACAGGCAAGGCATCAACAGCAGAAAAAGAATTAGAAAGAAAAAATAAACTTAGTAAAATAGCTACAAAAAGACACGAAGCGGGTTGGGATAACAAAGCTGGAAGATGCAACAAATACAAATATAGTTCTCCAACCGCCGGCGATATAACACTAGATGGCACTTGGGAATTATCAGTTGCAAAATGGTTAGATGCACAGAATTATAACTGGAAACGGAACACAAAACGATTTCAATATACAAATTTAAAAAATGCATTAAGTCATTACACACCAGATTTTTGGGTGGAAGAATTAAATGGATACCTAGAAGTTAAGGGTTACGAAACCGAATTAGATAGATGCAAATGGCAACAATTTACAGAAAATTTAACTGTGTGGAAGAAAAAAGATTTACAGAAATTAAAGTTAGTTTAAGTAACGCATTAACGAAGGCTCCCATAATTGGTATTGGAGCGGATTGCTAATCCGTCGACTGCGTAAGCGGTTTCAGAGTTCGAATCCCTAGCCCTCCGCCAAGACTTTATAAGTAATATTAATGTTAACCCTATCAAAAGATAAATTTGGTTTCTATACAGTAGGCGAATTTAAAACGTATTCAAAAGTAGAAGCTATTGAACTTAGCAATAGAACAGGCCTACCACTCAAGTGGGATTTTAATAACTTAGAATTTTCAACTTATAACTGGGCTGTTGAACCAATTGCAAGTCTTAAAGAGCTGTACGGCCAACGAGCTCGTGATATCAGAGAACACTACGACTATATTGTGGTATGGTGGTCAGGCGGTGCCGATAGTTATACCGTATTAAAATCATTTGTTGATAACAATTTATTCGTCGATGAAATAGCCACATTTCATAACTATGCCGGAGACAAGTCCTGGGATAGTTATCTAAACAGTGAGATTAAGCGAGTAGCTATGCCAGTAGCAGAAAAGTTACTGGAGCATAGCCCTAATACACGATTTAGATTAATTGATTTAACTGATTACGAGTCAGATTTGTTCATTAAAGACGATAATCAGTTTGACTTCTTATATAAATCTAATGCACAGTTTAGTCCTAATCAACTGGCCCGTAGATACATTAGAGAAAAAGAAAAAGACTATCTTGATTTGTTTTCTCAAGGTAAGAGCGTATGCTTTGTCTGGGGCTGTGATAAACCTCGTGTAAATTTGCAAGCAGACAGGCGATATGCTATCCAATTTGTTGATGTTGCTGATAATTGTGTAAATCCAATGACCCAGACGTTGAATAGACCATGGGAAATCGACGAGTTCTTTTACTGGAGCCCAGACGCAAAGGATTTATTGTGCAAGCAAGGGCACGAAATGGTACGCTATCTTAGAAATATTCCTCCGCAAGATTTTGACTCAAAATGGCTGTCCACCGAACACAATTGGCTAGGTGGCGCTGTTGTTGATAAGAAACCCTGGTATCTAACCAATGCCGGGGTACACAGGCTAATATACCCAGACTGGAATCCCGACACATATACCAGCGGTAAACATGATTTTTTATTAATGTGGAGCCCCAGGGATAATTGGTTCCTACGTGATGTTAATTCCGATCAGTATAAAATTTATCAAGCAGGACTTGAAAAACTTGAAAGTATTGCTGGCGAGCAATGGCTCAGGCCCGGTGGCGGAATAGATCAAGGCCTAAAAACTTGTGTTAGCCCACCTTTATATTTAGAATGACATAAAGATTCTATCATAATTTTAATCCATAGCGGAACACAAATAAGTAAAAGTATAATACAAGGAATATCATGGCAAGTAATAAATCAGGTCAAAAGAGTCGTAAGGCAGATCCAATGCGTACTAAGAATGGTAAGGAACGCTTAGGTCCATTGAATCTAGCACAGTTGGAAAAGTTATTGGCCAATGCCCGTAAAAAGACTGCACCAAAAATTCAACGCAGAATTGCTGTAATCAAAGGTCGTCCAGGTTTCGTCGAAAAAGAAGTTGTAGCAGAGTAGTTGGTGGAGTCGGACTAGGCCCTTTTAATATAATGGTAATATGCTAGATTTGTAATCTTGACATGGGAGTTCGATTCTCTCAAAGGGCATACTAAACAATTCCACGAGAGCCGCCGGGTGTGGCAGCAGACTGTTAATCTGTGTCGAAAGACTAGCTAGGTTCAAGCCCTAGTCGTGGAGCCAAAGAATTTATGAAAAAAAGAAAAGTAGAAAAACAACCTAGCCCAACCTGGGGTAAGATGTTAACTCGAGAAGAGTTATTAGCATTACTAGCCAGACTAGATGCAAAGAAAAAGGAACGTGAAATGAGCAAACTATCAGATACACTAGCAAAAGCATTAGCAAAGAAACAAGGCCGTACTCACGTGGATGGCAGTGAAGTTAATACCACAGTGGAGAAGAAAGCCAAAGTTAAACCGTCAGCAGGTCCGGCTAAAAAGCCACCAACGAGAAGTGCTGGCCGCGGTAGATAACCCAATAAATTCAACGGTTGACCATTAATTCCCATTTTGCTATAATAGCAGTATAGTAATTAAAAGGAGTTAAGATGGCTTATACCGTTTTCCAACACAATCCTGGCTTTGGCCCACGCAAGGGCTTAGAAGGACCTTTTCATTACCCAAGTGGTGCTGTATTATACTATGATACTAAAGCAGGTGAGTATTATGACCCCAAGACCGATTGGTATGTAAGCAAAGACGATGTTGCCGTTTTACAACAACAGATCTTTGATCGTTTGACACAGAATTCGTAATTTGCTATAATAGTCGTATAGTAATTAATTTCAACCTGTAGTAAGTAATTTAAAGGACACAGCCATGTCAGAAACAAGAACAGTCACCTCGGTGCAGGCTCGTAAGAGTCTACTCAAAGCATTTAAAAAACAACGCCCCTTATTCCTCTGGGGCCCTCCTGGTATCGGTAAGTCAGAGTTGGTAGCAGATATCACTGCTGAACTCGGTGGTGCCATGATTGACCTTCGTCTAGGTCAGATGGAGCCCACAGATATCCGTGGTATTCCGTTTTATAACAAAGACAACGGTAAAATGGATTGGGCCGAACCAATCGATCTTCCAAGTGAAGAATATGCCGCACAATATCCAATCGTGGTATTGTTCCTAGATGAGATGAACTCATCTGCGCCTAGTGTTCAGGCCGCGGCTTATCAGTTGATTTTAAATCGACGTATTGGCAAATACCATTTGCCTAAAAATGTAGTCTTAGTTGCCGCAGGTAATCGTGAGTCAGACAAAGGCGTGACTTATCGTATGCCTACTCCGCTTGCAAATCGTTTCATCCACCAAGAAATGAAGTGTGATTTTGCTTCATGGCAGGAGTGGGCTGTAAACAAGAACATCCATAAGGACGTGGTAGGTTACTTGAGTTTTGCCAAGCAGGACTTATACGACTTCGACGCTAAATCTGCTAGTCGTGCCTTTGCTACACCACGTTCGTGGACCTTTGTAAGTGAATTGCTCGAAGACGAAGATGGTGATGATGATACCATTATGAACTTGATTGCAGGTACTGTAGGCGAAGGCCTTGCTGTTAAGTTTATGGCACACCGTAAGATTGCTGGTCGTATGCCCAAGCCCGAAGACATCTTGTCGGGCAAGGAAAAAGAGCTGAATGTTAAAGAAGTATCGGCTATGTATAGTCTGGTGATTAGTATGTGCTATGAGCTTAAAGGTGCAATTGAGAAGAAGGTTGCAGACAAGGTATTCCATGAAATGGCAGATAACTTCTTTGCTTACATGATGAAAAACTTTGAAACTGAGTTGGTTGTTATGGGGGCAAGGATCGCTTTGACAACCTATAATTTGCCATTCCAACCTACTAAGTTGAAAAACTTTGATGAGTTTCACAAAAGGTACGGCCGCTACATCCTCCAAGCAAGTGCCTAAACAACTCGGGCATTTACGGGCTGTGGGTGCCTGACAGTTGGCAAAAGGATCTTAGGATCCTTTTGTTTTGACATCTGTCCATATCCGTGCTATAATAGCATATTATCATAGTATTTGCGAGAGGTAAGAAATGAAGAAAAGAATCAATACAATGGATCTTGATACTTCGGCTCGGGTTATTCAAGAGTATGCCATACAGCACAATCTTGGTGTTGCTGACGCAATAACCCAATTGTCCCACCAGTCGTTTGAAGATTGGAAACACACTCTTCGAGGTGCTCCACGAACCTATCAACGGCAGTTGAACCAACTCGAAGAAGATGCCTTGGATTGTTATGTGCGACAGCAATGGAAATGGAGAACCGCGGCCTTGCGAAACGGATTGGATATTTCAGATTTCGTTCCGTGACACGGGCTGTGTTCGCACCGCCCTCCAACCTTTTATACACATGAACTATACCTTAGAAGATACCGTTCCTAACGAGCATTTTAAATACATCATCGATGTGCCTAATATGCTAGAATTCCACGAAGCCCGTCGGTGGATGAGTGCAACTTATGGATATACCGAAGATATCAAAAAAGATCAACCCGCGACCAATCCACAGTGGGCCTTTACAGTTGACTGGCGGCGACATAAAATCTATCTACGAGGTGATGAAGAATTGTCATGGTTTAAGGTCCGACATGGAGAAACACAATGAGCCAGCCACATCAACCGGCTGATTTACAACAGGGTAAGCGGTTTGAAGTCACCGGAGATCAATATCAACCCAGTTTGATTATACTGGATCACGATTGGTGGCAGGCCAATGAGTATGCTATACATGAATGGATGGCCGCACACTTGCCCAACGGTATCAATCATCATTTTGGATCCTTGCTTAACTTTGGTAATCCCCGTGAGCGTATGATGTTTCTATTGAGGTGGGCATGAACGAAATACACAATAGGTATGTGGCTAGTATAATGGCTCCTATTATGTCGGCCAATCCTATTAACGGGCATCGTTACCAAGGGTGGAAACCGTGTATAGACTGGTGCGAAGAACAGATTGTAGACGGCTGGTGGTATATTGGTGAAGGTGTATTTGAGTTTGTAGATGAAGCCGACCGTACTATGTTTATGTTGCGGTGGGAATGAAAACTCAATACGACTACTGGAAAGAAGCGCATGACCAAGTTATGGAGGAGATGCAGATGATTAAGTTCAAAGGACCTCAAGGTAACTGGCAACCATACTACATTTGGAAGCCACGTAGGATCAACGGCAAGTGGTACTGGCTTACTATGGTATATCGTAGAGAAAAGAATCGTATAGTGTATCCACACCAAGGCTATGAGTTTGGTGACGGGTTTGACGTATTAAGAGACGCATGATTAGAGGCAGCACCGCAGATCCAGCATTTAACCAAGCATATTGTAATGCCCTACGTGCCTTGCCGGTTGAGCATTTGGAAACACCTAGGCAGTATGGCCAACGGTGGCGTGAAGCGTATCGTTGTAGGGTTGATCCTAATGATACCCCTGGATGGCCGATAAAAGTTTACGTATTCGATCAGGATGCGGATTACACTTGGTTTATGTTGAGGTGGGGATGAAGTTAACTGTGCTTGTTCGGAATGCCGCGGATGCCTTATTGCTTAAAGAACAGGTTGAGGAATCTTATTTGGACTTTACATGGCGGTATACTCCTCAAGTAAATAACTGGTCAGGAGACGAAATCATAACTCCTGGTCAAGTGGAGTTTAACTTCAAGGACGAACAGATGGCAACTTACTTTCAGTTAAAATGGGCTAAATGAATTATTATTACGAAATAGATCCTAAGTATGACGGCACCGTATTTGGCGACAAATGGCGTTATTGGTGCATGGCCAACTGTTCGCCTGCGGACAATGGTAAGATGTGTTTTAAGACCCACGATGAGTTTGTGGCTCGCAGTAGTCGTGTATGGCTAGAAAATGTTAACGGTGTTCATCAAATCAAACCCGACTGGTATGGTATGCGTGGCCAAGTAGATCCACACGAATTTACTCTAATTAAACTTAGAGCAAAAACAATTAAATGGTGGCACGATGAGTCGGGATGAATACTACAAGAATACAGCGGCACGCTTAGATACCATCATAGGTGGTGATACACAGCACTTCCTTAGACTACAACGAGTCAAGAATGAATATGATGAGCTAGCTAGAGATGTTCCTGTTGGGCAAGGATTCCTTACATTTGATGACTATGTAAGAGAATACTACGGTGTTAAGTTACAGTTTGATGGTGATAATGTTACACTGGCTTATAGTGTAATTGACGAAAAGAAATATGTTATGTTTGTTTTAAAGTTTAATAGATAATGCATGTAAACAATTTCTCTCTTCCTAGGCCGCCAGAACAAGCACTGGATCAGTGTCATGCTGTGTATATCAACGATCCTGCATTTCGTATGTGGGCCATGAAGAAATTTTGTCGAGAACAGAATCTAAGTTTGGTATGGTCGGAGTTAGTAGATACCGCAGATGTCAGTGCTTTTTTTGACGAAGCCGCGGCATTCTACTTTATTGATCCTGCGGATGCTACCTTGTTTACGTTAAAGTTTAAATGAGTTTAAAGCCTGGACATTGGAACAGTCATTATCCTACGGGCAAATGGGAACATGATATTCCGTTAGAGTTTGTTGATCTAGATGAAATTTTGGCTTGGTGTCAACGAGAGTTTATAGATCACGCAACCTGTATGCGATATGAGGTGTATAATAACCGAGCAAAGTTTATATTCTATGACAATCAAGATTATGTATCATTCCTATTGAGGTGGGCGTAATGGTTGGAGAGCGTAATCCTCAACTAACGGTCCCGGTAAAGACCTCCTCTCACTACACTGAATGTGAGCCCTGGTGTAACGCTCATGTGGGTGCGTGGAACGTGACTTGGTGGAGAGACTTTCCTGATATTGCAATGAGTGTGGCCTTGGGTCAAGGACCACAACCCGATTGTTATTGGTTTGAGAGTGAACAGGATGCCTTAATGTTTAGGTTACGATTTAGATGATCAACTGGTCTTGGTTAGTTGCTCGGTTTATTGGTGCCATTGGGTCATGGATAGATGCCAGCAACCTTAGAAATCAAATGTATCGATTACGAGAACAAAATGAAATTATGCGAACAAGTTTAGAAGATATTCAACGCATGGATGCAGAAGGTCGTATGGGATGGCATGCCAAACGCACTATAGATATCGTGGATGGAACCGAATGAAAATAACCATTAAAAAAAACTTGATCATATTCCACAGTGTTCGCGAGTTTGAAGAACTACACCATCGTTTATTAGAGGAACACGGTCGTGCTACCATGTTGGTGTCATGGAGAATGAAACGCGAACTTGGGTTTACCATACGCCATCATAAAGGTCTTGTACCACACGACGAATCTGAATGGGCGGTGATGAAGTCGGAAGGATGGAATCATCGTTATCACTACGAAAGCCAAGTGCATTTAGACTGGTATAACGAGGCACAAATGAGCTGGTTTGTGCTTAAATACCTAAATAATTAGCGGTTGACCAATAAAGGCCTTTATTGTATAATAGTAGTATAGTTAATAAGTAGGAGCTGGTATGTCACAAAAATTCTATTTTGTATATTTTGACCAAGACCAAATTGATATTTTTGCTACTTGCGAAGAAGCAGTAGAATGTGTGGGGGATATACAACAGGACGCTCGTGCTTTGTACAAAGATACCTACGCAGATAATCGATTCCATATTATCGAACGCTTAATGGAAGTAGAAACAGCCTGATTGACCAATAAATCCATCTATAGTATAATAGTAGTATAGTAAAACATTAGGACAGATAATGAGCACAGCGGGTACTACAGCAAACAAAAAAGATTCAGCTAAGTTTAAAGACTTGTGCGGGCCTACGGACCCTAAATTAGATCGTGAAATTCGAGAAAAACTGATTACTGCTCGAGTAGGATTACTACTTCGTGCCTCCTTTTTTGGTAACTTGGCAACTCGTTTGAAACTAGTCAATGCCGACGAGTGGTGTACCACTGCCGCAACCGATGGTCGTAACTTTTACTATAACAGTCGTTTTATTGACATGCTCAAACCAAAAGAAGTTGAGTTCCTTTTTGGTCATGAGGTCTTGCACTGTGTCTATGATCACTTTGGACGCAAGGGTGATCGTGATCATCAATTGTTTAACATTGCCAATGACTATTGTGTCAACGCAGACTTAAAGAAACATCGCGTAGGTGAGTTTATCACAAGTGTTCCTTGTTTATATGACGCAAAATATCAAGACATGAGTTCAGAAGAGATCTATGACATATTGTATGAGAATGCGGAAAAAATTGACATTGGTAGTTTAATTGACAAGATGCTAGACGAGCATTTAGATGGTGAAGGCGACGACAGTGAGGGCGAAGGCGAAGATGGCGATGGTAAAGAAAATGGCAAGGGTCGCCCTAAACTTACTCCAGAAGAACGCCAACAAATCAAGGACGAAATTAAAGAAGCGGTATTAGCGGCCGCGGCCGCTAGTGATGGCGCAGGTAACTTGCCCGCAGGTGTTCGTCGTATCATTGAAGATATGACCGCACCCAAGATGAACTGGCGTGAATTGCTCCGTATGCAATTAGAGTCTACTATTAAATCTGATTATACTTGGATGCGTAGTAGCCGTAAAGGCTGGCATATGGACGCTATTCTTCCTGGATCCAAATTAGACCCAATGATTGACATTGCCGTTAGTATTGATGCGTCTGGATCAATGGGCGATAAAATGCTTAAAGATTTCCTAGCAGAAGTAGCGGGTATTATGGAACAATTTCCAAACTACCGTATCCATGTATTATCCTTTGATACCCAGGTTTACAATCCACAACAGTTTAATTCAGAGAATCTGGAAGATATTACCGGCTACGAAATTATGGGCGGTGGCGGTACAGACTTTGATTGCGTGTTTGAATACTTTAAAGCGAACGAAATCGAACCTAAACGCCACATTATGTTCACAGACGGATTTCCGAATGGAAGTTGGGGCGATGAGCAATATACAGATACAGTTTTCATCATGCATGGTACCACTAGTATTATACCGCCCTGGGGCCAATATGCTTATTATTCAGAAGAAGCCAATTCATAATCCTCGTATAGCTGTTCTATAGTTTTATCTGATCGTTTGTGTTTTTTATAGTTGTCCGTGTCACTAATGAGTCTTAAATTTGATATGTCGGATATTACATTAACTGGCACATCATTTAAGAATCCATCAGTAACACTGTAGATATGATCCACATGCCAGTGTTTACATCGTAGGTGTTGTGGGTCTATTTTATCTATATTACGATTATATTGAGTTATAGCATACTGGCTAGCTCTGGCTCCGTATTGTTTGCGAGTTAATCCGTCAACTGTAAATTTTTTAGTTTTGTAAATCTCATTCCAATATGCCGATCGTTGATCAGATAGCAATTGTCGAATATTAGTAGCTTTTGATACATTATCAACACCGTATTTTTCCAGTGCTTTTTTCTTCTTTTTCAACTTGGTTTTTTTGGATGAGCTTATGTTAGAAACCCCGTGTCGTTCCATTGTAGTTGAACGCATTTTGGCTAAAACTGTAGGACAACCTGCTGGTTGTGTTGCACAGGTATGCTTGCCTTTTTTGGTGGTGTAAGTTGCTAGGCGACCACATCCGTTGTCGCATAATTGTTGGTTGGTAAATATCATTGCTGATTGCTCCTTCAAGCGTTAGAGTAGTTGGATATTCCAGTATCGCGAACTACACCCTTATTTAGCCCAGGTTGACCAGTAAACTCCGATATGTTATAATGTAGTATAGTTAAATTTTAGGAGTTGAATAATATGGCTGTAAAATCCTGGTTCCTATCAGTGGTAGATACTGCAACTCACAAGCCGGTAATCCATAAGATGTTTTTTACCGCACCCGAGATGAACAAGTTTATCAAAGAACAAAACATCCTTGAAGAATATAAGAAGCCTCAATACTATATTGTTAAAGAGAATTACTAAAGGCACAAGAGAAATGAGCCAAGAACCATGTAAAAAATGCGGTGAATATCACAATAATTGCTATGAGTTAGCTGAACTAACAGATGAGGAAATACTA
>Ga0214164_1000425_pt1 | contig 27574 bp, 10 predicted proteins | sample TroBogepilimnion_13_FD_153003 | JGI IMG/M metagenome (GOLD analysis project Ga0214164, IMG submission 153003) | Freshwater microbial communities from Trout Bog Lake, WI - Practice 03JUN2009 epilimnion v4 | ecosystem: Environmental > Aquatic > Freshwater > Lake > Epilimnion/Euphotic zone ...
GCATCGGAAGCTGCGGAAAGCAAGGGAGTGTTTACGACTGAGTTTGCACCTTTAAAAGATCGGCGTTGAATCGTAGCAAGCCCATCGAACTAATATTCCAATTTTTTCCACATAGTTAATTTGATTTTCAAGTTTGGTTGTAAAAAAGTTTTCAATACATCCTGATTCGTAAGATTCAAGAATTTCTTTAAACAAAGAAAGTTTTGAATTTGGAATTCGATAAAAAAATGTATGAACGCCGTTTTCTATTCCATAATTATTAGTTCTACAAAATGTTGGAAGATCTGATGGTTCCCATTCAATTTTATTCTGCAATACATAGCGACCAGTAATCTTATATACATTTGAATACTCTTCCGTTAAGCTAGAAAGTGCAGTAAGCAAAAGAGTCTTTTCTCCTAGTCCCTTTTCAAGCGAATTATTTACTAACTCGTGAAATTCTAAGTTAATAAATTGATCTACTTTTGATTTGAGAATATCCATCCACTCGGAGGGAGGACTACATTCGACTAAAAGTATATGAGTATCGGGCATATATTTGCGAACCGATTCAATTGTTTCAAGTGTTTGTTCAAACCGTTGTTGGTGTGAATAAATACTTCGTGTTTCCGAATAATTAAATGGCTTATTTGTAGTTTGTATAACAGATGTAATAATCACACAGTCTTTCATTTATTTATAGTATAAATTTGAGTATGTTAAAATAAAATTGACTCATTAGTTTGCATACGAAACGATCACGATGCCCGTGCCACCCGGTAGTCCAGTTGTATCGCCTGTGTACGCAGTTGCACCGCCACCACCACCACCTGTATTTGCAGCTCCCGCAGTTCCACGAACTAATGCTGTTCCTGATGCCCCGATTGTTGAACCCGTGCCTCCACCTCCAGTTCCGCCTGCGCCACCGTTGTAAGGCGCTCCGTAGAAAATGCCACCCTGCGAACCACCACCACCGCCACCATAGTACGTTCCGTAATACAGAGTTCCTGCTCCACCTGGATTTCCCGCACTTTGGCCCGCCGAGTGATTGGTTCCTGCTGCTGATGTACCGCCACCACCAGCTCCACCTTGTGACCCGTCATTGATGCCTGTTCCGCCATTGGTTGCTAGATTCTGTGTAGCAGTCAAAGGTCCACTGACAGAACCCTGAACACCCGATCCTCCTGCTAATTGGCCAAGTTCGGATCCACCACCACCGCATCCACCATTTTGCCCTCCACCAATGCTATACGTTCCACCGCCGCCACCACCAAGAGCAGTAAGAATTAAACCGAATGTGCTTGAACTTCCTTGCTGTCCAGTTGACGAACTCACCGTTCCACCTGCACCACCACCTCCTATAACAACTGTATATGTTCCTGCTGTCAATGTACCTGTTGCCACAATCATGTTACCTGCGCCACCACCGCCACCCGACTGACAACCACCGCCTCCACCGCCGCCAATTGCCATGATTTCAACGGTTTTAGATCCACCGGCCGCAATCGTGAACGATCCATTTGTTGTGAATGTATAGAATGTACGCCCACTTGCGATTGTAGGTTCAACTGATGCAGTGATACTGACTACACCCCATCTGTTTATTAAATAGGTATTTACATTTGATGCGTCAGCTGCACTTACTTCTCCGCTATAACAGAGAATTTCGCAGATTGTACAGTCCTGAGTTGTCATACCTGCACCGATATTATCGGATCCAATCCAAGTATATAAAGATGTGTTTGTACCAGTGGTGTAACCCGAAGCCACGTTATTATAACTAGATTGTATAGTATGTGCCGTACCGTTCACGTAGACCTGATTATTTGCAGTTGATGTCGCAGAATTGACTACACCACATACCTTAACTGACAGTGCGCTAATCGTGTCATCTAGTGTACTGATTATTTTGTTAGTAGCACCATTATTATTGTTGAGAAGCATTTCATATGGTGCCCCAGGACTACCATACATGTTCAAATTATATCCGGTATTCGTCTGTGCAATTAACACAATTGGTGATTGCGTTGGTTGCACATTCAGTCGCATCACGATAAAAAATGCACGAGCTTGAGTGGAAAACGATTGAAGATACGATCCATAACAGGAGGGGGCACCTGGATAGTTCGTATTGATGAGACGAATTGCGTTCTTTCCATTTACGGTGACAATGGATAATCCAGTTCCCGCGAACGTTGCCGAACCACCATTTGTTCCATTGTTCGTCCACGATGACGTTGTTAACCCCGAATCACCCTTGAACCATGTGATGAGTGGAGCAGACAACGACGTTGGGGTGAATACAGCACTCTTTCCTGCAAACATGCTATAACTGATGGGACCTGATGCCGGTGCAGATCCAGATGTAAATGTAGTTCCGTAATATTTCGACAAAGAGAATCCTTTTCCGAAGACGGTGTTCAAAGTTGTCATACTAATATTTGATGTTGGGACCGCCATTTACTTGTCCTCCAATCTTTTTTCGAGATCAGAACAGCGCTTATCCAACACCTTAATACCTTCGATTAACAATCCAACTAAGTTACCATATGCAATGCTTTTTGTTTCATTAACATCAGTTCCGGTCTGGACTGCTTCAGGTACAACTTCTTCGACCTCCTGAGCAATCAATCCAACTTTGCGACCCATTGTATCGATTCTGTCGTAATATACACCACGCATCATAGAAATCTTACCAAGTGCGCTGTCAATAGTCTCTATATTTCTCTTCAATCGGACGTCAGAAAATGCAGTCACATCGCCTCCTGCAGTGATCGATCCACCAGCGTATATATTACCACCTACAATCAGCGATGCGTTTGCTGGGGTGTATCCTCCAGTATAAATGTATCCACCATACACAGTTGCAGCGAGCTTTGTTCCATCAGCAGATGAGGTGATCGCTTGCCAATTTTGAGATGTGGCACTCTGCGTCCATGTACTTCCAGAGTTTGAACTTGTATAGATATAGTCACTGGTGCTAACAACCCCAGCAAGTTTTGTTCCATCGGCAGATGATGTGATCCAATTCCAAGCTCGTGTTGCATCTGATGTTTTTTGTACCCATGTAATACCGGAGTTTGAACTTGTGTAAATATATCCACCAGTCACAACTGCAGCAAGTTTTGTTCCATCGGCAGATGATGCAATTGAAACCCAAGATGCCGATCCTGAAGAGTTTGCGTTTGTAGACCATGTAACACCTGCGTTTGAACTTGTCCATATATATCCACCGCTACTAACGGTTGCTGCAAGTTTTGTTCCATCAGCAGATGATGCAATCGAGCTCCAATTTGCTGTTCCCGAAGAGTTTGTGTTTGTAGTCCATGTACCCCCAGAGTCCGAACTTGTGTAAATGTATCCAGCAAGGACAACTGCAGCAAGTTTTGTTCCATCGGCAGATGATGCAATTGAAACCCAAGCTCGAGTCGCATCCGATGTTTTCTGCACCCACGTTACTCCAGAATCTGTACTTGTGTAAATGTATCCATTGCGAACAACTCCAGCAAGTTTTGTTCCATCAGCAGATGATGCAAATGAAATCCAATTTTGAGACGTAGCACGTTGTGTCCATGTAACTCCAGAGTCCGAACTTGTGTAGATATACCCAGGATATACACCTGAAACAAGTTTTGTTCCATCAGCAGATGATGCAATTGGAAGCCAATTTGATGTCCCTGATCCCGTCTGCTGTGTCCAACTTAGTGCAGTAAGACTTGTTCCATTGACAATCATAGAAGGAGTGTACGTATAAGACCCATCGAATTGTAATGTAGATTGTCCAATTACAGCATTTATTCCGTTTGCAGTAAGTACACTCGTTGTTGTCGTAGAACCGGAAATTGCCGTAGATATACTACGCCCCATATAAGGCAGAATAACTCTGGATGCGACGTTGTATGCTGGAACAACACCTCCAAAAGGATTAGAACTAACTGTAGTCCACGTTAGACCATCGGGAGAGTACGCAATTGGAGTGCCCGATGTTGTAGCAGCTCCAACAGCCACCCAACGTGTACCGTTCCATGCAACGCCAGCTCCAGTATTACCACTTCCAAAAGGATTAGAACTAACTGTAGTCCACGTTGCACCATCAGGGGAGTAAGCAATTGGTGTGTTACTAAGTGATCCAGTTCCAACGGCTACCCAACGTGTACCATTCCACGCAACGTTAGATCCAGAACTAGTACTTCCAAAAGGATTAGAACTAACTGTAGTCCACGATATACCATCAGAGGAGTACGCAATTGGAGTGCCCGATGTTGCGCCGGCTCCAACGGCTACCCAACGTGTACCACTCCATGCAACACCTCGTCCAGCATTAGTACTTCCAAAAGGATTAGAACTAACTGTACTCCACGTTAGACCATCAGATGAGTAAACAATTGGAGTGCTATTACCTCCAACAGCTACCCAACGTGTACCGTTCCACGCAACGCCGTATCCATGACTAGTACTTCCAAAAGGATTAGAACTAACTGTAGTCCACGATATACCATCAGAGGAGTACGCAATTGGAGTACCACCACTTCCAGTTCCAACGGCTACCCAACGTGTACCATTCCATGCAACGCCATATCCGTGATTAGTAGCTCCAAAAGGATTAGAACTAACTGTAGTCCACGTTAGACCATCGGAGGAGTACGCAATTGGAGTACTATTAGTTCCAGCTCCAACAGCTACCCATAAAGTACCATTCCACGCAACCCCATATCCAGGATTAGTACCTCCGAATGGATTAGAACTAACTGCATTCCATGTTAAACCACCATTGTATGAATATACAATTGGATTAGTAGTACCGTTTCCCACTGCCACCATGAAATTATCAGTTACATTTGTGTTTAAAACTCCACTCGCTCCTGTAGAACCTATAGATCCTGTAGGACCCGTTACACCTGTAGCCCCCGTAGGTCCCACTACACCTGTAGGTCCAGTAGGACCAGTTACACCTGTAGTTCCAACAGCACCAGTTACACCTGTAACTCCAATAGGTCCCGTTGCACCTGTAGAACCTATAGGACCTGTTACACCTGTAGCTCCAACGGAACCTGTAGCTCCATTTGCTCCAACGGAACCTGTAGCTCCACTTGCTCCAGTAGGTCCCGCTACACCACTTACTCCAATGGGGCCTGTTACACCTGAAGCTCCTGTAGGACCCGCTATTCCTGTTACACCTGAAGCTCCTGTAGGACCCGCTATTCCTGTCACACCTGAAGCTCCTGTAGGACCCGCTATTCCCGTTACACCTGAAGCTCCTGTAGGACCCGCTATTCCTGTCACACCTGAAGCTCCTGTAGGACCCGCTATTCCTGTTACACCTGAAGCTCCTGTAGACCCTGTTACACCTGAAGCTCCCGTAGAACCCTTTACACCTGTTGCTCCAGTAGGTCCCGATACACCCGAAACACCTACAGGACCTGTAGCTCCGGTAGAACCTATTACACCACTTGCTCCTACAGGACCCGTTGCTCCAGTTACTCCAATAGATCCTGTTACACCTGAAGCTCCGGTAGAACCTATTACACCACTTGCTCCTACAGGACCCGTTGCTCCAGTTACTCCAATAGATCCTGTTACACCTGAAGCTCCGGTAGGTCCTGCTACACCACTTGCTCCTACAGGACCCGTTGCTCCAGTTACTCCAATAGATCCTGTTACACCTGAAGCTCCGGTGGGACCCACTACACCACTTGCTCCTACAGGACCCGTTGCTCCAGTTACTCCAATAGATCCTGTTACACCTGAAGCTCCTGTAGGACCTGCTGTTCCTGCACCTGTAGCACCTACTACACCCGAAGCTCCAGTGGGACCCATCAAACCAGTTGCTCCCGTAGCACCTGTCACGCCTGCACCTGTAGCACCCATTACACCAGTAGCTCCAGTGGGGCCAGTTGCTCCTGCTCCTGTAGCACCTGTTACACCAATTCCTCCTGTAGGTCCAGTCGGTCCGGTCGCGCCTGTAGGACCCGTTACACCTACACCTGTAGCACCTGTTACGCCACTTGCTCCAGTAGGACCTGTTACACCACTTGCTCCGATACCACCTATCGGTCCAGTTGGACCCGTTGGTCCACCTATTGCAGGAGTTGCTTGTAAAGTTGTTGTTATGTTGGTTGGTGTATAATCCCTAAATTGTAAACTTGCTGTAACCGGACTGCCGCCTGAATTTGAAAGATTTAGCGTTACTGAGTATGAACCACCTGCAGCTAACACATAGTCCTCTACATACACAGAGTTTGTTTGGGTCGACACGGCTGTAGATGTGATAAACGTAGGTGCACCTGCACTTGTCCATGGCGTCGCACCAGAAATCGGAACACTGTTTGAATCAATTGGAGTTATAGTCGTATACATTCCCACAGATCCACTGGATACGGACGCATATACGTTAGTAGTCCATAAACCGCCAATTAAATTTGAGAACTGAATAAGACTAGATGAGCCATTAAAAGGACCAACTGTTACAGATGAATTTGCATTCACTGGAACTGTTTTTACTTGGTGCCCTACACCAGGAGATGCTAGTAGTAAATAGTTGGATTGACCGTCGTAATCAAGAAATAGAACTTTGCCTGTTGTTACTCCTGGAATTCCTTGAACACCTGAAGCTCCAGTAGGACCGGTCGTACCTGTAGGGCCCATTACGCCAGTTGCACCGGCTGGACCGACTGGACCGGCTGGACCTGGTTGTTTTGCAGGAACACCCAAGTTTACATAACCCCCGTCTGGAGTGTATCGTATTAACGACATTTATTTATACTTTAGCAATACCGTATATTTCATCTTGGCTATTAATTCCGCCATATGATGTCTTAAGAGCATTTGTTGGAATGATGATTGACTGCGAGTCAGTACCGCCACCAGACGTTTTACGATAACGACGAATTGTACGACGGCGAGACTTACGCGAACGTTTTAAAGTTTTGCGTGGCATTTCTTTGCTTTGAGTAAAGAGAAGAATGATGAACGATGTTGTCTTTTTAGTAGGATTTATCTTGCTTGTTGTAGTCGTTATGTTTGTCACACAGAGCCGTGTAGAGAGCATGACAAATAAGGATCTAGTAAGTGCTTTACAAACGCATGGTACACCCGATGCAAAAAAGAAGGCTAAAGATCAGCCGTCTGAACTAGAAATTTATGGACCGAAGGCTGAAAAGGTAGTGCCTTCTACCCCGAGTGGTACTAAATCAAATACTTCAAATAGTTCGGGGACATATCCTGATATTTATGGACCCGATATTCCGTCAGTTCCCGGAACAAAGAAGAAAGCTATCTCTGGAAAGCATACATCTGATGAAGTAGATGATGAGACGTATGACTTCAATCCAGACCTACAGAAGGCATTTCCGACCGAAGGTCCACCGCAACCCTTTTTAACAGATTTCTCTAAGTTCCAGCATTAGAAGTAAGTATGTTCGGACTCCAAAACTTTCGAGGAAGTTGTTGGGTAAACGCTTGCCTACAGGGAATATTTCGTATTCCCGATGTTCAGTCACGATATAGCAAAGGAATTTTTGAAACAAACAATGTACTAGATGAATGTTTATGTAAAATTTGGAAAACTCAAGGAAAGGAGGGACTGCCAGAATTTTTTCAAGCAGTGAAAACTCATCACATGCCCGCAGGAAACGGCATTGGCGATAGCCATGAGCTTTTACAGTATCTGTGCGACCGTCTACCTTATTTGGACGAGCTTTGTCGATTTAAAGTTGCCGATGCTGTTCAGTGTAATTCATGTCCTGCAAAAATCATAAAGGAGGACAGTGTAATCGAATTTGACATCATCGCAACAAAACAAGACACACCTATTCTAGAATGTATACAGCGTGTTGTAGCGCCTACTAGAATTGACACATGGAAATGCGAAAAGTGTAACAAACAGGGATGTACAAATAACTATTTGATAGGATCATTTCCTCGAGTGATGGTCTTCCACGTCAGATCTATTGATGGATCAGTAGGCTACTCAAGCATTCTTGTTCTCAATTCGAAGCAATACGCACTGATAGGCGTTATCTGCTATAATGGGGCACATTGGTGGACATATGGTCGAAACTTACCAACGGGTTCTGCGTGGTGCAAACTAGATGATCAGCATATTCAAAATTTTGGTCCAAAACAGTTTCCAGTTTCAACAGCCATGCGAATTCTTGTGTATTACTGCTTAGATAACAACTCTTTGTAAAATAACAATGAAGTCAGCATCTGCGTTTACACGTTCGGTAGACGCAAATGCAAGAGCAAAAAATACAAAAGTTCAATATCCAGGTAACGTCGCAGTAAACACAAATCCAATAGAGTCTGCTCTAGGATGTAATCCGAATTTTATGAGTCTTACATATTCAAAAGGTTGTAGATCACCTCCCGTTGGTGATCAATGTGCGCCTGTTTCAACCGTAGGTCCTACAGGAGCCACAGGTCCTATAGGAATTACAGGTCCTACTGGAATTTCTGGAGCAAATATTCCTTCAGGTGCATCTGGTTCATCATCGTATATCCCTAGCTTTTCAGGTATAACTGGGCCTACTGGTTCTTTAGGCCCCACGGGATCTACAGGAGGGTCTGGAAGTACAGGAGGATATTCAGGTGGCTCAGGATATTCAGGTGGCTCAGGATATTCAGGTGGCTCAGGATATTCAGGAGGTTCTTCTGGAGGATCGGGGTCTTCTGGAGGTTCAGGTTCTTCTGGAGGTTCAGGTTCTTCTGGAGGTGGAGGTGGTACACCAACGTTCACATATTCATCACCTGTTTATGCCAGATATTATCCGGGAGGATATACTGGCGGTGGAAGTACAGATTACTATTATGTAGTCGATTCATCAGGAGCATTTGTATATCCGCCCGGGTCTTCATATCCAGATCTATTAGGAGAACCATCGTATGTAACAGGATTTTCATTTCCCCATGTATTCTCATCCAGTGTTGCAAATTATGAATGGGTTGTAGTTGGCATTTATAGTGGTATTGTTTCCGGATCATATTCCCTAAACACAACACTCAATAACGGAGGATACACTATAGTCGATTCTACTACAGGACAACCTGTTGTGCGAACATCTGTTTATATCGATGTTTTATATGTTCCACCACCTTCAGGTGTTCCTAGCTTTCCATTCATAGCACTTGGAAACCCTGTTACACATCCAGATGTTACATATACAGATGCGCTTTATACAATTATTGGATATGCTACGGTATATTCTTCCGGAACGTATCTTTTAAAGCAACCTGCTCCAGGCACATATCCGAATTCATTTCAGTATAATATTGTTGATGCAGCATCACACAATGTTATTTTAGATGGGTCATCGAATCCGGTTGTTGTGGTTTGGAATGGCACAACAGCCTTCCCTTTCACATATACATCATTTAATATCGTTGGAATCTTTTACCAATACTTAACAGGAAAGTACTATTTGTTACAAACGAGTAAAACATCTAATATATACGATATTGTCGATGCAAGTGGAAACACAATGACTGATCCAGGAACAAATAATACAACAACACTTCAAACTACATGGAATGACACAACGTTATTCCCATTTATTGCTACGTCAATATCTGCAAATAATACATTTCAATACGCGATAACAAACATATACATAGATTCTTCTGTAAGCTATTTCCTTTATCAATCAATTGTTGCCAATGTTCCATCGAATTTGTATACAATTGTAGATAACAACGGTAATCCAACAGTTATATTCAACAATATTACTGAAACAGTGACACAGGGAAGTTCTTCATTTAGAATGCCAACCGTGTTACCTATCACAAATAATTCAACTGTTAAGTATCCAATTACAGATTATTATAGCATAACTGAAGGTAATTATTTAATACAAACTACGAGTACAAGCGGTATTTACAGCTTAGTTACATTAACAGGTGACCCTGTACCGGATGCAGGAACGAATAATACTACAAATGTAACTGTTTCGTGGAATACTGTAGGAAGCTTTCCTCTTACACTAATATCGACATCTGGATACACTGGTATTAAATATACAATTACTGGATTTTATTCACCAGTTCCGGTTGTCATTAATACTGGTCCTACAGGACCTACAGGTGCAAGTGGTCCTGTAACAAGTGACGGAACAAATCTACCAGGAATTGGAGGAACGGGTATTTATACAGGACCTACTGGTTCATACACAGGTCCTGGTGTTCCCACCGGTGCAACTGGTGTGTCATCTTCCGGTGCTACAGGACCTACAGTGACAAATAATGTAAGAGGTACCGTTACTTCAATTATAGTGGGATCACAATTATCTGTATCAACGCAAAACAACGATTACACAGTATTATATCAATAAAAACATGGGCGATATATACAAATGCCCTCGATAGCGGAGAGCATTGTAGTTAACAATCCGGCAGGATTTTCACCTGCGGATGTTACTATAACTGGTAGTATGCCATTAAAAAATATAAATTGCGTCGCCTATAATGGCAAACAGTGGATTATAGGTGGGTCATCTACACTTCAACATACAACATTAACATCATACCAGCCGGTTATCGATATACAGAATCAGTATGTCTCTTCATTTATAATCGCAGTAAATAAGGATAGATTACAACTTGGAGAAAATGCAAGAATTCTTTTTAACTACCCAAGTCTTCAGATAGATAATGGCATTGTAAGTACACAGAATGCACAATACACATCTGATTACAATTCGTATATAACATATTTGAAACAAGCACAGGATCTATACAATACTACAGCTGCATCTGGAACTGGAACACTTACATCGGAAGATTATTATACAACACATACCATTGCCATAAGTACGGATGGATATACATGGAACCGTGTGACACAAAATCCATTCTCACTTGGAGATCCTAACGAAGTTACATCTGTTTGTAATGGGTTTGCATGGAACGGATCTCAATGGGTTGCTATAGGAACTGGTGGTATTAATAATGGAATTCCTATACAAAATATTGTTGTTGGCGGTGGTAACTACCAGTTTGTAAATCAAATTGCCACAAGTCCCGATGGAATAAATTGGACACCAAGAGGAATTCCAGGACGCACATCAAATGGTCAACCGTTTGCAGTTGCGGCAAACTCATCTGTATTTATTATCGTTTCTGGCAATGTATCTGGTATTACAAATACAATTGCGTATCCAACTACTACCAAAATATACAGTCCTTTTGTTGATGACGTACCTACAATTTGCACAAGTACAGATGGCATCAATTGGAAGAAAATAGGAAACAGCTCTGACTACTATGGCTCTGGAGTATATGCTGGATATGACGGAGTAGGCGGATTGTTTCAGGGATACGGTGTTGCTTATAATGGAGCATATTGGGTTGCTGTGGGTGCTGGTCTTCCTAATTCTGCCGGTACTCTAGGTGTATCTCTTACAGGTAACTTGAGAAGCTGTATTGTATTTAGCAGTGATAACGGAAATACATGGGATCAGGGATTAAGCAACCTTGCATCTAATCCTGGACCTGGATTGGAAACATATTATCATATTTTTAGCGTTGCTTGGAATGGATCCTATTGGTTAGCCGTTGGTCAGGTTAGTAGCACCAACCAGAGTATACTGTCATCCTGTGTACCTATTCCTGTTCCAAATGGAAATTACAATCCCCAGTTTTATTGGAGTGGCTCAACTGCCGGTGTGATTATAAAGAGCACTAATAGCATTGAATGGACTGTTGCATCTGGGTTTCCTGTATTCACAGATATAATATGGGATGGAAACTATTGGGTTGCCACCGGACAACTTGCATTTCAGGGTGATACTTCAAAGCCTGCTATTGGTATCACAAAGCGTAGCCTTGATGGCGTTACATGGGAAACCGTAAATTTATCGGGAAATGCATTAGCTTCTAGTATACCTCTTCCTATTCTAGGAGGTACTCTAAATACAGTAAGTGCACTACTTGTTGGTTACGGATCACCATCAAGTGTTCTCCGAACGTTTGATGATACTGTGTGGCATCCTCAGTTGCTAAATGGTCAGGTTGGAGCTAATACAGTTGGACAAATTCAGAAGGAATTTTTTGGAGCTGTATGGACTGGTTCTCTGTGGATCATTGTGGGAAATCCTCAGTATGGCAATTCAGGACAGAGTATAGCAACGAGTCCAGATGGCATTTCCTGGTCATATCCAACGAGTACTCTTGAGAATGGCAAAGATATTGCGTGGAGCGGAAGTTTAGCAGTTGCAGTGTGCGAGGGTCTAGATACTTTAATTTCTACAAGTCCCGATGGAATTACATGGACAAAACGAACACCAGCAGGTTTACTATCATGTGAGTGTGTTGCATGGAATGGCGGTGGTTCTCGCCCCATGTGGATAGTCGGAGGAAATGGAGGTATGAATTATAGCACCGATGGAATAACATGGAATCAGATCAGAAATACAACCTTAACAACAGTGAATTCTATTGCGTATAATTCTCTAACATGGATATCGGTTGGCTCCGGTCCATCACATACTATCAACATGAGTATCGATGGTATACGTTGGTTTGATGTAAACTCGGCTACAAATCCATTCACTATTGCGAATGCTATTGCTTGGAATGGTACACTATGGGTGGCTGTTGGATCTGGAGCAAATACAATTGCCACAAGTCCAGATGGTTATAATTGGACCGGTCTTGGGACTTCTACGTTTACTGTAAGCGGATCAACAGTATCATGGACCGGAACAAAATGGATTGCATCAGGAAGCGGGTTAACTTCACTAGCCACCAGTACTGACGGAGTTACATGGACATCTAAAGATATTTTATTAACTCGTGGAAACTGTTATGTGAATAAAACTGCATCTCTTCCAAATCTTACATTAGGATCTGGCGTAGCTTCTTTAATTAATTCAGTTATAGCATCAACAATCGTATCTCAAACGAATACAGTAATATCAAACGATGCTGCGGCGATAGCTTTAGCTGCTAATCAGGCTGCGGCTGCTGCGGCTGCGGCTGCGGCTTTAGCATTACGAAATGCAACAAAGGCATCGGCGGTTACTGCAAACAATGCGCTATCATTTTGGCAAACAACAATTACAAATCAATACACTCCATTAACAGACACATCTGTTATTGATTTATCTGTTTCTTCAGACTCTGCTCTTTTTACTTCTGTTACTTCAACATACAATGCAATTAATAATAGTATTATAACAGCTGGTAGCTACACTTTATTTATAAATAATAATTCTAACAGTCAAGCTGATATAGATGCACAATTAGTATTATTACAGGGACTTGTTACAACTGTACAAGGATATTTACCAAAATTTTATAACCAAGCTGCGATATTATATACCGATCTTGTGAATGCACAGTATAAGAATTTTACACAGACGCAAAATGTTTCGGCTATAATTGGAAGCTGGGGGTTTCCTTCAGGAACGTATACAACAGTTATTAATGCTTACAATGCGGGTATTGCAGGGTATGGAAACGCAGTTGGATCTGCAGTTAGTTTTTTTGCTAGTGTGATCAATGTGCCTCCTACAAATTCATACACGTATCCGTCGGCATACAGCCCTCCTGATTTTGCTACTATGCTATCAAATACAATACCGTCATCCTCTGTAGTTCGAATTATGAATGGTGTATTTAATACAGCTTATCCTTACAAGCAACAAGCAGATTCTTATTATAAAAAAGCGGTTGCAGATGCACAAAATTGGGCAAGTGTAACTGGTGGAACACTAGACATGACTACAATTACAAATACATTTGCTCCGTATTACACTCAGTATTTTTACACAACAGTAACTATTCTACCAAGTCCTCTCATTATCGGAATACAATTACAGAGTGGAGTTACCGTACAAAATTATAGCGGTGTAGGGCTAACCACAAATGTAATAGATTTGATGGCGATAGCAGTTAAATATTTTAAGGTTTTATCAGACGAATTTTCACACCCTGGATTTTATCCAGCTGCGTTAGGAACTTTATATACATCTGTGAAATCTGCACTTGATACTGTAGATGCAACAAAGTCAACTGCTATTTCATATGCCCAAAATAAACGTAATACAACAGTTCAAACTAAGTTAAACGATTTCAAAACCACAACACGAAGTGCATTTCCGAATGGTCCTCGTGCACAAGCTATTGCTAAAATTAGTCAAGGAACAGTAACGAGTATTACAGTTACCAGACCAGGTAATGGATATTATAGTTCATCATACAATGCTGTAATAACTGGAGGCGGTGTTTCGATAGCAAATGCCGAAGCCACGGTGTTAGGAGGACATATTGCCTCGGTAACAGTCTTGACTCCGGGTTCTGGGTATACAAGTGTCCCGACTGTTTCATTTAATGGAGGTGGAGGCACTAATGCAACTGCTACAGCTTCTATATCAAATGGGTACATTACAGGAATTACTCTTACAAATGCAGGCTCTGGTTATACAAGCGCTCCAACAATCACAATCAGTGGAGGTGGTATTTCGATAGCTACAGCTACAGTTACAGTCAGCGGTGGTTCCGTTACAGGAATTACAGTAACTAGTGGCGGATCTGGTTACACAAGTGTTCCTATAGTAACGATTGATCTTCCTCTAAAAATCGATACACTGATAGACACCCTGCTTAGAACCACAGTTTATTCTGATTCGAATTATGAAATTGCTTCTCACATAGCTCTTCTGCTCAAAGCTGGAAATTTGTTGTATCCCAAACTATATCCACTCATTCATGCGGTTCATCTTGCAGACATAGCTGCAGAAGCAGATGGTTGTCTACCCCCTGTTACTGGTTGGGGGAGCAGTTCAAACAATATTCTTAAACAACCAACTGTTACATTAGTATTAACAAATACGGGATCTATAACAGCAATTAATGTTTTTGCATCAGGTTCACAGTTTATAAGTCAACCAACTATAAGTTTTGTAGGTAGTGGAACTGGTGCAGCGGCTACAGCTATAATCGGATCAGATGGTTTCCTTTCAGGAGTCACTGTTACAAATGATGGATATGGATATACATCAGATACTCAAGTTGTTTTCGTGGGAGGACAAAATTATAACTTGTTAGGAACTCAGGGACTGCATGGATGGGATTATTTCAATAATACATATTATACACGTAATGCTCTAGCTGCATATATTCTTTCACACACTATCAGCTTTAATAATGTGATATCAAACAATCCCACAACATCTGCAACAGCCACAACTACAATATCGGGTGGCCACGTTGCATCTATAACACTTACAAATGGAGGATCTGGTTATACAGATGGTACAATATCAGTTACTTTTAATGAGGGGGGTGGGTCAGGTGCTACTGCTACGGCTACTGTAGCAAATGGAGTAGTTACCAGTGTAACCCTAACAAGTGGAGGATCAGGATATCTCGCGCCTCCAACAGCTTTTTTTGTATTCGATTCGATTCAAAATTACTACTCAATATTTCACAACGTCTTAACGTGGACGGATTTTTTGGCATTCACAGATACCGCAACATACATCGACATGAATAATGACATACAGCAATTTAATACAGCAGTTACCGAAATAGAGTCAAATTCATTATTTGCAAGTGCAACCGCTGATACCGCAGCATCTAGTGATATTACAGCTATTCAGTCTGAATATGTTCCATTTGGACAAAAGTATCTTGCTTCGTTAGTTTCGGGAGTTTCAACAAATATCCCTTCTTCACAAGATCAAAGTGATTTTGGTTATATATCATTTGCTACACCCATTAATACATTTAATACATTTGGATCAGCAGTTACTGGTATACAAACAGATTATAACTCATTGCAACTTATATCTATCAATTCTGGGTTTACAAATTCTCAAATTAATACAGCACTTTCGAATGCAGAATCTTACGTTTCAACAATTAGTTCAACACAAAGTAATACACAATATCAATCTATTATAACGGGAATACCTATATATAGAACAGTATATTCGAATGCACAAACGTATACAAATTTGTTAGTAGATCGTGTAAATAGATGGTCCAACATGAAGAGTAATGCAATTAGCATGGGTCCTTTTAATATTGGATATTCAGCTAATGGACTCGGAAAGCCATTCATCGTAAGTATACCTCCGTCTAATTCTATTTATTGGAGTCCTGTAAAATATACAATTTTTAGCAATTTATCAACATTTAAGATAGAACAGTGTTATTCAAACGTTGGAACTGGAATAATAACTGCATTGCCAACATTTTCATGTGTGAATACTGGAGCTTCGAGTGTGTATCGTGGAACAGCAAACTATTATAACATAGGTTCATTTTCTAAATCGGATACAACGCTTTCAAATATAAACTATAGTGCTTCGAATTTTACTTCAAATGGAACTTTATTCATAAGTAGTACAACAAAAGATTCAGTTAATGTATCGAATTGGTTAAGCTCTATGTCCACATCAATAACAAATAAGACGCCATCTCAGGCATCTGCAACGTGCCAATTAAACACCGGATCGGTCTCAGCTATTTTTATAACAAATACTGGATCAAACTATGTAAGTCCACCCAATGTAGTAATTAGTGGCACAGGAACGACTGATATAGCTACTGCTACTGCCACCATAGGCCCTCTTACAAATGTTAACATCCTTACCAGCGGAAGTGGTTACACTAGCGTACCTACAGTTGCGTTTTCCGGTGGCGGAGCGTCGGTTCAAGCAACTGCCATAGCTGTACTATCAAATGGAAGAGTTATTGCTGTAATCATTACAAGCCCAGGTTCTGGTTATTTAGGTTCTCCAACTGTTTCATTTTCTGGTGGTAATCCGTCTGTACAGGCAACTGCAACTGCAACAGTAAATCCGGGAATTATTTCATCTGTTACCATTACACACGCTGGATCGGGTTATTCCTCTACACCATCGGTTACATTTACTGGTGGAGGTCCACAGGAAGCTATAGCAACCGCATCGGTAGCAAACGGAAGTGTTTCAGCTGTTACATTAGTAACGCCGGGAATTGGTTACGCGAGTGCACCTACGATAATCTTTACTGGCGGAGGAGCATCGGTTCAGGCAACTGCGACTGCTAGCGTAACAAATGGGATAATTACAAATATTTCTATCACAACTGGAGGTTCGGGATATACCAGTGCTCCAACTATTTCATTTATCGGAGGTATAACTCAGCAAGCATCTGGAACTGCACTTATTGCGAATGGATCAGTTGATGGATTCTGTACTACACAAGCTTTAGCTACAGTGTCATCGATTACACAAAGTCCATCACAACCTGGTCAAATTGCATCGATTAGTATTACAAATTCAGGTTCGGGATATGTATATGCACCATTGGTTACATTTGTAGGAGGTGGAGGATCCGGCGCAACTGCTACAACAACTATTAACTCGAGTGGATCTGTTACATCTATAACCCTTACAAATCCAGGAACGGGATATACTAGTATACCGACTATTATCATAGGTGCCGGAATTGTAATAACAAACGCAGGGTCGGGATTTACAGAGCCACCTACTATAACATTTTCAGGTGGTGGAGGAACGGGTGCTACAGCAACTGCTTCAATTGCAAATGGTGTTGTTACGAGTATTACGATAACAAACGGCGGAACTGGTTATACAACTGTACCAACTGTTACATTTAGTGGTGGAAGCATAATTGGCTATTTGCGAATCTATTCAATTTCAACTACATTGAATTATGCACTTCTAAATGTTACCCAAACAGCTCCTGTTTCTGGAGGATTTTCGTTGAACTGTGTTGCAAATGTAGTAAAGGGATCACCTTTAACATCGGGAAATAGTGTCTATGTCGCGTTTAGTAAAAATATAGCAGACTTCACTAACCTCAATTTTGTTCAAAATTTTTCAGCATATTCTAATACAGCAAAGTACTATGCAGGTCAATATGTGACATATAATAATTCAGTCTATACATGTATTCTTGATAACACTGACTCTACGAAGCAAGGTATCGTTGGTCTGTATCCACCATCAAATCCTGCAAACTGGAAGTTGCGAACATACCCATATGTAACTCTAAATGGAACAAAAATTGAAGCAGATCCTACGTTACTAGGATCATTGACGACAACTAACTGTTTATCGTATTCATCTGCACAATCATATAATCGGGGTTCTATTGTACTTTCTACTAATTTCTACTTTTGTTCGGATGATATATCTTCAAAGGGATATTTGGTTGGAATAGATCCAACAAACACAAATTACTGGGTACAGACATACTACACTACTGGATATGTGAAGGGAATTCTCAAAGAAATAAACCCAGCAAACTTTCCAGCACTCAGTTCTGCAGATAATATTCCAGTATATTCATCAACAGCATCATATACACGTGAAAGTTATGTATCGTTTGGTGGACAGTATTGGTTTTTAATTGTCAATGCAGGTGTAACTGTTACAGGCGTATCTCCAAATTCTAGTGCTATATGGCATATTGTAACGCATCCTATGGCTTATGTAACTTTAGATGGTAGTATATACGGATACAGAGAGATAACATCTTCAAACTTTCCTCCATTAGTGGCTTCTACTTTTCCTGCCTATTCGTCAACAGGTCAGTACACGTCTGGTTCAGTTGTTAAAGTTAATAACGCTATTTACAGATGTTCATACACAACTACAAGTTTAATTAACGTTAATATTTCAAATACTAACTATTGGAAACAAATTGTGTACCCAGTGGTTGTATATAAAGATGCGTTTGTAGAGGCTGCTCCTGGAGTTATACCTGCTTTATCTCTTCCAGCAAATGCTAGCGACTTCCCTACATACGATGCAACGTCTACGACATATAATATTGGTGACACAGTAAGTATTGGATCTTCGTTTTATGAATGTACAAATGATGTGCAAATAAATGTACCTATAACTGGCATATCTCCTACAAATACAACCAATTGGCAATTGCTAAATTATCCACTTATTAATACACTTGATGAATTACAAATCCCAGTTGAAGCCGATCCGTCTGTATTAAATTTTTCAACATTAAATGAACAAGATTATCACGAATATAATAACAATTGGTTATACCGTGTTGGTGACTTAACATCTTATAATGCCACTGTTTATGAATGTATAAACGTGACTCCACCGAATCCTTCTGATGTACTAACTGGAGTAGATCCAACGACATCTCCAACGTATTGGAAAAATTTGACATCAACAATTTCTGATTATAATACCGTAGTTTCTACATATTTTACACCGAATGGTATCGTAAATTGGTGGCCTTTGAACTCGGGACAAGGTGCTGTTTCATACACAGTTGGTTCTCTGGTTCTATGGAATGGTGAAATTTACAAGTGTGAAGTAGCAAAACGATATCAAACAATTTACAATATTAATAATCCTACCGATAAAGCCACACTGCTAACATTACCTCCGAATGTAGATACTACAACATGGAATAAGATTGATCCTACAACATTAAGTGTGCCAATACCGCCTGTGTATAGCCCAACTGCTCAGTATAACGTTGGTTCTGTAGTTACAATACATTTACCAACTACATCTGGTTCTTACCAAGCAACTCAAATCTTTTCCTTTTTTGGTCAAACAAGTTATACATTAAATTTCTTTACTTGCATTACGATCGATCCTAATTATCCGGTTAAATTTAAATATCCAGAGGTTTTATCAACCGATTCTATAGATGAATATGGAAATTTAATACCAGTTGTATCTACTGGAAATTGGCAATCAAATGATACTCCTCGCTATGGAAATCCCACTGAAGATCCATATGCTATTTTTAACTTTCCCGTAGATCTTCGTAGACGTGTTGCTATGAATATTGATTTTCCCTATCAAACAGCATGGTGTCATGTACAGCAATATTCGAATAATTTATTGAACTATGTGGACCCTAATACCGGAATAACGAAATACAACTTTGCAAGTTTACCGGTAACGACATCGTCAGCAGCTACACAGTTTTCTACAATTCAAACAGCTGGTAACAACGCAGTAACATTATTCAATAATATTGAGACATCTGGGTTTATCGCAAATGTTCCAGTAACAAACGGAGGCTCAGGCTACACAAGTGCACCTACGGTTACTTTTACAGGAGGCGGGTATGGAACGGGTGCAGCCGCCACATGTATAATAACAAATGGTCAAGTTGCATCTATCACGCTTACATCAGGAGGCTCAAACTATTCATATACAAATCCACCTTTTGTCGTGTTGACAGGTGGCGGTGGTACGGGTGCAACTGCTATAGCAAGTGTTCAATTCGATATTTATGGTGTAATTGATACTGCATACTTAAACGTAAAACTATTAGTACAACAATTTAGAAATGATATAGTTTATTACATGACTCAAATAAACTTAATAAAAACTCAATATTTTAATCAACCATATGTACAGGCACAAATTCAAGCCGATCCATATTCATTCCTAAATCCAATCGGTCTGGCAGGCGGTAATCCTCCTCAATGTACTCCAGTTTTAGATGCAAATGGTACGATTACAGGTATCAGTATAATAAGCCCTGGAATTTCAATAGGCAATGCTAACAATCCCGATGGGTCTGCATCAGTTACATTTGTAGGAGGCGGTGTTGCGTCTGTAACATTAACTCATGGTGGGCAATATTATCAGCAACCTATAACAGTTACATTTAGCGGTGGTAGTCCTATCTTTAACGCCACGGCTACCGCAACATCTTCAAACGGCACAATCACGGGAATAACGATTACAAGTGCTGGTGCAGGCTACACTAGTGCACCGACAATAACAATTTCGGGATATAACGGTACAGGTCAATATGCTACTGCAACGGCTACAATTCAAACTCCAGGAACAGGAGCTATAGCTTCTGCGATTGTCACGAATGGTTCTCTAGAAAGTATTACAGTCATAAATGGTGGAAGTGGATATCCGTCTGGTACAGGTATTGTTGTAAATACTGTAGGTGGGGGTCATATTTTATGTTTCCGCGATTTAGGCGTTGGTGATCCCCAACAGATACTATCAGCACCGAGCAACATCGATGATGTGGGCAATCCTCAAGCCGAACTTCAATACTATAATGAAAAAACAGCAATAATCAATGCATACAAAGATGAAATTTCTACAAGAGTTATGGATTGCAGAGATCTAACTGGATTTGCCATACTAACTCAGATGCTTAATGATAACATGAAAATAGGCGCACGAATTAACTGTCCAATACCTGGAATTGATATTGGATCGGGATTTTTTGCTGTTACAATTGATACTCCTATAACAGAATTCAAAGGTGTTGATAATTATCACGCTAACAATAGCATTGATGATCGTATTGTGGGTAATTATTATACACAGGGTACATATACATACGATGACATAAACTCTATATCTGTTGAACAACTGGCAGATGGGTATACATATTATATCAACAATGATCCTATACTTGGTGGAGATTTATCGGGCTATTCTGATTCTCAAATAGCAACGTACAACAATACAAATTATCACGTATATCAGTGGCAACAAAATGGAGCAAGCAGTGATCCACTTCATCTATTTACTCATCCCGGATGGGTTGATATGGGACGATTTGATGATCCTGCGTATGATCTACCTATATCCTCAGTCATAAATTGTGCTATAAAAGAATCATCGAGACCACCAGAATATACTCTACCGGGGAGTCTTGCGCAACAGACAGCTCTAGCAATCACATATCAAACAACTGATCCGACTCTGCGAGCTATCAATAGTGTTGGAAAGGCAGTTGTTGGAATTGCTGCTGCTGGGTTTCAAAATTGCTTTGATCCGACACAAGTTACAGGATTAATCAGTTTTGTTACAGGTCAACCGTTGTCTTTTGTACCCGATATAACATTTCCAAATTTTAACTCTGCAAATCAGAGTGTCGCTATATTAAATTCTCAAATACAACAAGCTCACGCAGCAAATGTATTACCATTATATGGACAAACAGCCGATACGATAGGATATGTATTACATATTATTTCAATGTTATTGGATTTAAATTCTAAAGATATTGAAGATGTCCAAGAATTAATAGACAGTGTACCTGTCACTGCATTACCTGCAAATGAGATCATATTTCCAACACCGCTTCCTGCTTTCATACCTAAAGATTATGTTCCAGTGCCAAAAGTAGGAACACCAAATATAAGACCAGCATGTACAGATGCAATAGAAAGTCTTAGAAGCGAACAAGAATCGTTGCTTAACTTGCAATCTGCCGTACAAGCAAAACTTAATACGTTAGAAGGGTTACCTTTGCCGAATAACAAACAAACTAAAACTTCTATTCCGAAACGTGTCCAAAACCTGCGTCCACCTCAACCGGTTATCATTGCAGAACAGACAATTAGTGGTAAAGAATTTAATTATAACGAAAAAATAATCAACCAGCTCATAAGTTCTTTTGGATTAGGACACAGTAGGGTGGATAGAGACCGAGCCGAAGCAAGAGAAAGAGCAAGACAATTTCAAGAATGGTGCAAACGGGATGGTATTGTAACTACATATAAAACAGTACCTACGTTTGGTCCTGCCGAATTAGTTTCCGATAACCTGCAAGAAGTTGAAGCTGCAAAACAAGAACGCAAGGCACAAAAACTATTAATTAGCAAAGCCAATGCAGAAATTGTAAAATTAAGATCTCAAATAGCCGCACAAAAAGCAGCACTGGCTGATGTCAGTGGTAAGTTAAGTACATTGGACGCTAATCTCAAGGCATCCATCGAAGCTGCAGCTCAAGAAGCTGCAGCAAACTACGACACAGCAACTGCAAGTTATAGAGCAGCAGTAGACGCGGCTACAGAGGCAAAGGCACAAAATGAAGCTATACGACAGGCAAATTCGTTAGCAGAATCTGTATATATAGACGCACAAGCTTCATACAAAAGACAATACGCAATTGCCCAACTAGCACAATTTAAAGCAAACGCCGCTACCAAAGCAGCAAAAGATGCGTTAGATGCAGCAAATGAACTTGGTACTATTGAAGATGTTAATAAAGCAGAGGCAGCATATGCATCGTCACTTTCAGTGTTACAATCAGCTCAGACTTCACTCACAAATGCAACAAGTCAAAGTGCAATAGATAATTGGACTAAGGAGGTACGCCAAGCACAACTTGATGTATTTAGTTCTAAAGCAGAATATGATCTTGCTAGTGCAGACTATGCACAAGCACTAAAAGATTTAGATAACGAAGTTCTCAAATTACCTGCATTTGTCGAAGCAATAAAATCAGCTATCGCGTCATTAAGTGAATTTGCAACTATTCCATATGATAAACTTGTTAACATCAGTAACTATATCGATGATGCAACAGGAATTATAAGTTCAGCTCGTAATATGATTAAGACAGCATCATCTGCTATTGTTGCAAAGATTGTTCAGGTGCGAGAAATTATAGAAAATCCCGAGTTAGTTGAACTGCTAGCAAAAAATTTAAAAAATACAGATGCTGCTATAGAAGCATTAACAGGTGTTTCGGGAGTATTAGACACTGCGTTATCTCATGCTGGAATGGGAATTGCAATGGATGTTGTCGGAGCAGCGTTAGTTGCATATTCAAATGGAGCATTTGAGTCATCGACTCAAATTGATATGGGCTAGAATATTATCGATAAGAATAAGTAATATGTTGCCGTATCCGACAATCTTAGCAGTTTCTATAGTTGGCGTGCTGATGGCATGTATATTTGTTTTTATTGGAACAGGCAGCATTTCTTCAGTTGTTGTAGTCGTATTGCTTGCAGGTATTCTATTTTACCTACTTCAGAAGTTTGGCGTATTCACGGTTGATTTTTCTAAATCAGGCTTAGATGTAGATTTTCACGAAACCCCAGCTTCGCCTGCACCGGCATCTAAGTTTGTAACACCGAAATCAATTGAAAAGAAAGAAGTATTCTACGTAAGTGGTAACAGTTATACATACGATGAGGCGCCTGCTCTCTGTGCAGCTTATGAAGCCGATCTTGCATCATATGATCAAGTGATGGAAGCATTCTCGGGTGGTGCTGAATGGTGTGGATATGGATGGACTCAGGGTGGCATGGCTCTTTATCCGACACAGCAGGCCACGTGGGAAGCCTTACAGCAGGAGACTGATCAGTCAAAGCGTACGGGCTGTGGCCGTCCTGGTGTAAACGGCGGCTATTTCGATCCTGCTACAAAGTTTGGTGTCAATTGCTATGGTGTTAAACCCGGTAACAAGGATGTGAAATTACCGCTCCCGCTACCTGGAACGGATACAACTGCATTCAACAACATGGTGAACAAATTCCGTTCGATGATCAATAAGATCACACTATCACCTTTTAATCGTGATGTTTGGTCTGAGATGAAAGTTTCTGCTCCCAAGACAAATGAGCACGCACAACTATCCGTTGGACACCCCAGTAAATAGACCAATTTATGTTCCTGGTGATGAAGAGACTGGATTTGCTCCAGTTATAAGCCCTCCTCCTTCATCACAACAAGATCAGACACACCGAAATTTAACATGGTTATTTCACAAGCCTCAGAACCATGCTATTTTTCCAATTTCAACACAACCGGTGAAGATAGCAAAGAAAAAGTAAACGTGAAATACAAAGATGATCGAACTCGCACTTTTACTAGGACTCGGTGCTGTCGGATACGCACTTGCTGTACAGAAACCGTCATCTGAGCAACAGCGAGAGGACTTTACTAGCTCTGCTCCTCGCCCTACAGAACAACATTCGGATAATGTAATTCACTCTCAGCACCAACAGGGTCATGGAAATGAAGTACCGTTCTTTGGTGCAGCTTTAAAGCAGAGTACATATTCTGGAGCCACCGATAGTATTCTTGATCACCATACAGGCGCCGGTAAAGAGTATTTCCAGAAGACTGAAACAAAGTCATTTTATGATGCCAAGCCTGCAACGGGTAACCCGTTCGGAAATCAGGTTGAAACCGACTTTGAACAGTCTCGTATGGTTTCTGGTCAGAACATGAAGAATGTGTTTCCAATTGAACAAGTTCGTGTTGGACCTGGTGCAAACGATGGGTACACAAATTTAGGCAAGGGTGGATTTCAGCAGGATCAGCTCCGTGAATATGAGCTTCCTAAAACAACAGACGAAATTCGCACAGATACTCGTCCTAAGCTAACATTCACACAGGATCCTGTACCGGGCGCATCTCAGATCACACAGCCTGGTATCCAGGCTGAAGTCAACAAGAACAAGCCTGATCGTTTTGTTCTCTACGGAATGGATCGCGTAAATACAGCTGTAGGTGCTCAAACTGCATCTCGTGTATATCCCGAACAGCCCATGAAGGAAACGTCTCGTGCAACGACTGGTGTCGCATACAATGGTCCTTCTGGTGGTAATGCAATCTTCTCATCGTATATTCGCGCTTTCACAGAGCCCTACCAAGAGTTCATGAAGCTGACAACTGAAGGTCGTCCTGGTCCGGCTGGCGCACAGGGTACTGGATTCTCAATCGGTGGTGAAGGATACTCAGTTCAGACCAAGAAAGATGAGTCTGTTCTATCAGATGCCACTCGTATCAATCCTCCGACTCAAATCATCAATGCTCATGCAGATAGTCTCGGATCTTTCCGCTACAATGAGCCTCTACAGCAGGATATCTATGTTGATCGTAACCACCCGTCGATCCTAGATGCCCACCAGAACAATCCGTATACACAGAAGCTAACCTCCTTCTAAACAATGGAGGCAATTCGTGAACAATTAGTTTATAAAGAAGGAAAAGTTCTAATTTGTATGAAAGAGCTAAAACCAGTAGAACAATATGAAGTAATCCGTCTTTTGTTGGCAACACGCACAAAAGACGTTTTAATTTGTACACATGAATCTGTGAATGAATATATTGCTAAGTTGATTTCAAAACTTCATCTAGAGACGACGGTATGTGTGTCTACGACTACGAAGGTGATTGCGTAATGTTTCGTGATAACCACCTTTCTTCTTTCCAAATTTGGCCCATAGTGCATTAAACATTCCATCAATACTTTTGTATTGTGGTTTAACTTGTTCATCTGTATGTGTCTTTCTGAATTCAATTGTAGCAAGAGTTAACTTACTATGATCACCGTTCATACCTTTTATTTTGCCAATGAGATTACCCCACTCACCTTTTATAGCTTCAGGTGGTTTTAGTTCCCCACCCTTGTTCTCGTTGCTTTTTACTTGTTCATACTCTTTTGCAAGATCGGCATTCCGTTCTTTCAATAGAACTTCTAATGATTTATATTCTTTTTGTTTTATAGCTTCAGCTAGCTTATCGGTAAATTTCTTCTCGTTATCTTTTTTAACTTTCTCCTCCGATGCAGCTTTTTCAGCGTTTGATATTGCAGTGTTGAGCTCTTTTATTTTGGCATCTTTTTTGTTTGATTCTTCAATCATTTTCTTATATTTTGCAGCTTCTGTTCCTTTAACATATTCTGCGGCTTCTTTCTCACGTAGTGTCTGTTTATACACTGATTCGGCTTCTGAACTTTCTTTTTTGCTCTGTGTACGTTTATTGATTGTATTCTGTATTTTCTGTAAAAGTCCAAATGTTTTTACATTTTCTGTCGCTTCGTGTACGACATCCTCAGATCCTTCCGTAAGCTTACTTAATATTTTAACAGGTCCAACAAATAGTGTTGGTAATTTTAAAGTCTTAGAGCCGAGATCTACTATATCTGGATTTTCAGATTTAAATATTGCGATTTCTTTGTCTGTTGGTTTCGGAAGCGTTGCCTTACTAGAATCAATTAACCATCTCACTATTTTAGTTTGTTCAACTCTTTTTACAGGTAAGGCGAGTGTATCGATTGCTAAAAAATCAATAACGCGTATTAAATTTTTCTTGAATCTTACTCTATTTTCTATTAAATAATACAGTGTATCTACAAAAACTTCAATTGAAATCATGCCTGTGTTTGTACGAAGAAATGTAATAATATCTTTATTTGAAATTTTACTTGTGTCCGGCAACCCATTTAACCATTTTACAATGATTCCGATATGTATAACTATTTTATCAAATTCTTCATCTCCAAATGTATAATCGCATATCAGTTTCAATACATTTTTAAATAGAAAAAATGTGTATAATGATCCGCCTTGTGTAAAATACTTTATAATATCGTCGGTTTCTATTTTATTTTTAGATGCTAGGCTCTTAATTTCAGAATCTGAAATTACATATAAAGGTAATACAACATTTGACGGTTGATTAAAAATACTCTTATCTATCTTAATTTTCCCCAATTTTTTATTTTGCTCGTCACGATTTAAATCTGATAAGATATCGATGAATTCTTTAAAAAATAAAGCAGACGGCACAATCGTCTCAATGTCGGATTTAGTTATTTTAGAACGATTTGGAATTGTTCTAAGCCATGAAATTACAGAAAGTATTTTAGCATTGCGTTCTCTGTTTATTTTTTCAACTTCATAATCAAGCTCATCTTGTGAGATATTAAAATTTAAGGGGCCATGAAATATAATAATTACATTTTTCATTTCTTGAAGTTTATCCCATGTCATCGTGCTTTTACCATCGCGTGTAAATGAACCATTTTTGATAATTTGAACTAACTTTTTATCCATAGCACCACCACGTTGGCCTCCAAGAGGTAATCC
>Ga0214164_1000427_pt1 | contig 27526 bp, 25 predicted proteins | sample TroBogepilimnion_13_FD_153003 | JGI IMG/M metagenome (GOLD analysis project Ga0214164, IMG submission 153003) | Freshwater microbial communities from Trout Bog Lake, WI - Practice 03JUN2009 epilimnion v4 | ecosystem: Environmental > Aquatic > Freshwater > Lake > Epilimnion/Euphotic zone ...
CGCGCCGGCTGAAAGCCTTACTTCGCGCACAGGCACCGAGTGGCCGGTGGGTGCGCCGCGCACATTCGGATCGGTCGTGAAGGAATATTGCGTCTTCGCCATGCAGACCGGCAAATGGCCGTAACCCGCTGCTTCCCACACTTTTAGCTGATCGCGGATTGATTTATCGGCCAGCACTTCGTCCGCATGATAGATGCGCTTGGCAATGGTTTCGATCTTCTGGAACAAAGGCATTTCGTCCGGATAAAGTGGAGCGAAATTGGCCGCGCCCGATTCAGCGAGGGATACAACCTTATGCGCCAATTCTTCGATGCCAGCAGAACCATGCGCCCAATGCTTGCACAAGATTGCTTCTGAACCTTGGCTCGCGACATAATCCTTCACGGCTTGGATTTCAGCATCCGTATCCGAGAAGAAATGGTTGATGGCTACCACAACCGGCACGCCGAAGCCCTTGGTATTGGCGATGTGGCGACCCAAATTGGCGCAGCCCTTTTTGACGGCTTCGACATTCTCGGCACCGAGATCGGCCTTGGCCACGCCGCCATTCATCTTCATAGCGCGAACGGTGGCGACAATCACAGCGGCCGATGGCTTCAAGCCCGCTTTGCGGCACTTGATGTCGAAGAACTTTTCAGCGCCAAGATCCGCACCGAAGCCTGCTTCGGTCACGACATAATCGCCGAGCTTCAACGCGGCGGTCGTTGCGATCACCGAGTTGCAGCCATGCGCGATATTGGCGAACGGGCCGCCATGCACGAAAGCAGGATTGTTCTCGAGCGTCTGTACGAGGTTCGGCTGCATCGCGTCCTTCAATAGAACGGCCATGGCGCTGTCGGCCTTGATGTCGCGGCAATAGACGGGTGTCTTGTCGCGGCGATAGGCCACCACAATATCGCCCAAGCGCTTCTGCAGATCCATCAGATCCTTTGACAGGCAGAGAATGGCCATCACTTCGGAGGCAACCGTAATGTCAAAGCCCGTCTGGCGCGGGAAGCCGTTCGACACGCCGCCGAGCGACACGACAATATCGCGCAGCGCGCGGTCGTTCATGTCCATCACGCGGCGCCACACCACGCGGCGCTCGTCGATGCCGAGCTCGTTGCCCCAATAGATGTGGTTGTCGATCATGGCCGACAAAAGATTATGCGCCGAGGTAATGGCGTGGAAATCGCCCGTGAAATGCAGGTTCATTTCTTCCATCGGGACAACTTGCGCGTAACCGCCACCAGCAGCACCACCCTTCATGCCGAAATTCGGGCCGAGCGAGGCTTCGCGGATACAGACAATTGCCTTTTTGCCGATGCGGTTGAGGCCATCGCCCAAGCCGACCGTGGTCGTCGTCTTACCTTCGCCCGCAGGCGTCGGGTTAATAGCGGTGACGAGGATCAGCTTGCCGTCTTTGCGGCTCTCGAGCGACTTCAAAAAGCTCTGGCTGACTTTTGCTTTGTCATGACCATAGGGGAGAAGGTCTTCTGCGGGGATGCCAAGCTTGGCACCAATCTCCATGATTGGCTTTTTCTTGGCTTCGCGTGCAATTTCAATATCCGTCTTAACCGCCATTTTCTGCTCCCATCTTGATCAAGCTTAGGCTTGAAGTGTCTGTCCTGTTTTGCCGGAAGGAAGTGGCTAAATCTAGCCGAATTCCGTCAGATACTTGCTCATGATAGGCAAATCTTGGCTATCGACCGTTTGCGATATCTTGTTTGCGCCATCGCATGGCGGCTTTTAGACATCGCGATCAAGCCGATGAGGATGGTTCCAACAAATCGGTTTGTTTCATATTTTCGGCAAGGGCGAGAGACGTTTCTCTGAGATAGGCGAGAAAAACGGTCGCGATGGGGCTTAATTTTTTACCCCGTACCGTCACCGTGAACCAGTGCGATTGGATCGGGAATCCTTCGACGGGAAGAAGCGCGAAGGATGCGTCCGGTGCCATAGTCCCGATGGCGTGGTGGGAAAGAATGGCGCAGCCTAAGCCCCCCGCGACCGCTTCTTTAATGGCTTCATTGGAGCCTAGGCTTAAGCGAATACGGGGATTGATGGCATGCGATTGAAAGAATTTCTCCGCCATCCTACGGGTGCCGGACCCTTGCTCCCGCAGGATCAATGCTTCTTGCGCAAAGAGCGATAAAGGAACGCTTTTCCGCTTCGCAAACGGATGGGTTTTCGGCGCAATAACGACCAGCGGATTGTGAAGAAACATTTCGCTTTCGACATCAAGATCAGATGGCGGCACTGACATAATGGCGATATCGACTCGATTGTCGCGCAACAACTGGATGACGCCATCGCGGTTAAACACATCGAGTTTGATATCGATATCGGGATAGGTTTGGAAAAAGCGGCCGAGCATGCGGGGAATAAAATATTTTGCCGTGCTCACCACGGCCACCCGCAACTCACCGCGTGAAAGGCCTTTGGCGCGATCAACCGTTTGGATAAAGGCGTTCCATTCCCCCATCATCGCGCGCGAGGATCGGGCCAATTCCTGGCCGATATCGGTGAGATAGATTTTTTTCCCGATCACCTCATAGAGCGGCAATCCGATCGATAGCGATAATTCGCGCAACTGCATGGACGCCGTTGGCTGGGTCACGTTGCAGCGCCGGGCCGCCCGCGTCATGCTGCCCTCATCGGCCAGCGCAAGAAAGAGGCGCAATTGTCGAAATGTTGCATTCATAGATAAATATCTATCATTATTGATTATAAAATCAATTTTTATCGATGCATCGGATCTGCTAGGCGCTCTTTTGAAACAAAGGAGTATCTGCAATGTCTAATTTCATGGATCCCGCCATTCTGTTCTTCATTTTCGGTGTCTTCGCCGGGGCCGTTAAGTCAAATCTCGAAATCCCGCAGCCCATTTCAAGGTTTTTGGCGCTTTACCTTCTGATGTCGCTGGGGCTCAGAGGCGGCTTTGAACTGGCCCATTCGGGCCTGACCGCAACTGTGGTCAGCGGGTTGGTCGTCGCTCTGTCCCTGGCAGTTATGGTTCCAACCATCGGGTATTTGCTGTTAAGGCGGGTCGTTAGCGGCTTCGATGCCGCAGCCATTGCCGCCACTTACGGGTCGGTGAGCGCTGTTACCTTCATCACCGCTACCCGTTATCTTGATGATCAGGGCATCGCCTTTGGCGGCCATATGGCCGCCGCCATGGCTTTCATGGAATCGCCTGCGATTGTCATGGCCATTCTCTTTGCCAATCAGCTCCGCAAGGCACAATCGGGCACAACGAAGACGTCATCGCCTTTCCATATTCTAAAAGAATCGCTCACCGATGGCGCGCAAATTTTGCTGATGGGTTCGGTTGTTGTCGGTATCTTTTCAGGCGATGTTGGCAAAGCCGCGATGCAACCCTTCTCGGGTGATCTCTTCAAAGGCATGCTCGCGCTCTTCCTCCTCGATATGGGCTTGATGACGGCCCGTAATTTTCCCTCGCTCCGGACGCTGTCGCCCTGGCTATTGGCTTACGCGGTGATCGGCCCCGTCATGCACGCCCTTCTGGCGCTTGCGCTGTCGGCGATTTTCCGGTTGTCAGCAGGGGATGCCGGATTGCTGATGGTTCTAGCCGCCAGCGCGTCTTACATCGCGGTGCCCGCGGCGCTTCGCTTCGCTTTGCCGGAAGCCAATGCCTCGCTCTATTTTGGTCTATCGTTGGGGATCACGTTTCCGATCAATATTTTGGTTGGAATTCCCATCTATATCGGCATCGCTCAACGCGTCTTGTCTTGACAGGGGCGGCATTTTTGCCGCCCCATCTTTTACCGAAGGCGACATTGAAAGAGGCTGTTGATGGCAATCCCAAACGCGTTGCAGAATAAACTGCGCATTCCCGCTATTGCCGCGCCTTTGTTCTTGGCCTCTGGTCCTGATCTCGTCGTTGAAACCTGCCGAGCGGGAATGGTTGGCACCTTTCCCGCGCTTAATCAGCGCACAACCGAAGGTTTCGAAGAATGGCTTGACGAGATCGAGGAACGTTTATCGGCCGAGCCAAAGGCGGCCCCCTTCGGCGTCAATCTGATCGTCCATAAAACCAATACGCGCCTAGCTCACGATCTCGATTGCGTAGTCAAACATCGGGTGCCGATTGTCATTACATCGCTGGGCGCGGTCCGCGATGTGGTTGATGCCGTCCATTCCTATGGCGGTTTGGTCTTTCATGACATTATCAGCCGCCGCCACGCGGAGAAGGCAGGCGAGGCGGGCGTTGATGGTTTGATTGCGGTATGCGCGGGTGCCGGCGGGCACGCGGGCAATCTCAATCCATTCGCGCTTCTTCACGAAGTGAAATCGGCTTTCTCGGGTACGGTGATTTTATCGGGTTCGCTCAGCACCGGTCGCGATATCGCCGCCGCGCGGTTGATAGGCGCCGATTTAGCCTATCTCGGCACGCGTTTTCTTGCGACCAAAGAGGCGTTGGTTGAGAAAGCCTACCAACAGATGATCCTCGATTCACGCGCTGCCGATATCATCTACACACCCAATATATCGGGTGTGAATGCCAATTTCATGCGTGAAAGCATCAAGGCTGCGGGGCTAGATCCCGATGACCTTCCGCCCCATGGCAAGCTCGATATGGGATCGGAAGCGAAAGTTTGGAAAACAATCTGGTCCGCAGGCCAAGGGGTAGGCGCCATCTCAGAAGTGCTGAGTGTGGCTGAGCTCTGCGAACAATTTGCGAAAGATTATTGCATCGCGATGCGCGAAGCAGCACGCGATGCGTTTATTTAATCGCTGTACTCAATGCAATTTCAGCTTCGGACGCACGACCTGATTAACATGGCCGATTACGATCAGAAGCACACCTTTAAACCAGCCATGAATGCCAATGAGATGCATGCGGTAGAGAGATATATAGGCCACGCGCGCTATATATCCTTCAATCGCCATACGGCCGCCGACAAGATTGCCCATCAAGCTACCAACCGTTGAAAACCGGCTTAGCGAGATCAGTGAGCCACGGTCTTGATAGACGAAATCCTCAAGCGGTTTCTTTTCGATTAAACCGACGAGATTCCGAAATACGGTTTTCGACATTTGCGCCGCCGATTGCGCGCGCGGCGGAACGGGTCTGCCGGTTTCCGGCATGATGCAATTGCAACAATCGCCCATGGCAAAGACATGATCATCCACCGTGGTTTGCAGAGTTTGCCGCACCTTGATTTGATTGTTGGGTGTCATCTCCAAACCATCAAGCCCGCCAGCAATCGCCGGGCCACGCACACCGGCTGCCCACAAAATCAGATCGGCTTTCACCACGTCACCGGAACGTGTAACAAGTTGACCCTCTTCCGCGCGGGTGACTTGCGTATTGGTCTGAACATCCACACCGAGCGCTTCCAATTCGGACCTTGCTGATGCTGCTAGTTTTTCCGGCAAGGCCGGTAAAATACGCGGACCTGCTTCGATAAGCGTAACCCGCAAACGGCTTTCATCGAACACTTCCAGACCATAATGGCGTAAGGCCGAGGCGGAATTGTATAATTCGGCCGCTAGCTCCACACCCGTTGCGCCGCCGCCCACAATGGCAATATCGACGGTGGCATTTGAAGTCGGGTCAACGCTTAAGGTACGCGACACACGCAAGCAATGATTCAGCAATTTGGTGCGGAACCGATCGGCTTGCGTGCGGTCCTCAAGAAACAGACAATGCTCTTTAACGCCCGGCGTGCCGAAATCATTGGACACCGCACCAAAAGCCAGGACAAGATAATCGTAACGGATGCGGTGTCGGGCAATAATTTCTTTTCCCGCCTCATCCGAAATGGGTGCGATAACCACTTGTCGATTGGCGCGATCAATCGTCTCTAAGCTGCCATAAAAAAAGCGATAGCCCCATCGATGCCCGTGGCTCCGATAGCCCACTTCATCGAGATTGGCATCAAGGGATCCGGCTGCTACTTCATGCAATAAGGGCTTCCAAATATGCGTTTGGTTGCGCTCGACGAGAATAATATCATAGTGCTCGCGCCCAAATTTATCGCCGAGACGCCGAACCAATTCCAATCCACCGGCACCACCACCGACGACAACAATTTGAGTTTTCATGGTTTAATAGCCTCTCATTGGTATCGCCTAGTGCGGATGGTTAAAATCGCGAGCATGGTTTGATAGAGTGTCAGCTTGCTAAAGGCAGCGCCTCTTTAGCCTTGCCGCTCAGGATCGTTTCGAGTGCCTGAAGCAAGCGATCAACATTCTCCGTTCTTGCTCCTTCACCCATCAAGCCGACACGCCATATTTTACCCGCAAGCGGACCAAGGCCAGCGCCGATCTCAATGTTAAAATCATTGAGCAGGGAGGCTCTCACCTGAGCATCATTAACATTTGCTGGAATTTTGATGGCGTTTAATTGGGGTAACCGGTGAGGCTCATCGACCAAAGGTTCAAGCCCAAGTGACTTCAACCCATGGAGCAAATGCAGATGCGCTGCTCGATGCCGTGCATAAGAGGCATCAAGTCCTTCTAAATGCAGCCTGCGTAGGGATTCATGCAGCGCATAAAGGCTGTTGACGGGCGCGGTGTGGTGATAGGCGCGGCCTTTGTCGCCACCCCAATAGGCCATCACTTGGGTAATATCCAAAAACCAGGAGAGAACCGGCGTTTTACGCTGCTTAACATGCTCGACAGCGCGCGGACTAAACGAGACAGGCGATAGGCCGGGCGGGCAGCTCAGACATTTTTGGCTGCCTGAATAGACCGCATCGATACCCCATTCATCGAGCTTGATCGGGATGCCCGCCAACGATGTGACAGCATCCATAATGGTCAATGCGCCATGCTTGTGGGCAATCTCCGCAATGGCTTTCGCGTCCGATTGAACACCGGTTGACGTTTCAGCGTGAACAAAGCCTACAAATTTGATGTCTTTATGTTGATCTAAGGCTTCGTCGATGGTTTGAGGATCAACCGGCGTACCCCACACAAAATCAAGCGGGATGACATGCGCACCACCACGTAAGGCTACTTCACACATGCGGGTGCCAAATACGCCATTGCGCGCAATCAGAATTTTATCGCCAGGTTCAATTAAATTCAGCAGGCACGCATCCATTCCAAGGCTACCCGGGCCAGCTACGGCAAAAGTGACCTCATTGGTTGTCGCAAAGGCCATTTGGAGCATCGTTTTGATTTCCGACATCAAGCCGATGAAAGACGGATCAAGGTGTCCGATGGTTTGTCCGGCCATAGCGGTTAGGACTTCGGAAGCGACTGGAGACGGGCCGGGACCCAATAAAAGGCGCGAAGGCGGCAAAAAAGATTCACGATAATTACGATTCATGGCGATTTCCCCGAATTATGATTTTTTGAAAGCAATTAAAGCCGGGTGGCTAAATTGAACGCGGCCAAACCGGGAATGCAACGCTATTGCCCATTAAACGGATGAAGCGCCGGATTGGATTACATAGCTTGGGATAAATTCAGAAAATGTGTCGTAACCTTGCGGCCAAGACCCGAATAATGATGGATCGATACGGGTTATCGTCCATCGCATTTACACTTTGAGGTGTCATCTCAACGAAACAAATTGAACGCGCTCGCGGTGCCCTGGCGATGCACATGGGCGAGCATATCGCCTGCAGCGCGTACATAATAGTCGACGGGCTGGCAAATCAGGAATCACGAAAAACAGCAAACGTGCCTCTAAGGGCGAGGGGGCGTCAAAAAATTTAAGCCCACTCGTTAATTCAATGCCGTGATCAATTGCAATACAGCTTCCAATCGCTCAAATTAGCGTTCAGACATTTAACCGCTAAGCCTTGAGGGTCTCGGCAATATAGGTTGCAAATTCGAAATTTGGACGTTCGAGGTGTGATAAATGTCCCGGCTCCGAATGTGACGCGCATAGACCGCGATAGACGCGCTCGGTGCAGCCTTTATCCTCAACATTCACCTCGTCCAGCAATGCCTTCAGTTTTTCAAAATGATCGGCACTGTCGGGGTCATTGATGAAGCTGTGTGGCATTCCACCACCAAAATGGACCTGTACTTTTGAAGCCCCCAACGGATGCAGTGATAAATACCAGAAATAGCCAGGCGTCAGCGTGATCAGAAGGCTCGGATAAAACGCCAGAAGAATGGTGGTCCGGCGCCTTTCACCCTGTAAACGTGTATTGGTGGGGTGTGCATTAGCAAGCTTAAAACCCGGGTCCTTCAGGATCGTATGGTAATTGAACGTCTTTTCACCGGGCGGGCAGACCATTTCATCAAGCTTCGAGAGGCCACCAATGGTGCCTGCATGACAAACAGGTAGGTGGTAGCTTTCCATAAAATTCTCGGCCAGCACCTTCCAATTGGTATTCCAGACAAAATCTTCCAAGAATAATTCGACATAGCTTTCCATGTCGAAATCTTCGATCATTTTTTCCGCGCTACCAAGCACGTCTTTCGCAGGCTTGGCATCGGGATTAAGCGAAACCATGATCCAGCCCAACCATTCCTCGCACCGGAATTGGGGAAGCCGATAGTCAGAGGTTTTGAAATCCTTATTGCCTTTCATCGCGGGGGCGGCGCGCAGGCAACCATCTGTGTTATAGGTCCAACCATGATAGGGGCAAACAATCGAAGATTTGTTGCCTTTACCCTCCAGTAAGGTCGACATCCGATGCAGGCAGACATTCGATTGTGCGCGTAGCACACCATCTTGCCCTCTGACCACCAATACAGGTTCGTTGGCAATGGTCAGGGTCTGATAATCACCGGGCTTTGATAGATTGCTGGAACGGCCGACACAAAACCACTCTTTGGCAAATATTTTTTCGACCTCGAGCTGCGTGAATTCTTCTGATGTATAAACGCTTTTTGGCATGGCCCGCGCCGTCTCGAAACTCGAAGACACATTGGCAATCAGCTCGTCGAGCGGTGACATTGTTTTAGGGGTGTCCAACATCTCTCATCTCCTAGTAATCGATTGTTTGGTTCAAAAAATATTCAAGCGGATTTTTTGTCCAGCACGGTGGCTGGGCCAAAAAATTCATAGGCGATATTTTCGTTCGGAATATCGAGGTTGCGCAGCGTGTCATAAACGGACTGCATAAAGGGCGGCGGCCCGCACAGATAGCACTCATAATCAGCAGGAGGCAGCAGGGCTTGCAGACAGGCGAGATCAATAAATCCCTCCGATTGAAACCGGGCAGCCAACCGATCTTCTCTTGTGGGGGTTTGATAAACCACGTGGTATTTTATGTTGGGATTTGTTGCTGCGACGGCTTGAATTTCGTCCGCCAAAGCCTGAGACGCGCCATCGCGACACGCATGGATGAACCATATCGGCCGATCCTTTTGGCGCGCAGCGACATGCAGCATCGAAACCATCGGCGTCAGCCCAACCCCGCCTGAAAGCAGCAGTAACGGCCTGTTGCTTGTCGCATCGAGATAAAAATGTCCGCGCGGGCCGGCAATCTCGAGCGAGCTGCCAATCTGTACCTCGTCATGCAGATAGGACGATCCCAAACCGTCCGGCACACCGGGGCGAGGGGCGCTTTCGCGCTTTACGGTGATGCGATAGGTGCCCACCGTCGCGGGATCGGAAGAAACGCTGTAATTTCGCAGGATGGGTCTATTTTCACCGCGTCGAATTTTCAGGCTTAAAAACTGTCCAGCCTGAAACGTACACCAATCATCGGGATCTTCGGGCTTTAACAGAAACGAGCAAATGATATCGTTTTCATGCCGTTTATCGACGACCGAAAAACGCCGGAACCGCGCCGCTGGCGTTATTGCTTGCTGGTCAATCTCGGAACGATCCATGGCCCCGCCTGCGCTTCCGACGAGATGATCTCATCTTTAACAAAAAACCATATTTTCAGATTTTCTAAGTGAATCAAGCGGTATATAGTGCAAATTAATTTAGTTTTTCTAAAATGACAAAGCTTTGGTTTGATGGGAAGGAGCTACAATGTCGTCCCTGCCACCCTTGCGTGCCGTTCAAGCATTCGAAGCCGTAGCCCGATGCGGTAGCGTTGTTACGGCGGCGGAGGAGCTTGGTGTCTCGCCCGGCGCGGTGAGCCAGCAGCTCCATAATCTAGAGACGGTTTTGAATGTCCGCTTGTTCGAGCGGCGAGGGCGCTCACTTGGGCTCACGGCGTGGGGACGGATTTATTACGAGCGAGTCAAGTTGGCCTTCGACCAGCTCCGCACCGGGCAGGATGATCTTCAGCGCGCCAAGTCAAAAGCGGGCATTGTTTTTAGCGCGCTGCCATCGCTTGCGTTAAGGTGGATCAGGCCGCTTTTGCTGAAATGGCGAACCATCCATGAAGCGACCGGCACACGGCTGATCGGCACCGATGATGAGACGGTTTTCGAGAGGGACCATATCGATTTTCGCCTCTCTTATGGCCGCGCCTGTCGGCAATATGATCAGTACACAGAGCTCTTCACCGACCGCTTCGTGCCCGTCTGCTCGCCGGGTCTGCTTAAAAAATTTCCGCTCTCAAGGCCTCATGAAATCCTTCAGGTACCGCGCATCGATATTGAATGGGATGTGCGTTTTCAAAAAGCGCCCTCTTGGGCCGACTGGGCACGCAGCATCGGTGCGGAGCCGCCGGAGCGTTCCGACGAACTGGCGTTCTCGCTCTCCAGTGCCGCCATTGATGCCGCCATCCATGATGGCGGGTTCGTGCTCGGTCAAATTTCAATGGTGGCCGATGATGTAAGATCCGGCCGTCTCGTGATCCCGTTTGATGAGCGGATCAAGATGCCGGAGCCCTATTTTCTGGCGTGGGATCAATCCGTGCTCGACCGACCAATGGGATTGGAATTCCGTAATTTTATTATCGCAGCCGCGCGCCATCAGGCAGCATTGTCTGATGGTCGGATCGGGTTGATGACGGCTGCCGAAACGCCTTCACCGCAAGCCGTATTAGCCTAATCGGTCTAGCCGCTCGCGGGTTCGAAATGCGCAACAAGCTCATGCTTGTTGCCGGGATAGGTTAGTCGGACAAAGGTGATCGGATTGCCTGAAATAAAGGTCCGGCGTTCAATCACCAGACAGGCGCTATTTACTGGCATATTTAGAATGGCCGCCGTGCGTTGATCGGCCTGTGTCGCCCTGATCCGATGCTCGGCGGTTGACCATGGCACTTGGCTTACAAGCCACGATCCCGGTGGAACGGTTTTGAATTTTTCATGCAATACTTCGGGAACAGCCGCACTGTTGATCAGTCGCTCTTCTAGACAAAACGGACGAGCGCCGCCAAAATGATGGCACACAAGGTCCAGAACAGGACCGTCCGCATTAGGCCCCAGCAATTCACGATCGGAAGCTGTGGGGCGGCGCTGATGCCGTTCGATAATGTCGTAGCGATAGCTTAAACCAAGGGCCGCAACTTCGGCTTTAATTTCACTGATTTCGAGAACAGCGGATTGCAGGCGTGGCCGCGTTACAAAACTTCCAGCCTTGCGGCGGCGTTGAATAAGGCCAGCTCCAGCCAATTGGGTTAGTACCTTATTCACGGTCATGCGGGAGCATTGATAATGCTCCTTTAATTCGTGCTCAAACGGGATGCGATATCCGGGCGGCCATTCACCCGATAAAATCTTTTCTTCAATTTCAGCAAGAATACGTTGATGCAGCGATGCAGAAGGAATTGGAATAAGTTCGGACGCCTGATCCAGAATTTTAGCCACTTTTCGTCACGCCTTAGGCGTTCCTCTTCTTGATTTTGCAATACTCTCACTTGAACTCAAGCAATATTCAACCTCGATTAGCGTGAAAGCGTGAAGATTATATCGACGCCCCGTTAAATCCGGCTTTGAAACTCACGCATGACCGCCCTAAACCGTTGAGCAATGCCCTCGCGATTATGATGAACACCACCGGAAACGCGCTTTTTTCCATTTGACCAAACACAATCGATCAACGCATTCCCCGCATGAAACACAAAACTATCGATGATGTGATCATCATCGCGCCCGGCAAGCGAAATATGGTTGGCGTTGAGCGTGATAAAATCCGCTCCTGCCCCCACTGTTAGCCCCGTCTGTTTAAACCCCAAGGCTGCAGCTCCACCCTCCACCGCACCATTGAACAAGACCATGCCATTGGATTGACCGGGATTAGCCAGAACATTGCGGCGCTGATGTTGCAGCCTTTGTGAATATTCAAGCTGGCGTAACTCATCGGCGACGCCAATTTGCACATTCGAATCGGAGCCCACGCCAAATTTACCACCAGCCTTTAAAAACGCCTCGGCCGGAAAAATGCCGTCTCCAAGATTAGCCTCGGTGATTGGACACAGCCCTGCAATCGCGCCGCTTTTCGCCATATTCGCGGTCTCGGTAGGGGACATATGAGTGGCATGAATCAGGCACCAGCGATCATTCACCGGCAGATGGTCGAGCAGCCATTCGACGGGACGTCGACCGCACCATTGCAGGCAATCTTCCACTTCTTTGATTTGCTCCGAGATGTGAATATGCACGGGGCCATTTGGGGCCATTATCATCAGCGCCGCCAATTCATCGGGCGTTGCTGCGCGCAGACTATGCGGCGCTATACCCAGAACAGCACGATCCAGAGGCGATAAGGCTTCCGCCGCTCCCTCCAGCAGACGTTGATAGCCATCCAGATCATGGATGAAGCGGCGTTGGCCGCTATTCGGCTCGCTGCCGCCGAAGCCGGAATGGGCATAAAACACAGGGAGCAGGGTCAGGCCAATGCCGGTTTCATTCGAAGCCGACGCAATTCGGGCCGCCATTTCGGCAGGGTTGGTGTAGGACCTGCCATCGGTGTCGTGGTGCAAATAATGGAACTCGCCTACGCGGGTAAATCCGGCCTCCAGCATCTCCACATAAAGCTGTGCCGCTACGGCTTCCATCTGATCTGGATTCATAGAGAGGGCAAAGCCATACATGACCTCGCGCCAGCTCCAGAAACTATCGGCGGTGGGTCCGCGGCGCTCGGCAAGGCCTGCCATGCCGCGCTGGAAAGCATGGCTGTGCAGATTAGGCATGCCGGGCAGGAGAATGGCGTGGCGTTCATCCTGCTCATGTGCCGCAACACCGATTTCGATGGATTGAATCGTGTTCCCCGACAAGGTCAGTCTAACGTCGCGGTGCCAGCCATCGGGCGTCAACGCTTTGGTTGAGTGAATGCTTGTCATTGGGTGCTCCCGCTGCCCTTATAGCACGATTTTTGCCAATTTCGGGCCTTGCAATTCGCTTTATTATGTCTATACATTAAAAGCAACGATAAGACAAACCCGATTTATAGATGGGGAGGCCTTTTGAATGGCCGGTGAAGGCAATTTACCCATGGCGTGTGATCGTCTTTGGCGAAATGCCAAGCTTGTGACGCTTGTGGCGGATGATGGCGGCCTCGGGATCATCGAAGCCGGTGCTGTCGCTTCTTTCAAGGGTCGAATTGTTTATGCAGGGCCTGAAAAGGATATGCCCGCATCGCTTTCCAGCGGCACCGACATCATCAATTGCGAAGGGCGGCTCATCACGCCCGGCCTGATTGATTGCCACACACATCTCGTTCATGCAGGCAATAGAGCGCATGAATTCGAGTTGCGTCTGAAGGGTGCGTCGTACGAAGAGATTGCCCGCGCGGGCGGTGGTATCGCGTCTTCCGTCAAGGCGCTTCGTGCGGCGAGCGATAATGATTTAATTAAGGAAACGCTGCCGCGTCTGGATGCGTTGATGGCGGAAGGCGTCACCACGATCGAGATCAAATCCGGTTATGGGCTAGACCGCGAGAACGAGATCAAATCGCTTCGCGCGGCGCGCCGTTTGGCTGAAGAGCGCAACGTCACGGTGCGAACCACATTTTTGGGTGCGCACGCCTTACCGCCCGAAGCGAAGGGCAACAAAGCCGCCTATATCGATACTGTGATCAACGACATGTTGCCCGCGATCGCCGCCGCCAATTTGGCCGATGCGGTGGATGGATTTTGCGAGGGCATCGCGTTTTCGGTTGATGAAATGGCGCGCGTGTTTGATGCCGCTCGCGCCCATGGTTTGCCGGTTAAACTTCATGCCGATCAATTGTCGAACCTGCACGGTGCAGCCCTTGCCGCGCGCTATGTAGCGCTTTCCGCTGATCATGTTGAATATACGGATGAGGCGGGTGCCGCAGCGATGGCTAAAGCAGGCACCGTCGCCGTCATCTTGCCGGGTGCGTTCTATTTTATCCGCGAAACGCAAAAGCCGCCGATCGATCTTTTCCGTAGCCATGGCGTGAAGATGGCGTTGGCCACCGATTGCAATCCCGGAACGGCGCCGCTCACCTCCCTGCTTCTTACCATGAACATGTGCGCAACGCTTTTTCGCATGACAGTTGACGAGTGCATCGCAGGCGTGACGCGAGAGGCCGCCCGCGCCCTTGGTATGTTGGATCAAGTCGGCACACTTGAGGTCGGCAAACAATGCGACTTAGCCATTTGGGATGTCGAGCGTCCCGCCGAACTTGTCTACCGCATGGGCTTTAATCCGCTCCATGCCCGCATCTGGAGAGGCCAATGACAACGCTAAATTTAGAGCCCGGTAATGCGAGCCTTGCCGATTGGCGCGCCATCTATCGCGGTGCCATTCCGGAGCTTGATGCGCAATGTTGGCCGCTGGTTGAAAAAAGCGCTCAAGTGGTTGCCAATATCGTTGCCAAAGGCGAGCCCGTTTACGGCATCAATACGGGCTTCGGAAAACTGGCAAGTGTAAAGATTGAGGCAGTCGACCTTGAAACACTGCAGCGTAACATTGTCTTGTCGCATGCAGCGGGGGTAGGCGAGCCTTCGCCTGTTGCAATTATTCGCCTGATGATGGCGTTGAAACTCGCGAGCCTTGCGCAAGGTGCATCGGGTGTTCGGCCTCAAACGTTGAAATTCCTTTCAACGATGCTGGCACACGGCATTATCCCTGTCGTGCCATGCCAAGGCTCGGTCGGAGCCTCGGGCGATCTGGCGCCGCTTTCGCACATGACGGCCGTGATGATCGGCGTTGGTGAAGCCATCACCGCCAAAGGCCGCCTTCCTGCGAAAGAAGCCTTGGCGCTCGCGGGGCTCACGCCCCTCACGCTCGGTGCGAAAGAAGGATTGGCGCTTTTAAATGGCACGCAGTTCTCAACCGCCAACGCCTTGGCAGGATTGTTTGAAGCCGAAATTCTCTTTCAATCGGCGCTTGTTACAGGGGCTCTCTCAACCGATGCAGCCCGTGGTTCAGACGCGCCGTTTGATCCCCGCATTCATGCCCTTCGCAAACATCGCGGCCAGATCGAGGCTGCCGATGCGTTGCGTGCGTTAATGGCAGGAAGCGCTATTCGTGCATCGCATCTCGTTGGCGATGATCGTGTGCAAGATCCCTATTGCTTGCGCTGCCAACCCCAAGTGATGGGAGCAGCGCTTGATATTTTACGCCAAGCCGCATCGGTACTTGAAACCGAGGCCAATGGCGTATCCGATAATCCGTTGATTTTCACCGATACGGGTGAAGCGCTTTCGGGTGGAAATTTCCATGCGGAGCCGGTGGCGTTTGCGGCTGATATCATCGCGCTCGCGGTGTGTGAAATCGGTTCCCTTTCCGAGCGACGCATCGCAATGCTGGTTGATCCCGCGCTTTCAGGCATGCCCGCATTTTTAACGCCTAAACCGGGCCTCAATTCAGGCTTCATGATCCCGCAAGTGACTGCTGCCGCTCTGGTGTCGGAGAACAAACAACGAGCCTATCCGGCAAGCGTTGATTCCATCCCAACCTCTGCCAATCAGGAAGATCATGTCTCCATGGCGGCGCATGGTGCGCGACGCCTTTTACCGATGATTGAAAATGCGTGTGGTGTCATCGGCATTGAGCTTTTGGCCGCCGTGCAGGGTTGCGATTTTCACCACCCTTTAAGCTCCAGCGCGCCGCTTGAAGCGGTGCGTGAATTGGTACGCGCATCCGTGCCGCATCTCGATGATGATCGGCATTTCCATCCCGATATGGAAAAGGCCATCGCACTCGTGACGTCGGGTGCCCTTGTTACTGCCTCACAAGCCGTATCCTTGCCCAATCTCGCGGGGGCGTCATGATATCCCCTTCATGGCTTGAAATAACCCGCGGTGATGCGCCACTCTTGGTCAGTATCCCGCATACCGGTCTCGATCTGGCCGGGATCGAAGGAAAGGTTGTTTCGACGTGGCTCGCGCGGCGGGATGCCGATTGGCATATCGAGCAGCTTTATGATTTCGCCCGTGAGCTTGACGCCACCATCGTCCGAACAGCGATCTCGCGCACCGTGATTGATGTGAACCGCGACCCTTCCGGAATCTCGCTCTATCCGGGTCAAGCCACCACCGAGCTTTGCCCGACAACGACCTTTGACGGAGAACCGCTCTACCACGCGGGCGATGAGCCAACGACAGCCGACATTGGCGAGCGACGTACACTTTATTTTGACCCCTATCACGACGCCTTGGCGAGCGAGGTCAAGCGTCTTCGCAGCCAACATCAGAGGGTCGTCGTGTATGATTGTCATTCGATCCGCTCGGTGATTCCGCGCCTGTTTGAGGGCACCTTGCCGTATTTCAATATCGGCACCAATTCGGGCGCTTCCTGTGCGCCTGAATTGTCGGCGCGTATCGAGGCCATTTGTCAGGCAACCGACTATAGCCACATTACGAATGGCCGATTTAAAGGCGGCTACATTACCCGCAGCCTAGGTCAGCCTGATCAAGGCGTTCATGCGGTTCAAATGGAGCTTGCCTGCCGCGGCTATATTTCTGAGCCCTTGGGCATGGTTTCAGAGGCTGATTGGCCGCCCGCTTATGACCCTATCTATGCCGCACCGATGCGTGCAGCGCTTATCCAAATCCTGACTTCCGCCATTGATTTTACCGGCCCTTCCAAGGCTTGATTGAGGAGCTAATTTGATGACCCGTATCGACAACCAACGCGTGATTCGCGCCGCCCATGGCACCGAGCTTTCGGCCAAGAGCTGGCTCACCGAAGCCCCTCTTCGCATGTTGATGAATAATCTCGATCCTGGCGTTGCTGAAAAGCCAAGCGAGCTTGTCGTTTATGGTGGCATTGGCCGCGCTGCCCGCGATTGGGAAAGCTATGACCGGATTGTAGCGTCCCTTAAAACACTCGAAGATGATCAGACCCTGTTGGTGCAATCGGGTAAGCCTGTGGGCGTGTTCCGTACGCATAAGGATGCGCCGCGGGTGCTTATCGCCAATTCCAATCTCGTGCCGCATTGGGGCACATGGGAAAAATTTCATGAGCTCGATCGCAAGGGCCTTATGATGTATGGCCAGATGACGGCCGGATCATGGATCTATATCGGCTCGCAAGGCATCGTGCAGGGCACCTATGAAACCTTCGTGGAAATGGGCCGCCAGCATTACAACGGCGATCTGTCAGGCCGCTGGATTCTCACCGCCGGCCTTGGTGGCATGGGTGGCGCGCAGACCTTGGCGGCGACAATGGCCGGCGCCTCCTGTCTGGCGATTGAATGCCAACCGAGCCGCATCGAAATGCGCCTGAAAACCGGCTATGTCGATGTGCAGGCCAAAGACCTTGATGACGCGCTCGCGATCATCAACAAAGCCTGTGCCGAGAAAAAAGCCATCTCGGTTGCGCTTCTCGGAAACGCCGCCGAATTGCTGCCTGAAATGGTGCGTCGTGGCATCAAGCCTGATTGTGTAACCGACCAAACCTCGGCGCATGATCCGGTCAACGGTTATTTGCCCAAAGGCTGGACGTTGGCCGAGTGGGAAAAGCGCCGTGAATCGGATCCTAAAGGCGTTGCTGCGGAAGCTAAACACTCGATGCGCGATCATGTTCGCGCGATGCTCGACTTCCACAAGATGGGCATTCCTACCGTTGATTACGGCAACAACATCCGGCAGATGGCATTGGAAGATGGTCTTACCAATGCGTTCGATTTTCCGGGATTTGTTCCAGCCTATATTCGCCCGCTGTTTTGCCGCGGCATAGGTCCTTTCCGGTGGTGTGCGCTATCGGGTGATCCGGAAGATATCTACAAGACCGACGCCAAAGTGAAAGAATTGCTGCCGGATAATAAGCACCTGCATAATTGGCTCGACATGGCGCAAAAGCGGATCAAATTCCAAGGCTTGCCCGCACGCATTTGCTGGGTCGGTTTGGGGGATCGCCATCGCCTCGGTCTCGCCTTTAACGAGATGGTGGCCAAGGGCGAATTAAAAGCCCCTATCGTGATTGGTCGTGACCATCTTGATTCAGGTTCGGTCGCCTCGCCCAATCGCGAAACCGAAGCGATGAAAGACGGCTCGGATGCGGTATCCGATTGGCCCTTGCTGAATGCGCTATTGAATACGGCATCGGGCGCAACATGGGTTTCGCTGCATCATGGTGGCGGCGTCGGTATCGGCTATTCCCAACATGCCGGTATGGTGATCGTAGCCGATGGTACCGAGGATGCGGCGCGTCGTCTTGAGCGTGTGTTGTGGAACGATCCTGCAAGCGGCGTTATGCGTCACGCGGATGCCGGCTATGAAAGCGCGATCGATTGCGCCCGCGAAAAGGGCCTCAATCTACCGGGCATTTTATGATGCCTCAAACGGCTGAAGCACGACCTCTCAACGGCATCCGCGTGCTCGATTTCACGCGGGTGCTGGCAGGGCCGTATTGCACGGCACTGCTTGCGGATCTTGGGGCCGACATCATCAAGGTCGAGCCGCCGCAGGGCGACGACTACCGCCATATCGGCCCCTTTTATTCGGACGGTTCAAGCGCTCTGTTTGAATCGGTTAATCGCGGCAAACGCAGCATCATCCTCGATCTTGCCAATCCCGATCACCGCGTGATCGCTGAGACGCTGGCGAAAGGCGCCGATGTTGTGGTCGAGAATTTTCGTCCGGGCGTAGCCGACAAACTCGGCATTGGCGCACAGGCGCTGATGACGCTTAACCCGCGTCTCGTTTATGCGAGCATTTCAGGCTTTGGCCAGGACGGGCCGAATGCATTGCGTCCGGCTTATGACATCATCGTGCAAGCAATGAGCGGGATCATGGCGGTGACGGGTGATCCCGCAGGCTCTCCCACATTGATCGGTGAATCGATTGGCGACGTGGTGGCTGGGCTTTTCGGTTCATGGTCGATTCTTGCAGCCCTTGTCGAGCGCGATCGCACGGGCAAAGGCCGGCATCTCGATATTGCGATGCTGGATTCCATGATGGCTTTACAACCGATTGTGCTGTCGCGTTTCATCGCCTCCGGCACGGCACCCCAACGCGTCGGCAATCGCCATGCACTATCCGCACCCTTTGGCGCCTTTTCAGCAAGCGATGGTGACTTTGTTCTCGCCGTTCTGAATGACAAATTATTTGGCACTTTGGCCAATCTGATCGAACGACCGGAACTTGCTTCCGATCCACGCTTTTTGACCGATGCGCTGCGCTTATCCCATGAAGATGAGTTGCGTACATCTATTGAAAAATGGTCACGCGCGAGAACGGCATCGGAAGCCGTAGCGCTGTTGATTGCAGCAGGTGTTCCAGCCGCCGAAGTGATGGATACGGCACAAGCACTCGCTTCTGATCAGGCGAAGGCACGGCCTATTCTTCAAACCGTTGATCACCCGGCCTTGGGTGCCCTGCAGGTGCCTGAACAACCCGTTCGTTTCAAAGGCGCGTCGCGTGGTGGTTTGGATGCTGCACCGCGCCTTGGCAATGAGACTGATGTCATTCTTCATGACCCCATAAACGCTTGGAAATAGTGCGATGGCCGATGCCTCCTTCGATCTTGACCACGATATTGTCAGCGCGATTCAAACCTTCAGCGCCGAGGTGTTGGAGCCGTCGGCCGCAAAAATAGACGCTGAATCGATTTTCGCCATTTGTCATTTAAAGGCCTTGGCCGATATCGGCATTATGGGCCTTAATTTACCAGAAGCGTTTGGCGGTGCGGGGGTTAATCCGCATACTTTATTTGAATCGATTGCAGCCATTTCAGGCGCGTGCGCTTCAACCGCTTCGATGGTTACGGCGCATTATCTTGCGACTGATTCTATTCAATATGGCGGCGACGAGGCGCAAAAGACCCAATGGTTGCCGCGTGCGGCCAAAGGCGAAATCCTTGGCGCCTTCGCTTTGACCGAACCGGGAGCGGGATCAAACCCCGCCGATATGACGACCGCCGCGACGCGCGAAGGCGACTTCTATCGCATCAAAGGAACCAAGCATTTCATTTCAAATGCGGGCGCTGCCGATTTCATCATCGCCTATGTCAAAACCGATAAGGCTGCGGGTTCGCGTGGCATCTCGGCTTTTATTGTAGAGCCCGCCAAAGGTGGCGTCACCATAGGCTCTGCCGAGAAGACGATGGGGCTAAAAGGCGGCCATGTATTTGAAGTTGTGTTTGATTGCCTTGTGCCAGAAGCCAATCGTTTGGGTGCGGAAGGCACAGGCTTTCGAACAGCGCTTAAAACGCTTGATGCGGGGCGTCTTGATATTGCCGCCTGTTGTGTCGGCATTGCCGAAGCGGCCCAGCGCCATGCGTTTGATTGGGCGTCAACACGACAGGTAAGCGGCGCGCCTATAGCCGAGTTTCAAGGGCTGCAATGGATGCTCGCCGATATGGCCACCGATATTGCGGCTGCGCGTGCCTTGGGCCTATCAGCAGCGGATAAACGCGCGCGCGGCGAGCGCTATAGTCTTGAAGCCTCGATGGCAAAACTTTTTGCGTCCGAGATGGCTGGTCGCGTCACGGATCAGGCGCTCCAGATTCACGGTGGCTACGGCTTCACGCAAGGCCTGCCTTTGGAACGCTTCGTTCGAGATGTGCGCATCATGCGCATTTATGAAGGCTCGTCGGAGGTACAGCGCAACATTATTGCTCGCACTTTGCTTGCAACAAAGGCCGGCCATTAAATCATGAGAATAATACGCGCCCATGATTTAACCCGTACACGATGGAAAAATGGCGGCGGTGAAACCATGGAAATTGCGGTCTATCCTGTTGATGCCAAACTGGAAGATTTCGAATGGCGGGTTAGTATGGCGCTTGTATCAAGCGGTGGACCGTTCTCCCATTTCCCGCAGATAGACCGGACATTGACCGTTTTGGAGGGTGGTCCGCTCACGCTTTCGATCAATAACGAGCGGGAAATTACGCTCACCTCCACAAGTGCTCCTTCATCGTTTCCCGGTGATGGGTCGATATCGGCCCGCCTTGAGGGCGACGAGGTGACGGATTTAAATGTCATGACACGGCGCGGCATTTTCGGTCATCGGGTTACTCCTGTGGTGATTGATCGCGGTGTCAAGGTGATCGAAGTTCACGCACCGTTTTTCATCCTTGTTCGATCCGGTGCGATACGGGTTACGGGCGCAGGTAAGAGCGAGCGCTTGGAGCAATATGATTCAGCCTTTTTCGACGAGGCCGGTATGATCAAGGTGGAGATTCAATCAGACACGGCCTCGCATCTGCTTGCCATCGACATTTTTGCGGAGCATTAAAGCTTTGAGGCTGTCGTTGCACGGCTCTTTTTCAACGGGTTTATTATGATGAAAGTTTCCCCTGTAACGCCTGATTTGATCGAAGCGTTGCGCTCCATTGTCGGAGCCGCGCATGTGCGCATCGGCAACGAAGTTGATGCGGTCGATCCGGGCTGGAACCCGCATAATCTTGACGCAAGAATTATGGTTTCGCCTGACTCGACGGATCAAATCGCAGCCATCATCACAGCATGCGGGGAGCATAAAACACCGGTCGTCACGCAAGGTGGTCGAACGGGTCTGGTTGGCGGCAGCATATCGCATCCTGGCGAAGTGATTCTCTCGATGGGCCGGATGGCGCGTATCATTCATATTGACCCCATTGAGCGGGTAGCGGTCGTGGAAGCGGGCGTGACGTTGGAAGCCTTGCAAAAGGCTGCAGCCGCGCTTGGCCTTGAACCGGGCATCGATCTCGCTGCACGCGGCTCCGCCACGCTTGGCGGCATGGCATCAACCAATGCAGGCGGTGTGATGGCCTTTCGGAATGGCGTCATGCGTCATCGCATTTTGGGCCTTGAGGCGGTCATGCCCGATGGCTCCGTGATGACAGATATGACCCGCATCGTCAAAAACGCTGCGGGGTATGATCTAAAGCATCTCCTCATCGGCGCAGAAGGAACGCTCGGCATCATCACCCGTCTTGCGATCAGGCTTGATCCTCTCCCACAAGCAACCGCCACGGCTATTTTCGGATGCTCATCCGTTGCCGCGGCCCTTGAACTGGTACAATTCGGCTTACGCGTTGAAACCGGTCATTTGCGAGCGGCTGAGTCGTTATGGCAGCCCTTTATTGAATTAACAGCACGCGCCAATCAGTGGTCTGATCCGGCGTTCGAATTGTCTAAGCCTGTTTATATCTTGGTCTTGTTGGGCGGCAATGAAACAAGCGCCTTAACGGATGAATTGGGTAAGCTCTTTGAACGCTTAATCGAGATTGATCCCGAAGCCACGGGCATGATCGCGCAATCGATTCGACAAGAACAAGCGCTTTGGCGTTTGCGTGAAGATACCGATGCGGTCTATCGCGCCCACCGCTTTGCGCCCTCCTATGATGTATCGATTCCGCTCTCAGAAATTGAAGCTTATGTGGAGCGTATCAGCAGCGCACTTCAGCAAAATTCGAGACCTTTCGCGCCTTATATTTTCGGCCATATTGCGGACGGCAATTTGCACATTATTTTGAATTGCGAAGGCCCATTATCTGCCCATGATACGGAAGCCGTGGAAGCCATTTTATACCGCGATATTCGCGCCTTGGGCGGCTCGTTTTCTGCGGAGCATGGTGTTGGCTCCAAGCGCATTCACGCGCTGCTTTCGTCCGTTGATCCAACAAAGGTGCGTTTTATGAAGGCGATCAAAGCAACGCTTGATCCGCATCATTTGCTGAACCCCGGCAAAGTTTTGCCCTAAGGGTTGATCAAAGCAACATAGCCGCGCCGCGGTCGAGATAGGTTTCCAGAAATTGATCAAGCCGCGGGTGGCGGGGTTTGCCGAACACTTCTGTGGGTGTTCCGGTCAGCAATAATTGCCCCTGATCGAGAAACGCAATCTTTTGACCGACCGAGGCGGAAAATCCGATTTCATGCGAGACGACCACCATCGTCATGCCATCATCCGCCAAAGCCCGCATGACGTTGAGCACTTCACCAGTCAGTTCCGGATCAAGCGAGGACGTAGGCTCATCAAACAACATAATTTCAGGCTCAAGCGCTAGCGCCCGTGCGATCGCTACACGCTGTTGTTGCCCGCCCGAAAGCTGCGAGGGAAAGTGATCTGCACGTTCCGCCAACCCGACTTTTTTGAGTTGCACCATGGCACGGTCTTCAGCCTCGCGGCGCCCGAGTTTTTGAACCGTCTTCAACGCCTCGCTGACATTGCCGAGCGCGGTCATATGCGGCCATAAATTAAACTGCTGAAACACCATGCCAATCTTGCGTCGTGCCGCACGGATATCGGCAGCAGGCAAACGCGTCCGCGATCCATCAGCATGGGTGCGAAAGCCCAGCGGTGCGTCGTCAATCAAAATACTTCCCGATGAGGTTTCTTCCAAAAAAGCCATACAGCGGAGCAGGGTGCTTTTGCCCGAACCCGAAGGCCCGATCAGACAGGTGACTTGTGCGCGCGGAATATCAAGATCAATACCGCGAAGAACCTCCACCGCACCGAAGGATTTGTGAAGGCCACGAATGGTAACCGCTGGATGGCTCATGATGCTGACAACCTGAAATGGGATAATTTTTCTTCTGCTTTGCGGCCGAGAAATCCACACAATTCAACAAGCGCCCAATAGAAAAGCGCCAGCAGAAAGAGCGATTCAACAAAGGCGTAATATTCGGAACCGATGGCGCTGACGATCATCGTCAGTTCGGGCACGGTAATGATCGAAAGAACGGCGGTTTCCTTGATCAGCAGGATGGCCATGTTAACGGCGGATGGCAGCACCAGCATGCTCATTTCGGGAAGCAAAATCCGCTTCACGATTTGAAAGCGATTAAGTCCGACACATTCGGCGGCTTCAATATGACCGACGGGTACCGCTTCGAACCCCCCGCGAAAAATCTCGGAAAAATAGGCAGATCCATAGACCGTTAGGCCGAGCAGACCCGCAGGCAGGGGATCGAGAAAAAGGCCGATATAGGGTCCACCAAAATACAGCAAAAACAGCTGAATCAAAAAGGGCGTTCCCCGAATGACTTCCACGATGGCGCCTAGGGCCATACCAAGCGGTCGAGGTCCAAATCGCCGCGAAGATGCGATTACAAAACCAACCAGTACTGCGCCGATCGTACCAATTAGCCAGGTCAAAATTGTAACGGATAGACCGCTTAAAATGCTCGGCAGATGATGGATGATGAGAGCAGGATCAAACCTCATGGCCGCCCCCAACGGATGGCGTTTTCGGTATAGCTTCCGACGAACGATAAACCCCAATTGATGATGAAATAAATCACCCCAGCCATCGCAAACAATTCAAGCGGGCGATAGGTGCTTGCCGAGAGATCCTGCGTCATGCGGGTAAGTTCGACGACGCCTACGACAGATACAAGTGATGACGCCTTCAAGATCATAATGGCTTCGTTGATGATCGCAGGTAGCGTGAGACGAAACGCGATGGGCAGACGAATTCGCCGAAATTGTTGGGTTGCATTCAGCCCTGCCATTTCTGCAGCTTCAATCAGCCCTTTGGGCACACTCATAAATCCGCCGCGCAAATTCTCAGCCTGATACGCTGCCGTGCATAGCGAAAGACCCGTTATCGCTGCGATAACGCTTGATACATTTATACCGATTACGGGCAATAGATTATAAATTAAAAGCAATTGCACGAGCAGCGGGACGCCGCGAAAGAAACTAACGAATAGACGGGAAGGAACGGCAAACATTTGCTTACTTGATAGCATGCCGGCAGAAATGAAGGCGCCAATCGCTAATCCGATTACAATCGAAAGCAGGCTAATGGCTACGGTCAATCCGGCGCCTTGCACGAGGAGCATCCATAGCTTCCACGAATTCATTGCACTTTACTCGCTCATCCCAAGGCTGAATTTGGCCTGGTATCCGGATCGAAAAAGGCTGCGCGCGCTATCGGAAGGAAAGCGCGCGCAGTTTCATCTTAAAGTGCAGGGTCGGTTACGAGATCCGGCGTATCAAAGGAATCTCCGAACCATTTTTTCTGAATGGCAGCAAGACGACCATCGGCCTTGATTTTCAACATGGCAGCCTGAACGGCATCACCAAGCGTGGCATAGTCGGCATCTTTGCGGCCGATATAGCCGAAATAGCTCTTCGTGCCGAAGGGCGGCTTAACCACTTCAAACGTATCGGGACGCTGTGAGGCGACATATGAAATGTTGGGAAGCGAATTGCCAACGGCCACAATTCGGCCGGCTGCGAGATCGGCATAGGCCTCGCTGTTGCCGACATATTCACGTACATCGGCTTTGCCAGGCAAGGTGTCGGCCAAAGCTTTCAATTGTGCAAGCTGGGCCGAAGCCTTGCCGCCGCCAACGGCCTTGCCCGCGATATCTTCTGGTTTCATGACGGACTTGTCACCCTTGCGCTTAAGCAGCGCAACGGTAGCTTCAGCAATCGGTGGCGAGAAGCGATAGCGCTCCGTGCGGGCCTTCGTGATGGTGGCCGGACCGGCAACCATGTCAAATTTGCCAGCATCAAGGCCCGGAAGCACGCCTTCCCAAGGCAGCGCAACCCATTCAATTTTCACGCCCATTTCTTTGCCAATTTCGGCAAAGAGATCGACGTTCAAACCCACATGGTTGCCCGCATCAATGAAATCGAACGGAGCAAATTCAGTTTCCGTGCCCACCTTTAAGGTGCCCGTTGATTTAACCCGCGACAAGGCGTCCTCTGCCTTGGCTGCAACGCCCGACATACCGACCGCCAAGACAGCGCCGGCTAAAAGTTGGATTACCGTTCTCTTATTCATACACCCCTCCATCTATAACCGACGCAAAATCGCGGCGTGTCTTACCGACTTTATTTTTGCATGCAGACCAAAGATCCGTAAACGACATTTAATATGCATAGACATATTAAATGTGACGCTCTTGTTTTTGTCAAATCGTAATTTCAAGCGAATCGTGCGGTTCATCCAAGATCGCCGCGCCTTATTGAAAGCCGAACTCGCCCAGATAGATGAAAAGCTAGGTCATATTTACCGAGCCATCGAAGACGGAAATGTCGAGCTCGACGATCAGCCCAAAGTTCGCATCATGGCACAAAAAGGCGAACGAGATTTGGCTCAGGTCTGCTTCGATCTGATTGCGGAGCAATTGAACATCCGCACGGCCATCACACCGGAGCGCATCACAGAGTTCACTGACCGATGCGCGATAAAATCGACAATGGGGATGTTCATGCCAAAAAGGCCGATCTGAGAGCTGTCATCTCTGAAATCCGCGTTGATAGCGAAAAGATCAGCATTATTGGCGACAAAGCCACGCTTGCTGCTGTCATCGCCGGGCAAAACACGGGCAACACAAATGTTAGTGGTTTCGTACGCAAATGGCGCACCCGACACGATGGATGGCGCACCCGAGAAGCCCAGTTCTACCGCAATTGATACTGCTATTCATGCAATATCAATAACTTACAGCAGACCTCTATGGCGTCAATGGGTAGCGGATTGTTCTACCCAAGTGCAGGAATGAAATGAAATTGCTACTTATTAGTAGTTTCGTTTCACTTGGCTTTGCCTGAACTCATCTCACCAATAATGCGATAGGTAGATGCTCGGCTAATTCCCAACTGTTTGGCAATGGCGGCTGCCGCCATACCTTGTTGGTGCAATTCCATTATCTGGGTTCCCTTGCGTCTTACAACGGGTTGCCGTCCGACGAACTTTCCTGCCGCCTTTGCCTTGCGAATGCCTTCCAATTGACGCTCACGCCCAACTTCCCTTTCCCACGCCGCTGTGGCGGCTAATACGGTCAAAATAAGTTTTGAAGTGGCATTGGCAGTGTCCAGAACTCCGCCACCAAAGGACATAATACGCAGAGCGACCCCACGCTTCTCCAAGCGGTCAATAATCCCTAACAGGTCAGCCACACCCCTTGAAAGACGGTCGGCACGAGTGACGATTAGGGTATCACCTTCACGAGCAAACCCAAGAGCAAGTTCCAATTGTTCTCGTTTTCCAACAGAACTGACCTGTTCGGAAAATATCCGCTCACAGCCTGCGGCAATAAGTTCCTGTGTTTGGCTTTCCAAACCATAAACTTGGCTGACCGTGCTTGTGCGACAATAACCAATCAACATTCTCGCTATCTCCATATGTCCTGCACGAGTTAAGACTATGTAAGACTAGCTGTCTTAAAACCAAAAAGCAAGTCATATAGGACAATAATCCTGCAAATAGTCGTGCTTATATGAGAAAGGTCTATTGCGACAGCGTGGGTTGAGCGTGAGGTTGGATTGGTGGGGAGCGGTATCAGCAACAACACAAATCAAAGCGTGTGGTCAAGTCCGAAAATTGCTGTAAATTCGCTTCAGCCCGATTGATGACGGCATGATTATAAAGCCATTGTTACGACGTTGCTGACAACGTCACTCTC
>Ga0214164_1000428_pt1 | contig 27522 bp, 48 predicted proteins | sample TroBogepilimnion_13_FD_153003 | JGI IMG/M metagenome (GOLD analysis project Ga0214164, IMG submission 153003) | Freshwater microbial communities from Trout Bog Lake, WI - Practice 03JUN2009 epilimnion v4 | ecosystem: Environmental > Aquatic > Freshwater > Lake > Epilimnion/Euphotic zone ...
TGCCGTACCACCTGAAGTAGTCGTAGCTAGTTGTAAAGTTCCATCGTTACCAGCGGTATAGACTAAACCCGTTGTGCCACTTGACACGCCATTGTCCGCCTTGAGAATATTGGATGACATTGTTTTTGTTCCTTATGCTATGTTAGCCGCTTTTAATCTTGCTCTTAGGGATTGAACTTCTGCTACCAAATAAGCAATAATTTCAGGAATTGATGAATCAATCATTTGGTAAACTGGGACAGTCCTAGTACCCATAACTGCAGGAGTTGTAATATTTCCTTGCTCATCTTTTATTGCAGGAGTAACTTCGTATTCTTCTTCTTTTGTTGCATTTGGCTCACCGACAACCGCTTTAGGAATCAATGTCTGAATTTCATCAGCAATAAATCCAACATCGGTTGAACCATCAGAATTCCATGTAAATTGTCTTGGTTGTAAAGCGTCAATAATTGAACCGCTTTGTTTTGTTGTTAAAGAAGTTATATTCGATTTAAGCCTTCTATCTGACGTTGTTGAAAAAACAGTTAGAGAAGAACTTGATTGATAAATACTTCCTTGAGCAGTCCCAGATGAATTTAAAAAATAACAAAAATATCCACTATTGCTATTATTTGAATTTTGTATTGCTATCCCTTGATTAACGCCTTGATTAAAAAGTATAGATTGTTTTCCACTAGCAATTTGACTTGAATTTCCTAAATATAAATTACCAATATTATCTAGTGTCATTGTTGCGTTAGTTGTAGCATTTACACCTGCGCCACTAACATTATTAACAGTTGAAGTTTCCCAAACAAAAGATCCGTTTGTTAAATGATAATAAGCGGCATAGCCGTTACCCGCAAATTTTGATGTGCTATTAAAATAAACATTATTAGAAAGATATGTACTATTTGTCGCAGTATATGACCACAAAGCGTTACCAGAAATACCTAATTCAATTGCTTTTCCATTTGTCCAACTATTAGGAGTAACTCCTACACCTACGTTTTGACTTGTATCAATAGTTACCGCAGTAGTCGTTCCGTTAGTTTGTAGCTGAAGTACGCCCGATGTATCAGCCGTGTAAACTAAAGAAGTTGTTGTCGTTGTTCCTGCACTTATTGTTGATGCCATGTTTGTTCCTTAAATTACTACCCAGCGCTGACCAGAGCTGACTGTTACTGATACACCCGTATTCACTGTAACTGGACCGACTGAGAATGCGTTGTTACCTGACGCTATCGTATAGCTTGTAGATACGGTTGTACCATTAATCATAAAGCCGTTTGATGAAATTACTTCAGGGGTTGTTAACTCACCTGTACTTGGTTTAAATGTGTACTGCGTATTAGATGTGTAAACAACCTGCGCAGTGCCACTTGTTGCATGAGCAAATAACGGGTAATAAGCGGTCGTGGATGCCGTGTCATTGCTTATGCTTGATCCACCTACAGAATACCACCCTGGTACGCTTGCAACCTCGCTATAGCCTTCAAACTGCTTCGTAGTAGAGTTGTATCTGATCATCCCTTCTATCGGACTAGCAGGCTCTTGTGCGGTCGTTCCTACAGGCAAAAGCAATGCGGCAGTACCACCAAAAGAAGATGTTTTGATAAAGTCACCCGCCACAGTGCTCCAAAATACAATAGCCTGTTCGCCGCTGTAAACCGTTACCCCAGTCGTTGGTCCTGTTACACCTCTAACTGTAATGCTATACCCGCCAGTTGTGGAGTTGTTAACCACATACATCTTACTCGCATTGGGTACGTTTATATTCCTATTGGCAGTACGCGCGCCAGTGCAGAGTAATTGAGCATACTGCGCCGTTGTGCTAACAATGTTATTTCCTGAGCTATTACCAACCGTCTGGGTAAGCGTAATGTCCGCATCTGTAGTAATATTGTTAGTTCCAGCTATGGCTATGTCAATATAATCGGTAGTTCCATAGTTAATGTCGTAACCCCAAGTGCCAGACTCGGAGCCAACAACGGGCTCTACAAGCTGTAAATTTGTTGAATACGTTACGGACATTTATAACCCCTATGATGTAATCTTAGTCCAATTTGGCGCTTGGCTATCATCAATTTGCGTCCAATTAGGTGTTTGAGAAGTTCCTACATTTTGCCACAATGGAGTTTGATTGTCATTAATTACACTCCAATATGTAAAACCTAATTCTCCTAAAGCTCCAGATGCTTGTACTCCAGCTAAAGTTAAACTCGTAGAATGAGCCGCAGTACCAACCGATCCCGCCGCACTTGCACCAGTAATAAACGCTGACTTACCTGTTTGTATAGACCCAACCAAACCACTGGCACTTATTCCTGTCAGCGTAATTACTAAATTCGGTACTACGGTTCCAACATTACCAGTCGCAGAGTCTCCTGTCTCCCCTTCAGTCGTACTTGGAGTAACTGTACCCGTAAGCCCCTTAGAAAATACGCCGCTTAAATTGACCGCACCATTAGGCGATACCGTACCCGTAAATCCAGATGCTAAAACCCCGCTAAGTGCAACTTGTTGCACTGGGGATACTGTACCTGTTAAACCAGATGCAATAACGCCTGTAATTGAAACCGTGATATTGGCTGTGGTATTACCAACAAATCCAGATGCAAATACATTTGTTATTGCTATTGATGTACCAGGAGTAATAGTTCCCGTAAATCCTGATGCATTAACTCCGCTTAAACCTACGGAATTAGATGGCGCTAAAGTACCAGTTAATCCCGCCGCATTAACACCTGTTAAAGCTATTGTTGGATTAGAAGATGCCGTTCCCGTCTGACCAGATGCGTTAACTCCTGTAAGAGCTACATAAACAACGGGCGTGCCTAAAGTTGCAAAAGGAGACTGGGCAAAGGCGGCGTACCCAAACATTTAGAACACCAACCAACGTGAGCCACTAGGCACAGTTATTGAAACGCCATTACTCAAAGTAACAGGACCAACAGAATGAGCAGAATACCCTGTTGGAATTGTATAACTTGTTCCTATTGTTAAATTATTTACAAATATACCATTAGAAGCAACAAGTTCCGCCCCCTGCAACTGGTTGGGCGTAGTGACGTTTCCAGCCGTACTAATGGTTAAAGAATCAGATGTTGTACCAGTATTACCTGAGTTAACAACAAAATGTATGGCATTGGAGCCATATGTTGTTAGTACTAAATCAGAACCAACTGACTCAACAAAGTTAGCGTTTGCGGCATTAGCCGCATTATTTCCGTATCCCGCCGCTGAATAACTATAAGTGGAACTGTTTGTTCCCATCTCCATATAGACGGATGAATAGTTATTTGCAGTAGTTACATAGGAAGCATAAGATGTATTTCCACCATTATTATTCTGTAAAACTACATTTGACCAAGTGGTATCTGTGCCGTAAAAAGTTGCAAGCTGACCAGTAGTAGAAAAACTATACCCGCTCGTTCCTACATTTAACGTACCAATCGTAGTAGTAGCATTAGATACATAAGTTAATATATTAACGTTGCTGTTTGCATCTTGTATTACAACTTTTTCAGCGGGGTAAGTAATAAATATAGAAACCGTACCACTAAACGTAACTACCGATCCAGAATTGCTAGAAGCCAGTATCGTTGTCCTGGCAAGAGCGCCAGTCGTATATGTGCCGTAGCCCACCTCCCAGTTACCAACCGTATCCGTTGCGGCGTAATAGGTTGTATTACCGCTGGTTAAAGCAGTAAAACTTTGAAAACCAGTAAGCGCAGACCCAAGCGTAAAACTACTTGTCGTATACGATGTACTGTTAACCTGGACTCTATCAGCTACTTGCAGAGCCATACACTACCTTTAAGTTGTAGACAAACGAACTAATGCAGTTGTAGTCGTGTTAGATGGCATTGTCAATGTAAAGTTTCCAGCCGTAATGGTCTGTGAACCAAACGTGTATACAGCTACCGCCTTGTTACTCTGTGATGAGTTATAAAGAAGCATCGTATCAAATGCAGTTGATAGTGTTACACTTGAATAAATAATACTTGCGGATGGTGTCCAATACCCTACACCCGCCGTAGTAGATGAGTTTGTAGACGCTGGATTGGTTGCATTTGTTACTGCTACTCCACCTGCTGAATACCCCGTACCAGATACTTCATTGGTAGCAGAGTATGCAGTAGTAGACGCATTCATTGTAGCAGTCGTAACATACAAAGCCGCCTTGAACGTATCAGCCGTATTAGCCGTATGCGCAGGATTAGCAGAACTAAAGTTATGAGTTGAACTCAATAACTCACCTAAAAAAGAAGTACACATTGATTGCTGATTTGCCATGATTTATCCTAAAGTTGCACCGATCAAATCGGTAAAGGGTGTTTTCTTAAGAGTAACATGGGCAGAACGATGCACAAGCTCACCGTTTAAGTAATACTCATCCCAAGTTGTATATTCAACATCATTATCTACACTGCCAGATTTGTGCTCCAGTAATGAATCATCCATCTCGCCTTTAGTCGTTGTGATTAACATTATGCAATCCTTAAAATGGCTGTTGTAGACCCAGCAACTGGGAACTGAACAGTAAATGAGTTAGAACAAATTTTATCACTACCAAAATCCAATACACAAACAGAAGCGTTATTTTGACTTGCATTGTAAATCAATGCGCCTCTAACAGTAAAGGCGGCAGGGCTCCAAATAGCATCATTAAAAGACCAATACCCTACCGTGCCGCCCGTTGATCCAGATGTTGGCGTTGTACTAATTGTCAACGCCTGACCACCAGCCGTATACCCAGTACCAACAACTTCACCCGTCAAACCAGATACATACTGCGTTGTTGATGGCCCAAGAGTTGCCGATCCATTAAATAAAGCAATGTAAAAAGTATTTGGACTTGTAGGGCCAAAGTTGTGCAAGCCTTGAGCAAGCTGGACTTTGAAACTGGTTGTTGCACCTTGTTGAAAAGCCATTATGTAACCGCCTGTCTATATTGTCCCGATCTGTATGCATCTTGACGCTCCATACCATCTCCAAGACGTTTTGCAATTGCCAATGCTTCGTTGTACTTTTTATCGTAAAGAGCTATCAAATCAGGCTCTCCCTTGATAAACGTATATGCCTCTACAAGTGAACCATATAGTAAAACAGAATCAAAATTCTGGCCCAGCCAGCTTGTCCCCGTTGGGTTATTTACTGAAGTAACTTGTAATTGAAATCCTGTACCGCCTGGAATAGATGCTGATAACAAGTCATTTACAGCAAAATAAGACCCATTTGTACTCATTGTGACCGATGTTACAGCCCCTCCAGATACAACAATATCAGCCTTTGCACCACTTCCAGTACCGCCTGTTAAAGCTGTGTTGTAATATGTACCATTTGTATATCCCGATCCAGCCGTGTAAATGCTAGTTACATTAACAGCAGATTGCACAATAGAAACAGGATAATAGTAATAATGCATCTCTGCACTATACCCAATATCAGGCGTAGGACCAACAATAAATGATAGATTATTTGTAAGCGCTGAACTTACCACAGACGGCCCAAAAAGCGCGTAATATCCTGGCGTAGCGTAATAATTAGGCAATGGAAATGCCTCACGCATATAGTTAACATCTTTATTAAGCAAGTAGTTATACTGCCCTTGGAAATTAATTGTGCCGCTAACATTGTTAGCATTAACCACAGATAAATAAACCGTAGTTCCAGATACCGATGTGACATAAGCACTAGAACCTATACCTGTTCCAGTCACATATTGGCCAATCTGGATGTTACCTGTAACAGTTCCTGATGTAGTGATCGTATATGTACCAGCAGTGCCAGTTGCAGTAGCAGATGCAGTCGTATAAACAGCTAAAGAATAAGGCGCAAGAAAGTCTGTAGGGCAAGCTAAATACGGGTTATAAGCCGTCAAAACGCCCGTAACATTCTTACGCAAAGATGGAAATTGAACCGTGTTATAGATTCTTTGCTCAGCTTGCTCAACAAACGTAGGAATATCCGCTACGAAAGTGGTTTCGTAGTTCTGTAGATAGTCCTGTATTGACTGAGAAAGCTGAGAGTAATCTAAACTCATGCCATTGGGCCTCTGGACATAAAGCCACGCTCAGCCGCTCCAGCTCCACGCATCTTAATACCATCAGTCTTAACATCATTAGCACCAGGATCACCCATGCTAACGCGCAATGTACCTGTCAAACGGCCTTGCTGTTTTGCATTAAGCGTATTAGGGTCTGTATGAACAAAAGAATCAGTCTTGGGACTAATGTTCTTGCCGCTCATTGTGTGAGGACGAGCATATTCATCAGCATTACCATTGTGAACATCTTTTGCCCTGTGAATAGATGGGCTATTCTTTTTGGTTGGTTTAACCATTGTCTTCATATTAACCTCCGCGACCAGAACTCTTCTGGTTCATTGCACGAGCCATATTACGACCCATTGCTTTCATAGATTGGCCAGTTACACCGCCTTTTGCCATCTTTTTAACAGTTTTACCGCCCTTTTTGAGTTTGGATAAATCTGTATGCTTACCAGTATGCTCTTGTTTATCATGCATACCAAAAGCCTTTTTGATTAGCTTTTTATCTTCTTGAATATCGTCATGTTTCATGATTTCTCCTACGTTGTTACTATGGTTACTGTACCAACTTGCACGTTGAGTTGCAAGTAATTCTGTGTAAGAGCAACATCAAAAGAACTTGCTCCCCCAACTGGATTCCAACCCCACTGAAATACCCTGCTACCTTCGCTAGGATACCCATCTTGCGTAATACTTGTACCGTTTGACCGACAAGTATGCAATCCAGTTGTACCAGATTGATAATAACTAATGTCTGGCCTTGGATCACGCACGCCTTGTGGATCATCTACTGGGTACATACCAAGTTGCAACTGCGGCTGGTCTGGGTCCCAACAAGTTGGACACACTTTTAAGTCATACGTCTTGGTTTTAATGATCTCTTTCTTAAGATCAAACAACTTATAGCGAAAACCACACCGATCACACTCTGCAATCGAGTTTTTACCAGAAGAAAACCTGTTTCCCATTAGGTTCCACCACCAATATACATTCTCTGCGGCACAAACCGTAAAGAAGCCTTCTCTCTGTCCTCTGTTGAAGCCAAATCCCAGGATTCATCGTATTGTTGCTTAAGTATTTGTAGTCTATTTAGCCCATCTGGTACTTTTAAACATAAATAATAAGCCAAACCAGACACCATACAGTTTACAAACCTGAATGGCACGTCCATTATGTTGACTCCATTACCAACATCTTGCATTCTGCGTAGTCTCCAGTACACAAACTGGTAACTTGCGGCTGAATCAGGCGTTGGCCATACAGTAATACTGTTCTTTTGAGACAAAATGATAGGAGCACCCAAAGCATGAGATGCCGCAGTTGTATTTTGCTGGCCTCTAGTGCAGTTTAATAGGTAAGGCGGGTTGCCATTTGCGGCTGGTTGCACTTCGTTATACCCAATTAACTCGGAATCTAACGTAATCCAACCTGCATTTGGTAAACCAATAAGAGAATTTACAGCTATAGTGGTATCTGTCGTACCAATAGCGGCCGAAATTGCATTACTTGTAGGTTGATTATTAGCCGTTAAACGCTGAATCCAAACCTGAATAGGTCTTCCTTGGTTTAACTTGTTAGGCAAGGTAGCGTAAGTATCAATACTAATACGCGTAATTGTTAAATCGGCCTGGTTACTGGCCACATTTGCATTAGTTCTAATGACATTTTCAATAATATCTACTGTGTCATCGGGCAATGCGTATGTTGGCTGACCTTGAACAAGCGGGATATAGTCCTGCTCAAATGTCCACATATTAAGACCACGATTGGCCCAGTCTGTAAACAATAAATTAAGAGAACGCCTAGCAGTCCTTACGTCATAACCGCTTCTTACTTCAACTCCAACGCGCTCATAAGCCTCCTCTATAACATCAGTTAACTGAAGATTAAACGCGGAAGAACCAGAAGTAGTAGCCATTATTTAGGAGCTACACAAGTTAATGTTACAGCAACAGGAGTGGGTGCAACAAGTTGCACTTCTTCTACAACTTCAATTACAGGCTCAAAAATAACATTGTTAACAGGTGCTACAACATAATTTTCTAAACCGTCAATAATTTCTTGAAGATCATCTGCAATATGGCCATGATCTCTTTGCTGTTGTACCGCACGAACTTTAAGCTCGCTAAGCAAGTATTCAGCTTTTTCTTCAATAATGTTTAATAAACTCATTTTGCGGCCCTCATGTTGTCAACTAAATTAGGATAAGGTCTACCAGCGGATTTCGCCATAGCCTTGGCTTTTGCTTTCTTTTTAGATGATAACTTCTTGGGTTTGCCAAGTCCTTCTGGACGTGGCTTATCCCAAACTTCACCACCCTTTTTCTTACCAAGCATTTTTGAAGGATTAATATCACCCATGCCACGGCTTGAAATCATCGCATATGTCCTTTGGTATGGCCACGCTTAATGCTACCATCTGCACGCTTAGAAGCATTACTAAATTTAACAGTAATGCTTTTATCGCCCCGTTTTTCTGCCGCTCTTACAGCACTTTCAGCGCTTGCATAATGTTTAATCTTGCCACCCTTTTTCATGTTTTTACTAGCCTCTTGTGCGGCAGTATTGGTCTTCTCTTGGGTTTTTTGTTCGTTACGTTGTTTTTCCATATCGTAACGATCTTTAGGTGAAACATAATCTGCATCTGATTCGTCAGTGCGTTGAGGATTTAAAAAGCCTCTACCAGCTCCAGCATCTTTTGTAGCCATGATTTATCCTTTGACGTGACCGCCACCACACATCACAATTTTGCCTTTGGTGTGCCCTTTTTCAGCGCAACCATCAGCACGTTCGTGACAGCGATGAGCCATACCACCTTTTTTCATCATACCTCCTGGACGAGCCGCCGCCATTCCTGGTCTAACAGGCATCTTTCCAGCCATAGGAGGACGTATAGTCATTTGTGGCATTGGCATGATTTATCCTTTGTGATGTACATGACCACCATGCTTATAAGCTTGATGCTTATGCAAGTGCTCTACAGTTTCATGATGCTTAGTATGTCCAGCGGCGTGCTCACCATAATGATGATGATGGTGTTTATGTCCACCTTCCTCATGCTCTTTTAAATGGTGAACTGCGTGCTTGTGCTCATGATGATGCTCATGACCAGCAGGATGGACGTGCTTGTGGTGCTCTGGATGATGTGACATTTTTAGTCCTTATTTCTTGTGATGAGTTTTACCGCCACGCTTCATAGCTGGGCCTTTAACGTTATACAAAGGTCCATCGCCAACTGTGTTGCCCTTCATCTTAGGCATCATAGCTTTTGTAGCGCCTTTTTTCTCAACAGAGTGCTCGCCGTGTGGTTTTCTACCGCCCTCAGTAACTTTGCTCATCTTGGCTGTAGTCATGCCTTTTTTCTCTTCAATACCATGCATACCAGTAGTTGATCCACCAGATGCCATTTTTTTGACGTGACCGCCGTGTTTCATCGCCATTTGCAAATGATGATGAGCCATTTTCATATGATGCCCGTGAGCTTCGTGATCTTTCATTTCTCCACCTCTTTTAAATGTGCGGCCTGTGTCCGCTTTACTGAACTCCTGCCCCACACTACGCGGGACTCCCACTTTCTTGGCGAACGCTGGATTGTGGGCCACCGCCTCCATGAAATTATGTTGTGCTTTTGATTTACTTGGCATATTAGAATTTTACAATCCAACCTTTACCAAATGCAAATCCAACCACAATTGCTCCAATCCAAATAAGAATCTTGTTGATAACAGTCTTACCTACTTGTTTGTAAAACTCACCAGCCAATTCTTCAATAGCAATTTTTGCCGCTTCTTTGGCTATAGCTTGTTCACGCTCTGTTAATTCTATATCTGCCATATTTACCTCATTGTGCCTTTTGTAAGACCACGAATTGCACATCCATCAGCACATTTCCAAACCCTTAAGCTTTTATTGATGCGGCTATTAGGATCATGCGCTGTCTTTTCGGAAGTTAACTTTTTCTTCATGCCTTCCATTCTGGCACAAAATGATTTTTTCCTAGAGCCACCCTCTGGTTGAGGAGGCTTTAGATCATGCCCTTCTTTCTTGGCAGAAGCTCTACCTTTAGCATTTAAGCCACCATTTGGGTTTTTACCCTCTTTGCGTTGCCATGCTGGAGTAGACATTAAGCCATCGCCTCTTGTGCAACAACGTTAATTTGAACAGTAGCACCAGCAGAAGAAGTTACAGCAACCGTCAAAATGTCGGCTACGTTACCTTTAATGTTGGTAAGCACTGGGAAGAAGTTGCTTAAATCAAGCTGTTGCAAACCGTTAGGAGGAGTTGAGAATGCATACACAACCTCACCTCCAGCCAAAGTGGTAGCACTTAAATCTTGCTCAGCAAATGAGTTATATGAACCCAATGTGTTAAGTGCAACAAAGTTTACTTGACTTAAAGACAATTGGTTAGTAGGCGTACTTGAAATTAACTCAACCAAACAAGTTGCAGATGAATTTAATAACAATGTTGCAGGCAATAATTGACCGCGATCAATCAAACCAATCTGATAGCTATTTCCAGATGATGGGCCATTTGCTAATGGTAAACCCGTAACAACATCACCAAATGTTATTGCACTGGTTGTATTAGATGTAATACGGCCTGTGTATGGGCTAACTGCACTAGCTCCAGAAGAATAGTTTGCAGGAGCAGAAGCAAAATAACCCCAGCTAACCACAACCGTAGTAGTTGGGTTTGTAGTTGGTATTGTTACAGAGTAAATACCATTCATGTAAGCAGGAGTTGATCCGCTAATAATAATTACATCACCCTGTTTCAAATTATGAACAGAACTAAATGTAATTGTAGATGTGTAGTTTGTAATACCAGCTACAGTTCCAGATGCAGGATTTGAAATGGCGCTGATAGATGGCAAACTGGCCTGGTAATAAACAAACTTACCAACCCACTGATTTGCACCCCAATATGTTCCAGTTGGATTTGTTGTGGCTGTTACACCTGTCAACAATTGAATTGGGAGGACCATTGTGGTTGTAGATGGCACTTGCTGAATTAACCAAGTCTGAGCGGCATATGTGGTTGTGGCGGTCAAAGTGCCAGTACCAGTAGTTTGTGCAGAACTAACTTGATAAGTACCCAGTCCACCAGGTGCATATGAGTTATATGTGCCAGATGCTTGAGCTGTAAATGCCTTATTAATCGTAATGGTAGCGCCATTAACCGCAGTAATGTACGTTGCTGTTGGTACGCCTGTACCCGCAAACAACTGGCCTACTGCAAACGATGTACCAGCCGCCAATACAACAACACTTGATCCAACTGCGCCACCGCTTGCAAAAGTTTGTGAACCCACAGCAGAACTTGTAGCAGTCAATTGAGCAACAATGGTTGGAGAACCTGTAACACCAGTTCCTGACAATACTTGTCCAACTTGAAGAGCTCCAGTAGCTACAGCAGTTGTAACTGTTAAAGTTGTTCCAGAGAATGCGTAGTTTCCAGTTGCAACAGTACCTACTTCAGTAAATGAACTAAGAGTAATGTACTGAGCTGGGCTGTTAGCATTGGCTGGGTTAGTCACTGCATAACCATGAGCAGAACCAAATGTAACTAAAGCCTGTCCGCTATTGGGCTGACCAACTACAGAAGATATAGAAGGAGTAGCCGCGCTAATTGTCAAAGTTGTAGGTGATCCACCTGTAGCCGCCGCATTGCTTTGATCAAAAATATCAGAACCAACAGCTCTCATCCTAAATGACATTGCAGGATAGCGAACAGAAGATGCAGGAACTGAACGGTTTTGAGTTTTAGCATCATTACCATATGAATAGGTAAATCCACGCTGTTTATCAATTGATCCTTCAATCAATACTGACACACCATAGTGAGTCATTAATGATGCTGTACTACTTCCGTTATCTCTTTGCTCATAACGAACAGGCAAGTTACCAGTACGGCTCCAAGGTTTAACCTGAGCAACACCGTTAATAACGCCATTACCACTACCAACTTGATGCAATACCCAAGGCTCGCCATTAAGGACTACGCCCCAACGAAGAGCACCTGCGCCGTACCAAGCATACTCCATCCATATCATTTGGACTTTTGTCCAATCAAGTGCATAGATAATATTCTTATTACCGTTCCATGCCTCGCAAGGAATAATCTGATCAACTACGCCATTACTTCCAGAGTCAGAACGAATAACTACATACATAGCTCCTGGATTTAGAGGTCCAGTAGGCCCAGTCTGCATAAAGAAAATACCATTGGAATCATCAAAAATACCAACACGTTGAGTTTGGCCAGTAACAGAACTACCGAAGTTAACGTTAGATGCCATGTAAAAAGTCTTACCTGGCTGATACCTATGGTAAGGACGGCTTTGACGAATCGTAATATCACCAGGAGTATTACCTCCACCAATGTTCATTGATACGCCACCCAAACCAGGATTTTGAACAATGTAAGCTTGTCCAGATGTATTCTGAATAAAGTTTTCCCAACGCAAAGGTTGTACGCCGTATTCAAAGTCGGCATCATAAATATTTTGCGATTGGCTAACTTTTAACTTACCAACAACATCACGCAAACGCTGGGGCGCTACAAACTCAGCGGCCCCGTCAATACCTTGCCAAGCGGTGCTGGGGGTTTGTGTCCCCATACTAGCCGTTTGGTTATTAGGCGAGAAAAAATTAAACAGATTCAAACCCATAAAAACTCCTATTAAATCAAAGAAAGGGGCGCAAGGCCCCTAGCTATTAGTCGAAGTTACCGTATGGGTAAGTTGTGGAGTTACCGATGTTAGGATCAGCCTGTGTGTAACGAACAGTAAAGTTGAGCTTACCGCCTGTAGGCACTGCAACAGAAGTAGAACCTGTGATACTCAATGTAAACACAATTTGTGAGAAGAAGCTTGGCTGTGTTCCCACTTGTGGATTTTGAATATCAGAAGTTGTTGCCAACATATTGATCAAGTTAGTTGCTGTGTAAGTCGTAGACAAACGACCTGCTGTACCAACACCAGTGCTTGAAGAAATAACGGCTGTACCATATGTTGGTGTACCGCCTGCGGCTGTGTAGTTATTAGAAACAAACACAGATGTGTTAGACAATGTTGCGCCACTTTCGCCAGTAATAGCAAGTAAGTAATCAACTGTAATGTCTTGAATAACACTGTTGATTGGAACGTACATTACCGCGCCACGATAAATCTGGCCACTTGAACCAGTAACGTCAGCAGGGATTGTTTGTGTTGTTGGTCCTGCATTTTGGAATGCAGAGCTAGGTGTATATACAGTAGCATTCTGGTTTGGTATTACGTTTGATGATACAAACTGTCCTGATGCTCCGCTATAACCAGCGGTGTTTACTGTTGTGTTAGATAAATCAATATAACAAGTTTGGACTAACTCTGTGTAACCAATATCGCGAAGAGGTCCAAAACGATTGTCACCCGATATGATCGGGCCGTCAAATGTACTGCGTGCCATTATAAGTTTCCTTATGCAAAAGATACCTTGTTAATCGTTGCATCGTCTGCTGGGCCAGTGGCAACAAGGTTGAATTCCCAGATGCCCTTAATATACACTATTTTCAAATATAGTCAACAAATTTTGTATAAAAAAAGGGCCCCTTGTGAGGGCCCCCTTAAGTGCAACAAGTTGCACCTGATCTTAATAAGAACCGTAGATTCCTAGTGGATCAGACCAGCCAAAGCTATAACGCTCGCGGGACTTGTAACGGACGTTACCTGTATCAAAGTCACCGTCCATTGAGTTCTGTAAGGACACGCGCTCAAAGTGCTTAAGTCCGTTAGGAACGTCAGTGGTCAGGAACCATGCGTTAGGTGCTGTCAAGAAGTGGTTAACTGTGTAACCTTCTGGGATAGAACCGTTGTTCTTGATAGCGTTCAAGTCGTTGTTGTTTGTACCAACGCGCAACTCTGTGTCTAATAGACGAGTTGCAACGAACATGAGTGCTGGGGGAACAATCAACTTCTTGGGACGTGCGGCAATCAAAAGTCCACGCTCGTCTGTCCATGCGGCGATTTGAATAACGGCATTCTCAAGGGATGTCTCATTCAAGTCAGCAGGAGTAGATGGAGTGTTGGCGTTTGTACCACCGTTAACCAATGGGTGAGCACTGTTCAATAAAGATACGCCGTCACCGCCAACGTATTGGCTGTTAAATGCGTTGTTCAAAGTTGAAGCGGCTTTAACCTGCTTGGTATACGCCATAGCGCGAGCTAGACCCTTGGTATAACGTGCTGACAAAGAGTCATACAAGTTATCTTCAATCGCCTCTTCAGTGATTGAGAATCCAAGAGCAATAGTCTCGTGGTTATAACGTGCTGTGAATGCTTCTTGCGCATTGTCATAAGCAAGGGCTTGACCCTCGTTTTTGACTGGTGCGGCTGAGAAGCCAGACAGCTTGGTTTCTTCTTCAAAGCTACGCTCAGATTTTTCTGTTTCGTAGATTTCTTTATGCTCTTCGCCGTAACGGGCATACTCTAAACCGAACAATGCGTTCAATCCAGGGAGCAACTCTTTCAGTAGTTGTGCGCGTGAAATAGCCATGTTTTAGCTCCTTAATTAAACGCCAGTAGCATTGAAGTAGCTGTGGAAACCAAAGTTCCAAGTTACCAATACTTCTGGATAGCCAGTGAATGAAAAACCAACAGCAGTCGATTGTGCAGTTGTAACAGCGGAGCTGATAGTTACTGCTGTACCGTTTACTTTGGTTACCCAGGTGTTTGAACCTGCCAAAATGCCAGGGCCGTTAACAGCCATTCCAGCAACAATACCAGAGTTAGCGGCAGATAAAGTAATAGTTGTGCTAGAACTTGTACCTGTTTGCAACACTGTTACTGCTGTATCTGGAACCATTCCAACAATACGCAAAGGAGCACCACTTGTTAATGGAGCACTTGTTGTAGATGTCGTAGTAGCAGAAGCAGAAAGAGCAATACCAGCAGTAGAGTCACCGCTAGTTGTAGAGCCGCCTGGACCTGTATAGAAAGCATTTGCACCAATATATGCGTTGTTAGCATAGTAAGGAGTAAATGTTGAACTTACAGTACCAGTGTTAGCTGTACCGCCGTTAACAATAACGCCTTTGAAAATCGCTTGAGGATCATCAACAACATAACCAATACAGTCTGTTGCGGCTGTACTAGCTTGCCAATAGTTGAAACGGTTTTTGCCGTAAATTGGACCGCTAGTATTTGTATATTCACAACCAACAAATACACCAATGGTGTTTGAGGAAGGAACAGATGTGCTGTTATATGTCAAGCCAGTTTGGATCAATGTTCCAATCGTAGCTCCTGTATAACCAATATCAACAATGTCACCATTGAAGAGCGAGTTGCTGTAACCGTTGTTGATAGGGAACATTCTGGTTGAACCAGAAAACACCCTACCACCAATTAGGTTTACAGGCTTTAGCCCGTAAGGGGCTGGGATAATAGGATAAGCCATTTAAATTCCTTTATTTGAGACTTGCACTTAACCCTCGTCCGCGTGTGACCTCAGAGTATTTCTCAGAGAACTTGCGCATTCTTGGATCGTTATCTTTCATAAAACTGTTGTCAACCGATTCCATTTGATCTGCGGCTTGCTTAGCGTAATACCGATCATAAGCTTTGACTTTTTCTACGGTGTTTTTACATAGAATCAATCCACCTATCTCGACATTACCGTTTACAGAACCTTCAAGCATAAGCTCTGGGTGATCTGAAGCTTTCACTGGTTCCCATCCATCGCGCCTCATACGAGACAATCTAATGGCATCTGGATTGCCTAAGATATGAGTTAGCACATAGCGATACTCATAACCAGGTTCAGGTGTTGGGTCTGGTAGTGAACTAGCAGGCTTGTAATCAATATGAACTTCTTTTTCGCGTGTTTCTAAATCACGGGTTTTTTTAACATCAACCATTTTGTTTCTCCAATTTTTGTTGTTCAAGATAATATTTTTTCGGATCAAGATTAAACTTTTTCACTAACGCGGCTTGCGTAGGTGTTAGCTGAACCTTTTTGACACCCGATGAACGAGTAGCAGGAGCAACAACATTTGAAGGACGTTTAGCGGTTTGAGCCGTAGATTTTGATTCTGGTTCACCAAATACTTCTGGGAACTTTGAATGGATGCGTGAATCTATTTCTTGATAGTATTCATCGGAACGCGGGTCAATGCCCGTATTGACTAGCTTTTGGTGCAGTCCTAGTGCATAACTGGTAACTTCTTCAAACCCATTAGAACCAAACCACTGGTTTTTTGCCTGCCAGCGCAGGGATTTTTCGTCAGGTCTAACTTGTTGAGTCTGTCTAGGTTGAGTTTGTACATCATTGTCTTCACTTTGTAAAGGGGTATGACGGTAATTCTTAACCTGTTCAAAGCGCATTTTGGCTTCTGTCAATGCTTCTTGAGCCGCAATAATGGCATCAGTATCATAGGCTTCTTGTGCTTCCTTATACTGTTTACGAGCCAAAACCAGGTCAGCTTCGGCCTTTTGTTTGGCAGATGAAACAATCATTTCCTGGCCAGCATTAACGTTGTTTTTTAGAGTCTTGTTTTCTTCAATCAAGCGCTGAGTAAGCCTTTCCAGCTCTTGTCTTTCGCGCTCAATAGACTCTGCTTTCCTACGCTCATCGTGTCTAGCGTGCGTCAATTCCTTGATGCGGGACTGAACATTTTGAGAGTAACTTGCTATTTCATCTTCTGTAGGGTCTGCAACTTCCTTGTTTAAAGGTTGTCTGCCCCTGTCTTTTTCGGGTGTGTCATCCACGATTTCAATTTCAAACTCATCACCGTCCGTTTCAATCTCAACGTCCGTTTTGTTTTCAATCTCATCGGGAAATTTGTATGTGTCGTTCATATATTTCCTTTACATAGCACGGGTAATACCGCGTGGGTCTTGCACAACTGCATCTACTTGATCTTCGTTAATAAGCCTAAACTCTTTGCCAAAAATCATGAAACGCGTACCAGAATAAGTCCGAGTCAAAATGAAATCACCAGGTTTGCACCAAGGTCCATTTGGGTATCTTTCTTTATCTTGGTATGCGTCAGGTCCTACTTTCAACACAAACAAAACGGTTGTGGCGCTCTGTTCTTGCTGTGCGAAATGGGAAGGTCTAACCAAATCAAGCTCGGTTCCATCTAACTTATCGGATACCTGTGGTACGCCGCAAAGTATTTTGTAACCAACTGGGTCTGGAAGCGCTGTAGCCTTTTGCTCATCTGTTGCATCCTCTACTGGGCTCTCAATAGGTTGGATGGGTTCAGGCATTTGCACGCCTGGTGGAAGAATTAAATCACTCATCTTTGTCTACCTTTTCCGCAAGATCAATAACATAACGCTCTGCAATGGCTAGACCTTGGATCACCCCACAGAGTTTTTGGTACTCGTCAAAATTTTTGCATACTCCCGCCGCGAGATCATCAGCGTAGTTGTTCATGTCTTTGCGTATGTATTCGCGCAATACGCGTGCGAAGTCTTGTATCATTATTTAGATTTCTCCTTTGGTTTTTCGGCGGCTTGCTTGGCTTGCCGTGCTTGTTGCTCCATCCTAAGATTCTCTTGCTGTCTGTCAAGATGATCTTTTTGAATGGTATGCAATCTGTCTGCGGAGTTTTCTCCGTGTTCAAGAGCTGTCTTCCTAGCGTCCATGCGCTTGTCTTCCATCTCTCTGCCATGCTCTAAAGCGGCCTGGCGAGCCGTAAGTTCTTGTTGAGATTTTGTCTTCGCAATATCAACCCCAACTTGCGTTCCAGTACGCATCTCTTGAGATTTGATATTTTCTTTTTGATGCTGTATATCTGCACCAATTTTCATAGCTCCTAACTGTAAAGTACCAGAAACCTTTTCCTTCTCAAGCGCCAAACGTGCCGCCTCAAGTGTGGAATCCGTTTGCAACTTAGACTGTGCCAACTGCATATCTTGTTGCATCTTCTGCTGTTTGATTGCAACTTCTTGCTGTCTAATCTGCAACTCTTGTTGCTGTAACTGTATAAGCGGGTCTTGTGCTTGCTGTTGCGCTTGTTGCTGAGCCGCCGCCGCCTGGTGTTGCTGTAATACTTGTTGCGCCGCTTTTGCCATCATGTCTGACATAGCGTACTCAATCTTAGGATCAAGCTTCTCCTCTTCTTTAGGCATTGCCATACCCAACTGTTGCTCTACTTGTTGTCTATACATATATCCAACGTGCTCGGCAATATGCGCCTGTAGTGCCGCTTGTATCTGCTGAGCCTGCGGATTCTGCCCTATAGATGCCGCAACCATCGGGTCTTGCAATAACCCTTGGTGCATCTGGATGTGCGCTTGGTGGTTCTGATACTGAAATGCCTTTAGCGGTTTGCCTTTAAGCGCCGCTTGGTTTTCAGATACAGGGTCCGTAGGTTTCTGATCGTCTGGCAAAGGAACGAGTTTTTCTGCATTTTTAATCCCCAAAACATCAAGCATTGAACGATGTAGCTGTGGCAGATCATAAATCTGTGGAGCCATCTGCGCCATTTGTATAACGGCTTGGTACTGCACCACGCGTTGAGACATGGTAGCGGCATTAGGATCACTAACAGGAATAATATCAACTAAATCATAATCAGCCTTCTTAGACTTGCGTCCCCCATATTCAGGATCATATGTATAGTCTTCGTCTGTATAGTCTCGAATTAAATTCTTTATTAACTTAAGCTCTTGCTTTAAACTAAAATGTGTTCTAGCCTGCACCGCCGTTAACACTTTTAACTGGCGCTCTAATAATGCCAGCGTAGTTCCAACAGGAGCTTGGGCAGACATATCGCTAATCTGCATATCAGCAGTAGCGGCAAACCTCCTGCCCTCCTCAACAATCGTACCTAACAATCCAGCCAATACCGCGCTTGGTTCTTTATAAGGCAACGGAAGAATACTATCCCTAATGTTCCCAGATGCTAAATCTACATCTCTGAACTCTCCTGGCCTAATGGGTGTATCATCACCTTTAATCCGAAGTCCTCTGGATTTAAGACCTCCAGGCAAGTTAGATAAAGTTCCCGCGTCCACCAGTTGACGCATAATGCTTGTCGCCGACTTTGCATATCCCCCAATGAGGTGGAAGAGTCCAAATCCGTAAGCTCCAAATCCTGGGATGTATTGGTAGTGTACGAAATGCTGGCGCTTAAGTTTAAGATCATCGCCCTCCTTCCAGTTCCTCCGAATCGACAATACTTCATTTGTACCCTTTATGAAAGTAACAACATAGGGAAGCATAATCCCTGTTGGTCCATCATCGTCCTCATCTTCAAACCCCTCTAGGTCTAAGTCAACGTGACACTCATACAGAGTATATCTTTCATCGCTTAAATCATTAAACCCAGTCTCTTTATCTTTCCCCTTTTGTATCTCACTCTTATCATTCTGTGGATCAGGCAAATCTATATCTAAATAAAATCCAGCGCGTTGTAATTTAACAATATCATTCTTTGTCTTACGCATCACATGGGTAACGCGGTACGCCGTATCCATATCTGTTGTCCCATACGGCAAAATAATATCTTCTGCTGGAACAAACATCGACACAGGTCTACCCAATCCTGGATCGTAATAAGTTTTCTTAAACGTAGAACCCACCGCAGGCAAAGAGAACAACATCCTCTCATGCTCTGGTCTAAACTCCTTCATCTCCTCAGTCAATTCAAAATTCATATCATCTTGAACATTGATCGCCTTTTCTCTTATCTCAGGAGTTTCTTTTCCAATAATCTTACTCAGCACAGGCCCAGCGGTCGGGAATGTCTCCGTCACCATTTCCGCTTGGAACCTAACAATCGCCTCAGTAATCAATGGATGAAATACCCCGCACGCGCCGTCCCAAGGTTCAGTCCTATCCTCTATATGAAGACCCAATAACTTCAACCCCTCAGAGTACGCTTTCTCCCAATCCTTCCTAGAACCAATATCTTGTGTAATATCAAAATCTAACTCTGATGCTAAAGACGATACCGCACCTGGATGCATTTCTTCAGCAAGGTTTGCATTAAAGTCTTCTCCGCTTTCCTCCCCCTCCTCCAGCGTTATCTCCATTCCATCCATCTTAATACCAACAGATTCTGGATCAACAATCTCTATCTCTAACGGCTCCTCATCTTGAGCTAAACTCTCAATACCCTGGGGCGCTTGATATAAACTTTTATCAATACTCATTATTTATCCTTTTAGCTGTTTTGCCTTCTAATTTATAACTGTCTATTTGCTCAAAATTTACTTCTGGCATAGCCAATCTCATTCGAATTCTGTGGAGATAATAAGATTTTTTTACATACCTGTAACTGTTAGTATCAAAATCAAACTGGGCATTTTCTGGTATTTTCAAATCATCTTTACTTACATTGTTATAAGCTTTATCTTCCAATTCCTCGGCGGTTAAATATGTATCTCCCCATTCACGAATATAGTCAGACTTAAATTGTGGTTTAACTCTCCACACAATTTGCTTTCTATCCCCCTCGTCCAACTCTTTAAGCCCTTCGTAGAAATGTTTTGCCAACATTGATTCGGCTTCTTTAGCTGTATATCCTTCGACCGCATAAGCCAAAGTGTCATATGAAATTCTAATTATTTGCGCATCTCCAGCGGGATCCAAAACTTTCATAGAAGCATCTGTAAAAAACTTATTGGCATCATGCTTTGGCAAGTCCATGAATGCCGTGGGTTCACCCATAACACAATAAAATTTTGACTCCATCCATTCGGTCAAACTTTTTGCGCAAGTAGGGCCACTCCATCCAGTTCCAGAATGCACAACTGGCAAAGCCAGCGTAATTGCGCCCGCACCAATTGATTGTAAAAAAATTCTACGTTTCATATTTATCCTTAGTAATATGCGGCAGACCTGCGCCGTCTATATATTGGTTCATCTGGTTCATCACTACCCAAAGATATAAACCCTCCCTTTCTGAATCGAATCAATGCCTGCGTAGTCGAGTCTACCAAGTCATCGTGATCAGAATTAGGGAACGCCGCCATCTCTTCAATTAACTCATCAGCCCATCTTGTTGCAGGAGCCCATACCTTACCGCTCGCAAACAAATCAGACACAGAGTTAATCCTCACCATCTTATCATTTCCCCTGCTCGGCGTAAACTCTTGTACAGGTATTCCCATAGCCCTCAACTCAAATATCAACGGTGCTCCACTTGCCTTCGCCTCAACAATAAAAGAGTCTGGTTCCCAGTTCCTATATTCTCGCATAGCAATCTCCTTTAACTCAGGAAATTCCATCCTCCTCTTAAATGCATCAAGCAAAATAATATTGGGATCGCGCGCATTCTCATTTAAATAAAATATCCCCCATGTCGTACACGCAGAATAGTCACTCCTCTCACTCTTCGTAAACGCCGTATCCCAACTCTGAATAATATACTCGCACGGTGGTATATCTTCCCCTTCCCATATCCTCCACCACTCCCTCTTAACAATCGCCCCCTCCTCACTGGTCGGGCTTTGCATATACTGCGCATTCCACTTACTCGCAGGCAATTCAGACTTCAACGCCTCCAGTTCTGGCAAACTCCAAAACTCTGGCCAAAGCGGCTTTCCACTCGGCATAATCGCAGGCAACTGTATAACGTCCCACTTCTCCCCGTCCCTATCAATCATTGACTGCACAATCTTGCCCGTCAAATCCTTCTTCGCCCACCTCGTCATCACCACAACAATAGACCCACCAGGTTGCAAACGCTGTCTCGGTCCAGATGTATACCACTCATACACCTTATCAAACACTGTTGGGTCACCCTGCGCCAACGCCGCTTCTTGCTCACTATGCGGATCATCAATAATAAGTAAGTCCGCACCCTTACCCGTCACCGTACCTCCAACACCTATCGCAAAGTATTCGCCATTCTTATTCGTACTCCACCGCCCCGCCGCCTTAGAGTCAGACCGCAAATTAACAAAAGGAAATATCTTATGGTACTGCTCACTCGCAACTAAGTTCCTCACCTTCCTACCAAACCCCACCGCCAACTCAGCCGTGTTAGATGTCTGGATAATCTTCTTCCCAGGATACTTCCCCAAATACCACGCAGGCAAAAGATAACTCGCAAACTCACTCTTGGTATGCCGAGGCGGCATATTAATAATCAACCGCTTTATCTCTCCCCTGGCTATCTGTTCAAACTTCTCAGCCATTAACTCATGATGCCGACCGTGTATAAACCCAGGCCACATCTCATTAACAAACATCATAAAGTCATCTGCCGCCCGCTCAACCGTTAGACTCTTCTTATAAACCTCAAACATCTGAAACATCTCCTCAGCCATATCATCTGGCATCTTAGAGATAGCATCAATAATATCTTGATCCCTCATTCAATATTCCTAAAGTTAATATAAGCAGGCCGTACACTCCTATCCTTCCCAGGTAACTTCTTCAACGCCCCCAACTCACAAAGATTCTTTATAACCCTAGATACATTCCCCCGCCCCTTATCCCCACTATTCCTCATAATGTCATCTATAGTCGGCCCATACCCAAACTCCTTCCACCACTCATCCACCACTATAAATATATTCCTCTCCTTCGGTGTCATCTCCATCTCCATACACTGTTCATAACTCTTACCCACTATCCTCATCTTATCCAACATACTTTTGCTGTACTCGTATTTTTTCTTCATATAAATCAACAACTTACAGCAGGGGTGCAACAAGTTGCACTTGTTTTTTTAAAAAATATACCCCCCCCACCTTTTTATTTTGAGCTTGGGAAAAACAATTTCTCATATCAATTACTTTTTTTGCGGAATCGTTTGTATGGAATAGTATGCGTTAGGAAGTCCCGCGCGGGCCCGCGAGCGCGCGGGGTGCGGGTGCGGTGGGGTCTGCGAGTGCGGGATTTGCGTCTGCGCTTTGTGCGTGCGTGTCTGCGAGTGCGTGCGCGTCTGTTGCGTCTGTGTTATCTATCTCGTCTTGGAGACTTCGTGCGCCAGTTCGAGATGGCTTGGCCTCTACGTCTATTACTTCCTTGATGCGCTCTATCAGTTGAGCCTTGATGTCCTCAGACTTCTTGTTGATGACGGTCGTTTCCTTTAGCTCAACGAATGCGCCCACTTCATATAACTTACCTATGAGTTCCAATGCTTTCATCCTTTGCGCAGGGGGAAACTCAGTATCGAGTGAGTGTTGCACCAACTGTTGTACGAGCAATGCCTTTAGTTGAGCGGGTTCTCGCTGTTTTTCTGCTTCGATTGCCAGCTTGTAGGCTTCGACCTCTCGTTGGATTCTTGCATCTCTCATCATTACATATGGATTACTATTGAGTGAATGCTCACTGGTGACGTTGTATGTCTCTTTGTAGGATTGTCTTTTACTCATAGTGCCTAGTGCTACTTTGCGGGCGAATTCTCTTTGTTTGTTGGTGAGCGGTTGTTTTGTCCCTAGGATTGTTTCTATTGGTGTCTTGTCTAGCGTCTCTTTTATCTGCGCTCTTGTCATTCTCTTGACGGTCTTCTTGTTCTCTGCGGTCATTTCATTCCCCTGCAACTTGTTGCACCAGTTCGTGAGTATATATCAATAACCATTATAAACAGGATGTACACACCTTATCAACAGGGCGGGATAACTCAAATAGTTATTCACATTGATACTTTAGATGTAAAAAAACTGTAACCCATTAGTTTACATAGGGTTTTAATCTGGGGATAACTTGTGGGCAAGATGTGGACGAATCGAGAATGGCACGAATCTTTCACGTATAGATAGGAAGGTCGGTAAATTTAATAAACATACACACAGGAGTTTAAACATGACAACATTAGAGGAAGCAATTGGATATGCGGTTCTTGCCGTTAAAAAAGGAGAGGCGCTAGACTTTGAAGTAGATGGCGGTGTTCTAACGGTTGAGACAGATCAAGGATGGTCGGTATGGTTTCCAGTTCAAGAGTCCGACTATGATATTTACGGAGATTACGATCTTTACCCAGTTTAACTGACGAGGCTTCAATAGCCGAAACGGTCGAAAGGCCGTCTTAAACAAGTAAGGAGAATTAAATGATGTTAGCAATAAATATGACTGAGCCTGATTTCATTCGGTTTGTGCGGGCTTATGCAATGGAACACTACGACAAAGGCGGTTGGGACGAAGTTTGTGAAGCGTGGGACGATGGCGACATTCTTGAATACTACATTGAGGGCAACCCCACAAAGGCATTCAAGGAACTATCCAAGACGGTCAAATTGCGGTTCGATTACGCACAGGAGATTCGTAGCACGGCATTCTGAGCATAACTGACGAGACTTCAATAGTCGAAACCCCGAAAGGGGTCTTATGCAACTACAAGGAATACAAATGATATTAAAAGCAAAATTTAAATTGAGTGTTGACGACATGAGATTAAAAATTAGTGGATTCAGGTTCAAAGAGTTTATTGTTAGTAAAACGATCGAAGATAAAAAGTGCATTGTGATTGGTGAGCAGTTGGACATCATGCACTTGATCGGTCATTTGGCAGTAGATCAAATGAGTATTTTGGAAGCAGTCACGGAAGTTCTTTAATAAAGGAAATACAAATGTTAACAACAGTTTTACAAGACCCATTACAGATCAAGGCCTACATAAAAGCATTTGGACTGAGATATACATTTTGGTATCTCAATGAGATGTGCAACTGCACCGTAGGCCGTACAGTCTATTTGCTGATCTTATCAATCTAAGGAGCACGACATGGTACATGACAGAGACTATTACTTAGCTTGCGCACAAAACATGGAAAAGAGCGGTGGCGGGTTTGCATACGCAATTGCACAAGCCTTTTACAAAGCTGATGCCAAGAACGCTATAAAAATTGTTGTGGCCTTTTCAGATTTATTTGAAAAGTTTGCTCCAAAGGAGAATGAGCAATGATGTGGCTAGTCAAAATCATTCAGGACGGCACAGTCTTGAGCGAAGAACGGTTTAATACGTCCGAGGGAGCGCAGTATTGGGCAAAGCAATACTTGAGGACTAACCGTCTTACAAACTGCGACATATCCATCAAACTATCTAACTGACGAGGCCGTAAGGCCGAAACGGTCGAGAGGCCGTCTTAGATTAACTAAAAGGAAATAACAATGGAAACTACAAGAGATTTAGCAAGCGAACTAGGCCAATTTATCGGCACAACACGGTATTACAAGCCGTCTATCTTCTCAAGCATGAGAATCACGGATGGGGTGAAATACTTTATCGACCAAGCGGGCGCTTACTGGTTTACTGACATAGTAGCAAGCGAGATTGTGCCTTTGATTGATGATTTTATGACGGTGCAACTTGTTGCACTTGACAACAAAGCCACGATTACTGCGCATGACGGCGACAATAAAAGGGTATTTCTCAAGACAATTGGCTACACCGATTGCCCTGACGGAGAGTACAACTTCTTCATACAAGACTCATCAGGCCCAGTTGACGGTAGTTTTGTGGTCATGATGTTGCCAAGTGAGTATTGAAATGATATTAACAACACCCGACCAGATCGAGCACTTCAGGATGTTGACGCTTTATCAAGGACTAAAACTTGAGATTGCGGGCATGAAAGTAAACCGTCACACGTCTATTTTGAAGATTCTTAAGAAAATGGGCTACAAGGGCACAAGAAAAGAAATCTTGGTGCAACTGGCTAAAGACTTAGGCAAAGAGATTAACTGACGAGCCCTGATTGGGCGAAACCCTAGCGATAGGGTCTTAATCAACTACAAAGGAAATACAAATGCAAAATTACACATTTTACGAAGACCCAGGTCACGGATGGCTTGAAGTTTCGCTCAAAGAACTAATCGAGTTAGGCATTGCAAACGCTATCAGCCAGTACTCATACGTCAAGATGAAGCAGGGCACACCGTTCGTCTACTTGGAAGAGGACTGCGATTACTCCACTTTTGCGGACGCAATGGCTAAAGCGGGCAAGCAGTACAAGTACGAATCAGTCTACCAAGAGAACACACCGATTCGCCATTACATGAGATACCACCCAATGGATTGGGCGGGTTTTAAAGGATAAACACCATGCCTGAAATTAATCTAAACATAATTTGGAATGCCTTAGAGGGGTACAGGGAAACCTGTATCCCTGAAGGGCAAGCAGAATATGACGAAGAATGGAATGAAATATGCACCCAAATGGCATGGATAGCTGAAGAACTAAACCAAGAGGAGGACGTATGACCAAAGAAAAAATGCAATGGCTTGCGGTGAACTTTATATATACGGTTGTCTATATATTTTGTATTGCCGTTTTGTTTATGGATGCCTTAGTATGGAGACCCAATTAAATGATTACAGAAAACGAACTCAAAGAGCATGGATACGAAGTATTGCCAAGGGCAGGATGGTTGCGCATTGATTGCACCATGATGCCAAAAGACTGGTACGACATTTGTAAGGACTTTGGTGTTGACCCAAGTTGTGACGAGATCATTCTTGCAATTGCAGGAGTTAAGCAAGTGTTTTGGTCAAACGAAGAAACTGAATAATATTAATTTTAAGGATAAGCAATGAAGAAATATTTTGTAACGTATGTAAGGGTAGAGCACACCGTATACCGAATTGGTGTTATGGCAGAGAATCCTGAGCAAGCCGAGGAATTGGCGCAGGACGTATGGGATAGAGGAGATATTGACCTAGATACAGGCGAAGTTGTGTTTGGGGAAGCATTTATAAACCAAGTAGATGAAGTAAAGAAATAAAAAATGAAATACACATTATTGACAGGCAACCCAATTGACGGCTTTAGGTCGATAGGCATATTTGATAGTAGCGAAGATGCAGTCGCATACGGAGATATGCAGAGATTATTCCACGATTACTCAATTATGGAGATTGAGGAAATACAACGACCACGACCAACCAAAAGTGAAATGATTGAGATGCTCATAAAAAGCGACTTGGAAGATTGCAATGACGTTAAAGACTTAAAAGAACTACTTCGCAGTTTTCTCTTAGCAGGATGCAAGGGATACCAAAACTGGACGGAGTTGGATTTAAGGGATGAAGTCGTTGGAAGAGAACTAATTTAAGGAGAAATCGAATGAACGACTTACAACGAGCAATACTTAAAAAAGTGTTAGCGAAAGGGTACACGTTGAACCCTATGGACTATTGCCCGCAAGGGCATTACACCGATTTTGACGAGTGGGATGCCGTCAATTTGGGTAATGGATTAGAGTTTGATATTAATTTTTATAGTGATGGTGATTACTTTTATATCACCGCCTACGATTTAATTCAGACCGATTCAGGAATATTTACTCGCAATAATAGCGATTTTTTTCATGTTGTCAAAATGCCAATAGTGGAGGTCGTATGACAGTAGCAGATTTAATCCGTCTACTCTTACAAGTGGACGATATAACGAAACCAGTTTACATTTACAAATACGAAGATAACGGACTTGCTGAAGTAGACGTAGTTGACGAACTATCCGACAGGGTTGACATCAACGCAAGAGAAACGGCATGATAGAAATCAAATAAAGGATGCAAAATGAAAATAGATCAAGGAATGA
>Ga0214164_1000429_pt1 | contig 27439 bp, 41 predicted proteins | sample TroBogepilimnion_13_FD_153003 | JGI IMG/M metagenome (GOLD analysis project Ga0214164, IMG submission 153003) | Freshwater microbial communities from Trout Bog Lake, WI - Practice 03JUN2009 epilimnion v4 | ecosystem: Environmental > Aquatic > Freshwater > Lake > Epilimnion/Euphotic zone ...
TGGATACTACAAGAGTGCCACCGGAGCTTTGGTAAAACTCTAATGCACTTCTCCACTTGGCTCTGGGAGCAGTTAGATCTTCCAGGGCGTGCAGGGGCTCTAGCTAAAGTTTGCTGGGCGGATGTCAATAATGGCTGTGGAAACCTGCGATATAACGGGCACGAGTGGCTACGGCATTTTGATGATAAGCATAAGGATAAAAAGGAACGACTAGTCGATATGCTTATACCTGTATATCTGGACTACCTAGAGGAGTCGCGCAAGTGAACCGTTCTGAGGGTCAGTGGACTCAACCCGAGCTTAGCGTATCGGCTGTAAGAGGGCTACGCACTAATAATCCAAATACCTCTGAATTGGGTTCGCATTGGACAACCGACCCTAGTGTAGCGAGCTACTTTCAACGCAAAGGTGACTCCAAGTTTCCTTACAGGGGTACTTCACAAGTTAATGCTGAAATTCCAATCAGTTCTTTTGAAACGAATCAAGATACTTTAAAAAGAAAAGGTGTAGGAAACACACAAAATAATGAAGGTGGCCCTATGAAGGAGTCTGAGGTTACGGTAAGAGAAGGCGCACCGATAAAAGTAACCTCCATACAAACGACTGGGCCAAAGAGAAGGTCTAAAGCGGTAAAAGCTGTAGAAGACTCTATTGAAGGCATTTCTAGCTCGCCAGACTATCAAAAACCCGGTGATTCAGAAAAGTTAGAGCGCGCATACGACACCTTCCACAGAACTAGAACTCGTACCTATAACCCTCCTAGGGAGATGAGAGCATGAATCGTTCTGAAGGACAATGGGAGCAGCTTCCTATGTTTATGAGGGCTGGTGAGATTAAGTCTATAGTAAATACCTCTGCAGACCCCGGCGGTGGTGACATGGAGCATTTGTGGAATTACAAATTACGAGAAGCAAAGACAGGCGCAATTCGTAACGCACGCTACCAACCTACACGCGTACGTAAGGGAGCTTCTTTATATGATTCTATTAAACGAGAAGGTGTTAAAAAACCAGTAGAACTTATTCGTAACTTTGATTCTAGCCCATTTCATCCAGAGGGGTATCAACTGGGTGAAGGGCACCACCGCGTTGCAGCCGCTGCCGATATTGACCCTAACATGCTTGTTCCTGTAGAGCATGATGAATGGAGAAAGCGCGCATGAATCGTTCTGAAAGCCAATGGCAACAGCTAGACATGTTTCGTCCAGCAAAAGACTTTAAAAATACCAGCAACATTGACGTTGAGTATGAGCACATGACTGATCCATCTAAAGATAAAAATACTATAAAAAAAGAACACGCTGACTATAAGGTAGACGCCGCAAAGAAGTCCGGTCTTTATGAGTCTATTAAAAGCGACGGAGTTAAAAAGCCAGTTTTTATAGCACATTCAAAGAGATTTGGTGAGATGGTATCTGACGGAGGTCATAGAGTAGCTGCTGCTACAGACATTAATCCAAATATGTTAGTTCCGGTAGAGCATAGTGAGAATGTGCCGTGAAAGATCCAGCACTAGGACGCACCCGCGCTGAGCGCGCTTTAGGAGAGAATATGCCAGGAAAGAAGAAGTCTGAGAAGACTCTTATGCCTAAGCGCTCACGCCTTAATGAGTTCCGAGTAGTACATAACGGACAATATGACGGCCCACGCGCATCTTATGGCCGCTATAACGTATCTGAACAATCAGCAGATATACTCAACCGCCAGAAGAGAAATATGGATATGCGATGAACGATTACCTAATTAAGTCAGATGTATATTCTCCAGTGCAGGTTGAATCAAAGCCAACTATGGGCGCTCCTGCACCAGATAACACATCTCGCACAACAGAGTTAGAAAAGGGTATGGCCCCACAGACTAACACTCGTCAAAACACCCCAAGCTTTACACTTGGAACTTACTAGGAGATAACATGTCATTTTTATTACCACTTGCAGAAGTAGCTGGGGAATCAGCCGCAGCGGGCGCAGGAGAGGCTGCAGCAAGCGCTGAAGCCGCTGGCGCAGAAACTGCAGCAACTACCGAAGAGGCCGGCAGCGGTCGAGTACAGAATTTTCAACAGGGCCGTCAACAAGGACAGGGCGCCAGTAAGGGCGTAACTGGTGGAGAAGTTATGGGTGAGCTTAATCAGCGTGCCCAGTCTGGAGCAGAGTAATGAATAAAGATAAAGATCAGTTTAAAGTAGATGGTGAACCACACGTTGTTGATAAGCACGGCAAGAAGTTTAAGGTTCATCACCCAAAGGGTGGCGGAACTTACACACTAGATGCTAAGAGCCTATCTGAGGCTGAGCAGGCCGTACGAGATTGGCATAAGAACAATGGCTGAAACAAAAAAGTTTGGGCCATACGATGGTAGCAAAGCCAACGGCGGAAGAAAAATTTACGTCTACAAGAAGAAAGTAGATGGTAAGTGGGTAACCACTTCTAAGAATAAAGCCCGCGCTGATTATGAGTCTACTAATGGCAAGATCAAGTCTAAGAACAAGACTGTTGATCACAAAGATAATAATCACAACAATGATTCTAAAGGTAACTTGCGCCTACTCGATAAAGGTAAGAATACTGCTAAAGAGAACAAGCGCCGCGCAGGTAAGAAAGAAAATGAGAAGTGAAATATTCTAAAAAGACTAAGTACCATGAGCAGTACCCTGCACTTGGTTTTTGGGGACCAGGCACAGAGACTGTTAATCCGTCTTACTTAACTATTGGCGGCAGTGGTGTTGTAGGTAACTTTGGCGCAGAGTCACCTATGTCAGAAGCTAATGAGACTGCCTCACAAGAAGCTGCTGAAGGTGCTAGTATGAATTCTGGAAGCGGTGCTGCGGCAGGAGCAGCTCCCACGGCTGGTGGAAGCGGTGTTGCGTGAAGCGTTCAGAAGGCCAATGGCCTGAACCAGATTACAGTGATGTTCCTGAAGGTTTTGGGACTTTAACTCCAGAAACTATGGATGAGATTGCAGCATCTCGCCGCCCAAAAATGATGCCACTCTCAGACAATGGTCAAGATATTGAAGACGCTAAGCGCTCCCGCGGAGAACGCTTGTAATGAAGACTATGGTCAACCATAGAGAGTTAACCCTTCAAGACCGTTGTGATACCTGTGGAGCCGCTGCAAAAGTACTAGCTTCATTCCTTAACGGAGAGCTCCTATTCTGTGGGCACCATGCCCGTCAAGCTGGCACCAAGCTAGTGACTACAGCCCTGCATGTTTATGACCCCGAAGGCGAGTTCAACCTACTGCACTAAGGAGATAGCGTGGCAAAACCACAAAGCAATAGCTATCGGTGCGAAATATGTGGCAAAACTTGGGTAGTACCTTCTTTAGCACGCTTCTGTGAGGAAAACCATTTAGAATCAGAGAATGAATAAGCGCTCTGTTGACCTAGATGCCTCTGCCAACATTGGCAAAGTAGTTAAAGCTGGTACTAAGAAGACGGCTTTAAAGAAGCCAGCTGCTAAGAAGGCTGCTCCTGCAAAGAAGTCTGCCCCTGCTAAGAAGGCGCCTGTTAAAGAAACGCAACCAAAAGAAAATAAGCCGGCACCTAAGCCAGAGCCAAATAAAGTTGCAAATAGTGGCAAGGCTTATCAGCCAGCACTTCCTGGCATGCGCAATCTAGATCAGTTTAGGGAACCACGTGGCAAGTAAGAAGGCTAAGGGCGGAATTACATCTAGTATTTCTTCGTCCGTTACCTCAGATCCTCGTTCTTTAAAGGCTCGGCAGTTTAGAGAAAAGCTGACCCGTGTTATGTCACCAGTAGTTCCTGGTAGAGCCACTCAAGCCAAGCAATCAAACCGCTGGACACCATGAGCCGCACAGAAGAATTTCAACAGCCAGAGATTAAAGAGTCCACTATTAGGGACTCTCGCTTTGGTCTACGTCGCTTGTTCTTAAATGAGAACGAGAAGCCAAGCATTGCCGTTTACAGTACTCCTGGAAAAGGACCTAACGGAGAGCACCAAAATTAATCTTTTAGACTGTAAACTGTAAAGTAGTCAACCGAAAGGGCTAATATGACAGCCTCGTATCCAAACTCCGTCAAGGCGTTTACTACTCACGTAAACGTTACTGAAGTTATTGACGCTGGTCACCCAAATTCAATCCAAGATGAAGTAGTAGCTATTGAATCTACCCTTGGAACCACGCCATCGGTTGCCACAGCAGCTTCTGCAACTGGATGGGCTAACACCTCTACAGACTACACAACAGTCAGTGGTCGCCTTGCTAACATTGAAAAGGGAGTTGTTGCTGACGCGCACCCTCAATACATCCGTAAAGCTGGAGACAGCGCTAACGTAATTACAGCGGGATCTAGCTCTACAAAGGGCCTAGTAATTAAAGCTGCTGCAAGTCAAAGCGCTAACATTCAAGAGTGGCAGGACTCTTCTGGGACTGTACTCAGCTACATTGATCATAATGGTAACTTTAACGGTCAGAACGTGTCTTCAAGTTCTGCCGGTATTCAAGACGTATTCCTACTAATGGGGGCATAATGGCTAAATCACCTGCTTGGACACGTAAAGAAGGACAGAACGCTAAGGGCGGACTAAACGCTAAAGGGCGCGCATCTGCTAAGGCGGAAGGTCATAACCTAAAGCCGCCTGTTAAGAAAGCAGAAGCAAAGAAGTCTCCAAAGTCTGCAGCACGACGCAAGTCGTTCTGTGCACGAATGGAAGGTATGAAAAAGCATAATACGTCTAGCAAGACTGCTCGGGATCCTAACAGTAGAATTAATAAGTCCCTTCGCGCATGGGACTGCTAAACCCCCTCTATAGAGAATAGGAAATATAATGACAGTCATCCGTGATTCGGGCTATAAGCAAGCCCCTTCAGGTAACGTAGCTGTTGACTTTGTATACGGAAACTTCCCTCGTCAGACCAATGACGACCGCGTTTCTTCACCTTCATACAACGCAACAGGCGGAACACGTGGAGCTGCTGGATCAGATATCCTCACAGCTTCAGTAACCGCGGCTTCTGCTTCTGCAGGAACAATCACCTATACAGCCGCAAACGAGTTCACTGTAGGTGAATTGGTTACAGTTACCGGTCTTTCAGGCTCAGTAGCTATCACAGGCATCACAGCTAACGCTGGTGTCGTAACCTACGCAACATCTTCTACAACTGGTCTTTCAGCCGGTCAGTCAATCACCGTTACAGGTGCTTCAACCTCTGGCTTTAACGGAACATTCACCATCTTGGCAGTAACAGCCAACACAAACTTCACAGTAACATCTGCAGCAACAGGCTCAACCTCAACTGCTACAGGTACATACTCATCAGCATTCAACCTAGCAAATGTCCCAATTGCAACTGTTTCAGGAACAAACTTCACTGTTACAAATTCAACAACAGACCGTTCTGTCTCAGGTGCTACAGGTCTAGCTAGCGTTAACGTTGAGGTCATTCCTGGCCTTGGTGCTGACTACGGCTGGTCAACAACTACAGATATCTCAAGTGACCTTATCACAACTTCAGAGCTATCAAAGTCAGTTGGTCAGATCTCACTTACAGTCCCAGCTGACAGCCACGTCAACACTATCAACAAGTGGGATAACTTCCCAGGTAGCGAGACTACTCAGGGCTTCAACTCAACTAACACCTTGATCGCTAAGGTTACTGGCGCCTCATCTGATGGAACAACTGTTACCTACACAGCTAACAACCACTTCTCATCAGGTCAGACTGTAACAATCACAGGCCTCTACAACTATGTAGCTGCTGGATCAAACCAGCCAATTGCTACACAGTACTACGCCCCAACTTACACAACACCATCAGCATTTAACTTGTCTGCGGTAACAATTGCTTCTGCAACTGCTACCACATTCACAGTTACAAACGGTGCTACAGACTCAGCTATCACAGGAGTTGCAGGAACTGCTACAGTCACAATCGCAGCATCTGCTTCAACCGGTTCTGTTCCAACAGTTACTGGCCTAAACTTCCGTGAAGCTGATCGTCAGCTTGGTGTTGCTGACTTCAACACAGGAACAGTCACCTACCGCACAACTGGAGCAACTCTTGCTAACGCAGGAACTGTCTACAGCCAGTCTCTAACAGGATCCCAGACTCTTGGTGCCGCTGTTAACTTGGTTGTCTACAAGCTCCCTACAGGTGAGAACCCAGGAACCCAAGACGGAACCTTCAACTACGTCTACTAATAGTTAAAGTAAAAAAGCCCCCGAGAGATCGGGGGCTTTCTTATTATGCGGCTAAGTTCTTAGCCACTCTTAGATCTTGTCTTTGTCTTTGAGTAGTTCCTGCCCAGATACCGACTAATTCTGGATTATTTACTGCATACTCTAGGCAAGGCTCTTTGAACTCACATGACCCACATAGTTTGCGGGCCACGCGTAGGGTTAGACGGGGATCTTTGAACTCGTCTGGAAAGAACAGGTCTGGGTCTGTTTGAGCGCATATCTGCGTACCATCAAACCCTGGGGCTTTAATACCAACCGTGTCCTTGCCAGAACTTCCAAGCATTGCATGCGTCTCCATATCGTTGTTGGATATAACGTAGTCCGTATTTAATTTGTAGTTGCGCCACAGCAGTCTTCTTTACATTGTAGTTACCCCACGTTGATGGAAGAAACTGAGCAATGCCAAAGGCATGCGAGCCCATGTTAAGGGCCTTAGGGTTGAAGTGGCTTTCGTGAGACCAAAGTGAGTTTAAACACTTCCATTCAGTCATGGACTTGCCAGATGAATACTCCGTTAGGAAGGCAATCGTCTGAGCGTCGAAGTACTTAACGTAAGTACTAGCCAAGGCTTTCTTGGCGTCTGTCCGTGTCGTATTCACAGTGAGGTATTCAAGAGAAATTGTCACGACTTTCTCTTTAGAGGTTTGAGCAGGTAACGCGTGCGCAGGCGTAAACATCTGTGTAGACACTAGCACAAGCACTCCCATCACTCTCAGTACCTTTTTTACATCAACCGTGAAGTTGATTCTGATATTAAGCATCGCTGCTCCTCTCAGTCGGTTGTATTAGCATATATGCAGCCTTACAACCTATGTCAAGCCAGATATTGTACTTAACGCAGATATTTTTGTATTTTTATGGAAAACTATACAAATCACGCATTTTTGTGTCACTAATTTTGGACAAATCCACGTTTTTATTTGCTAATCAACTGTAAAGAACTGGATTGTTAATGGATGCAGCAACCGCAGTAGTAACTATATCTTCCGGACTAGCTATAGCGGGTTCCGTAGGCGGAGTAGCTAGATGGTATGTAAAGCAGCACTCAGTAGAGTCTCTTAAAGAGTACTTGGAGGAGCTAAAGCCTAATCATGGCGGCTCACTAAATGACGCTGTAAAGCTGGAGATACTTCCTATCATCAAGAGCGTCAAAGAAGATATCAAAGAGATTAAAGAAGACGTAAAAGAACTTCGCACCCATCAGATAGAGATTGTTAAAGACCTTTCTAGATTAGAAGGCAGGGTTCAAGCTCACATCGAGGAACCCCGTAAGTAAGGAGAGACAATGTACGAACCTCGTATAGGCGATTACGGCGTAGTAAAGACTAACGGGTTCTTTGGGTTGTTAATCCGCATCGGCACCACCAGCCGTTGGAACCACGCCATAGTCTACGTAGGTGATGGAAGAGCTGTTAGCGCCGATCCTACAGGCGTAAAGCTTGTAAACATTGCCGACTATAAAGACATCGCTTGGAACAGGCACGAGCAGCTGACTGATGAGCAACGCGAGCACATTGCAAAGAACGCTCTGTCCTTTGTTGGCCGTCCTTATGACTTCTTTACTATCGCCCTTCTTGCGCTAAGAATCTTGGGTCTTAAGTTAAACCTACCTTTGTTTACTTACCTGGCCAAGAAAGATGGCTTTATCTGCTCAGAGCTTGTTGCTGAGGCCTATGACAAAGCAGGGGTTGCTCTACTGAATAAGCCCGACTATCTGATTGTCCCAGGAGATCTAGCAGAGAGGTTGATCTACCAGTGACAGACGCCCACAAGCAGATGATGAATCTACATCTGGCTGTTTCTATTCCAGAGCATGAGCCGCGCGAGAGTGACCCTCACTACCACCTGTTTAATCAGGCTAAGGCCAAGATCAAAAAGGCCGGCTTGTGGAAGTGCGCTATAAACGATGACCTCTGCTCTGGTGAGCCGGAGCTACATCACAGCCATATTGAGTTCTCTCAAGTAAACAATATGGACCCGCATAAGGTTGAACAGGCCTTTGGTACCCACTTTGCTACAGACGAAGAGTTCCAAGAGTGGATCGAGAGCCCAGGAAACCTGGAGGTCTTGTGCATGGCGCATCATAGAACTCGCTACGGTATCCACGAGATTCCTGCCCCTTTATGGGAAACATTTAGATACCGCAGAGCTAACACAGATGCTGCGGCAGAGGTTATAAAGGAGGACAGCAAGTGACTGCAGGCGTTGATATTGTTAACATTGCTCGTACTCAAATAGGTTTTGTAGAAGGCGCTAACAACGAGAACCCATATGGAACTTGGTATGGAGTACCTAACCAGTCTTACTGCGCTATGGGTATTAGCTGGTGTTTTGCACAGGCTAATGCGTCCCACCTAGTCGCGGCTCAGACACCTAAAGGATTTTCTTACTGTCCAGACGGGCTGACCTGGTTCCAAAAGAATAAGCAAGTAGTAGACAAGTACTCTGCGCTTCCTGGAGACCTTGTGTTCTTTTCTTGGTCTGGGAATGGGGTAGCAGATCACGTAGAGATCGTAGAGGCCGCTTCTAAAGACGGTCTAACCACTATTGGGTTCAATACTGGTCCTGAATCCTACACTGGCAATCAGGCTAACGGAGATGGCTGCTATCGCCGTCATCGCCCATACCTTTATGTGCTAGCTATTGTGCGACCAGCCTACACAGCAAGCTCAACCCCAGCTAAATCAAATGGAACTAGCAAACCTTTAGCAATAGGTGTTGCTGGTGCTACCGCTCTTACTGGTGGAGGAGCGGCTGCAATCCATAGTGCGACAACCAACACCCCAGCACCTATCCCTACAACTAAGCCGACTGTCATAGTCGCGCCACCATTCCCAGGATCATCGGTGTTTAAGGTGGGGGCTAAGGGTAACGTTGAGTTAGTAGTTGCTAAGGCACTAGCAAACGCTGGGCTTATGCCTGCCAACCTAGTTACAAATGTACTAACCGAAGAAGAGATTGCTCTTATACCTGTTTATCAAGGAATGTACCCAGGACTTAAGGCGTCTAAGGGTAAAGGTGTTGATCTAGCAACGTACACATCTATGGTAGCAAAGGCTAACGAATGAAAACTTTTCAGAAGATGTCGGATTGGGCCTCTGTAGCCTTTGGTTCACCGTGGTTTCTTATCTTCCACCTGATCTTTTGGTCTATCTGGATGACCTTTGCTGTCTTTGATCCATACCCATTTAACCTACTGACCCTAACTGTTTCCCTGGAGTCCATCCTGCTTTCGGGCCTATTACTGAACGCGACTAACCGTTCTGGGGACGAAGACAGGCGTATTATTACTAAAGACCTTAAATTAGACCAGGAGACCCATAACCATATTGAGGAGCTCCGTAGGCATATGAGAGAAGTATTGGAGCATCTTCGTGGGGATCAAGCTTAACTTCAGCAGCCCGGTCCATGTGGCTTTTGGCGGAACAGCCGCCCTAGGCACCTGGGCGGCTACAGGATATTCTACTGAGCCGAAACACCTCTTAGCCGTTGCATTAGCGGGCTTTGGTGGTGTAGCATCGCATACTGAGAGCTCAGCTAAACCAAACGTTCAGGCAGACTCTCATATCATAACGCCATACGCGAATAACATAGAGGAGTAATAATGAACGCAAAGACAAAGGCGCTCTTCGAGCACTACGTCATCTCAACAGTGGTTGCTGGAGTAGCTATCTGGCAGGGCGGCAATCATCACCTAAAGCAGGTTGCATGGGCAGCTGTAGTCGGTGTTTTTGGTCCTGTACTTAAGGGCGCTTACGAGCACTTCAATACGCCAGCAACACCAGCAAAGTAAGCTTTTAAGCATTAAGGGCGCTCTACGGGGCGCCCTTTTTGCTATACTACTGTAGATCTTAGGAGGATTACATGGCAATCAAATGCGATAACTGCAGTAACTCAGCTTCATACACAACGGCCGATCCTGGAGTAAACCCGGTTCACTACTGCACATCTTGCCTACCTGCCTGGTTGTATGACCGCGCTAACTCGGGGCACTTCCCTCTTATGGAAACTATTGCAGAACCTACTGTAGAAACTCCTGTAGAAGACAAGCCAAAGAAGAAAGCCGCACCAAAGAGCTCTGACGTTCAGGAGTAGTCATGGGAATTGACTACGAGGTTTTTGGCGCTTACACGCCTAGAAGCCGTGAGGTTGACTACGAGTTAGACTTAGTTGCGCCTCATTTAATAACACGAATTGATGCTCCACAGGCGCACCCAGTACCAGATAAAGTTACTCATGCTTACGGGCCGTTCTCACCAGAACTACTAAGAGAACCTGAGATAGTTATTGCTACCCCAGCCTTTAACGAGGACGGCTCTGACTTCCCACTAGGAGCCACCTCACAAAATAACTTTAAGCCGCCTAGATACCTGAGGTGCGGAGCGTGTATGGTTCGTGTACTAGAGACAGAGACCGCCGATCATGTATGTGAGGAATAATGGGTAGAAAAGCAGCGCCGTTAAATCCGGATGACTTCTTTAAGACCCAGCGGTCTAATGAATCTGTAAAAGAGTACCTATCAAAGCCTGAAGAGGTAGATGTTGATATTGACATCGCCATCCCTAATGATGTGACCAACGTCGGGTTTGAGACCACTACGGCACCTACACAGAAGCCATCTAGACCACGAGCGCTAACCATTGCGTATAACCCAAACACCAAGACTGTGTACATAGTGTTTAGAACTAATCACTGGCATCAATATAACGATGTCTCTACTGAGATCTGGCTTGGATTAAAGAACAGTGCATCTACTAATGACTATCTACCCACTTTAGAGTCGGCCTGCTCTTCTCACGAACCTGCTCAGTTAAGGACGCTATCAGCGGGCACTGTGGCTAGACTAAGCGACTCATCTGCACGAGCCTCATCTATTCAGCGGGGAGACCTGCGTAACTGGGGAGCTTTTGACTTTTTCAAGGAGAACTAAATGAAATCATACGGACCACTATACGGCGGAAAGCTAAAGTACTGGCATAGACATCTACTACCGGTTATTGAGGTAGGAACAACTCAGGAGACTGACCGCCCTTACAGACTAGGTAAGTGCTTAGTATTCCGCTTCCCATTTACTCACCCAGGGTTTTATCTGGGGGTATGGTTTAAGAAGCCAAACATCGACCTAGATGACGAAGACTCTATTGACGCGCTACTATTCAGGACTATGCGAGGCCGAAACGCTTGGAGGCCTCAGGACGGACTATTTGATGAAACTTTTTTCTCGGAATAAGGTCTGGGACAAGCCATTCTCTGAGAAAGTATCTAAGAGAGTAACAAGACTACAAACTGCTGAGATTGAGGGTTGGTTAGACCAATCCATATATGAGGTAGGCCGTTGCCTCTCTATGTACCAGCGCAGTAGGGATGACATCTACTTAGATGAGGCTTTAAAGGGCGCAGAGGCTCTTCACGCTATGGTGGATCAACTTAGAAAGCGTACGCCACGCCGCTAAACTCATTTGTCGACAAATAGACATTTATGCTATTATTGTCTACGCCTCTCTTCCTCTCCCCGTAGATGGCGCAAAGAGCCTGGGTTTAACGACTTAGGCTCTTTGTTTTAAAATAAACTAAAGGTTTATATGGACCAACTAATTGATGATGAAGACGACGAGTTCTACCCCGATGAAATAGAGGGCGATGAGCCCGAGATAGAAGACGAAGAGGTTGAGCTTGATGAGCTCTCCCGTGCTTTTGTCAACAAGCTTGTTGACCGCTGCATTCAATTCCAGACTGCCCTTGTAGGTCATGAGCTTCACCCTTATCAAATGCCGCTTGCCCGCCGCATTATTGAGTCCGTCATTATTAATGACAGCGAAGAAATCACAGCTTTAGCAGCTCGTCAGAGTGGTAAGTCAGAGACTATTGCTAATACTGTGGCTACCCTAATGGTCTTACTCCCACGCCTAGCAAAGATGTACCCAGACCTCCTTGGTAAGTTTAAAGACGGCATTATGATCGGTATGTTTGCGCCTGTTGAGGGCCAGGTTGAAACTCTATTTGGACGTACAGTAAACCGCCTTACCTCTGAGCGAGCTTTAGAGATCCTAGGTGATCCTGAGATTGATGACAGCGTAGGCCGTGTGGCAGGTGTTACCCGCCAGATTAAGCTAAAGAACTCTGGCTCATCTCTAATGATGATGACCGCTAACCCACGTGCAAAGATTGAATCTAAGTCCTTCCATCTTATTGTTATTGATGAGTGCCAAGAAGCTGATGACTTTGTAGTATCTAAGTCAATTGCTCCTATGCTTGCGTACTACGCGGGAACTATGGTTAAAACTGGCACCCCAAATACCCACAAGAACAACTTCTACAACAGCATCATGCTTAACAAGCGTAGGCAGACCAGCAGAACCAAACGCCAAAACCATTTTGAATGGACTTGGCGAGATGTGGTTAAGGTCAACGCTAACTATGAGAAGCACATTAAGCGTGAGAAGCTGCGCATTGGCGAAGACTCAGATGAGTTTCAAATGTCGTACAACTGCAAGTGGCTTCTTGAGCGCGGTATGTTCGTTACCTCAACCACCATGGATAAGCTTGGCGACACCTCTATGGAAATTCAACGCGCCTGGCATAGAACTCCAGTAGTTGTTGGTATTGATCCAGCCCGTAAGATTGACTCTACAGTAGTAACTGTTGTCTGGGTTGACTGGGATCGCCCAGATGAGTTTGGCTATTTTGACCATAGAGTGCTTAATTGGTTAGAGCTGCAAGGGGATGACTGGGAGGACCAATACTTCCAGATAGTAAAGTTCTTAGAGAACTACAACGTTATGTATGTTGGCGTAGATGCTAATGGTGTTGGTGACGCGGTTGCCCAGCGCCTAAAGCTTCTGCTTCCTAGGGCAGAGGTATTTGCCGTAGGTAGTAGCCAGCCTGAGCAATCTAAGCGCTGGAAGCACTTAAAAGCGCTTATGGACCGCGAGCTCATTAGTTGGCCTGCCCACGCTAAGACAAGAAAGCTTCGTAGTTACCGCCGATTTCGTCAGCAGTTAGAGGATCTAGAGACCAAGTTTACTGGTCCTAACTTCCTAGCTAAAGCGCCAGACGAAGCCCACGCGCACGATGACTACGCAGACTCGTTGGCTATCGCCTGTTCTTTAACCATCGAAATGACGATGCCACAGATTGAAGTTTCATCCAGTCCGTTTTTTAGATAAGACTTTAGGCTGACTGTAGCTACTTTCTGTAGCACACTTTTACTGAGGTCCTCAACCTAATATAGGAGTAAATAATGGCAATTGCACCAGATCCAAAGTTCCCAGAACGTCCTGGCACTGTCTACGACCGCAAAGTCTCACCAGCAACCCCTGGTCAGCGCGGCCCACTTCGTTTTGAAGAAGGCATTGCAACAGATACAGACGTCCCACAGGAATTCACAAAGGGCGCTATGCAGGGATACGTTCCTGCAGCAGGTCGTCCAAACCGTAATCAGAATGTATTTGAGAAGCTTCCAGAAGAGACAATGCGTGAGCGCGCTCACGTTGGTTCTGCTGCATGGGTAGAAGCTCCAGATCATCTTAAGGAATTTGCTGCTGGTGGTTTTGCAGACCACGGTGACAACCGCATTGAGGAAGCATTCCGCAGCGGTGGTCCACAGAAGGCTGGCAATCCTGCAGTCGTCCACGACTAAGAAATAAGTAAGTCATCCCTGCCTCACTAACGGGGCAGGGCTGGTTACTATCTAAGGATGATTAATGGCGTTAATTACAGGTAAAGAAGTAAAAAAGGGTCCTAAGCAGATCCCTGCAAATCAAAAGCTTTGGAACATGCTTACTACTCAAGCGCGCTCTAAGTTCCGCACATACCCTTCTCCTGCAGCTGCCCACTGGGTTCACTCCCGCTACGTTCAACTGGGTGGCAAGTTTGTAACGTCTGAGAAAGACGTAGATCCACGCTTCCGCGATTACGCTAAAGAAGCGCAGGATAAAAAAGAAAAAGAACAAAAGAAGGTAGTAACTAAGCCGGTAGGCCAGAACCTCATTAGAGGCGAACGTTTCCGCTGAGTGTCGTTTTGTACATAAGTCGACATTTATGTTAGTATTGTCTAAAGTTGAAAGAGGTGAGCAGTGAGCGGTATGGATTTCTCTCCACCGAGTTATCGTGCAGCCTCCTCTGATTTAACCATCTCCATCTCTCCGCTTGGGTTAGTAGAACTAGCGGATGAAGAGTTTGAAGTACACGGCCCACGCCTAAATCGCTACTCACTTAACTGGGCTATGTATCTTGGTCACCACTGGTCTTATCGCCGTCAGACAGGTGAGACACAGATGGTTCTTAACTACTATCGCGCATTCAGCGACTTCATCATTAACTTTACCTTTGGTAAGGGTGTTAACTTTCGCAGCCCTAAAGAGACCGAAGCAATCGTTCCAGACCTACTAGAGCGCGTCTGGGAAGTAGATAACAACAAGGCCACAGTCCTTTGGGAAATTGGTCAGCAAGGTACGGTGTCAGGTGACTGCTTTATTAAAGTGGCTTATGAAGAGCCTTATGTGGATCCTGCTGGCCGTAAGCACCCTGGTCGTGTACGAATTTTGCCTCTTAACTCTAGTTTCGCTTTCCCCGAGTTCCATCCACACGACCGCGAACGCCTTGTCCGTTTTAAGCTTAAGTACCGTTTTTGGGGTACTAGCTTGGAAGGTACGCGCCAAGTATTCACGTACACAGAAATCCTCACAGATGACATCATCGAGGAATATATCAATGACGAACTCATTGACTCGCGCCCTAACCCGCTTGGCACAATTCCAGTTATTCATATCCCGAATGTTCGTATTAGTGGTAGTCCTTGGGGCCTTTCTGATTGCAATGACATTATCAATATTAATCGTGCTTACAATGAAACTGCTACTGATATTGCAGACATTGTTAATTATCACGCTGCGCCGGTTACGGTCATTATTGGCGCCAAAGCTTCTCAGCTTGAGAAAGGCGCTAACAAAGTATGGGGAGGCCTTCCAAAGGACGCACGAGTAGAAAACTTAGAAGGTGGCGCACAGGGTCTAAAGGGCGCTATGGACTTCCTAGCAATGATGAAGAAGTCTATGCACGAAATGATTGGTGTTCCTGAGACCGCTCTTGGTCAAGCTCAGCCTATCTCTAACACCTCTGGCGTTGCTCTTTCTATTCAGTTTCAGCCATTGATGAACCGTTATCACCAGAAGATCGTCCAGTATGCACACGGTCTTGAGCGCGTAAATGAGCTTATCCTTCTTAACCTTGCCCTTAAAGAGCCAGAGACCTTTACTTGGGATCCTAACTCAAGCACTGTTCCGCTAAAGCAGGGTCAGGTCGCCAAGCTAGATGTAAATGACCCTATTACTTTCCGATCCTACGTGCACTTCCCACAACCATTGCCTCTTGACAAGCTAATTGCTATCAATGAAGTTCAGTCAATGCTATCTCTTGGTCTTGAGTCTAAGGAAGGCGCATTGCGCATCCTGGGCGAAGAGTTCCCTATTGAGAAGCTTTCAGAGATCCGTCAAGAGCTTCAAGACGAGGCTATGGCAGATGGAGCACTCAAGCTTATCCAGACACAGATTGAGCAGGACATCATGGCCCTTACAGGGTCAATGCCAGCACAAACAGGCCCTGGTGGTTCCTCTGCACCGGGCGCTCCAAGCGCAGAAGCACCTGCGGCCCCAACAGAGCCAGTATTACTAGATGATGCAACTATCGCCGCCCAAATGGGTGATGAGAAGGTACGCACTCGGCTAGTAACGGAAGCCTACGGTACTCAATTGCCACAGCGCAGAGTCCCAGACGGTTACGAAAAATAAAGTAATTTATACAGACAATTAGGACATCTATTGTCAAAATAAATACTGTAATACCACGTTAGGTCATTTGTGCCCCCACATCGGAGAACGACCCCTAGGATAAAAGGATAAACGCATGTCAGAAACTGCAGAACAAATGGCTACTGCTTTTGAAGCAGAAGCAAATACCGCTCCAGTAGTAAATGTGTCGGGCGTTGACGCGCCTACTGTTACCTCTGGAAAGACCGAACCTACTCAGAAGTTTTATACCGAAGAGGATCTTGCAAAGGTTCGTTCACAAGAAAAAGAGAAGCTTTACCCAGAGATCGATCGATTGAAGGAAGAAGTTTCACTTCTCAAGAAGGAGCGGGAAGAAAAAGCAGCTCGCAAAGCAGCAGAGGCGGAAGCCAAAGCAGCTGAAGAAAAGGCTAAGCTTGAAGAGAACTTGGACGCCAAGGACTTTGCAAAAGCTACAGCTGATGAGTTGCGAGAGCAGTTGGCACGTGAGCGTCAAGAACGCGAAGCGGCCTTCGCTCTTCTGGAGCAGGAAAGAAAGTTTGCAGAACTGCAAGCATACCGTCAACAAGCTGTTGAACAGAACCGCGACAATATCATCCCTCAACTCATTGATTACGTCCAGGGCAATACCTTGGAAGAGATCAACGAGAGCATTGCAGGATTGGTTGAGCGATCTAACAGTATTCTCGAATCTGCACAGTCTGCTATTCAGCAGCAGCGCAGAGATATGCCGGGCGTAAGGGCGACCTTGCCAGGCGTTGGACCACTGGAAACTAATTCGGAACCACGTCAGTTTACTGCCGCAGATATTGCGTCAATGCCGATGAATGAATACGCAAAAGTCCGCACTCAGATCTTGAGCAACCGTGCTCTTGGTAAGACCAGCGGAATATTGGGCTAACACTTAATCTATTAAAAACTACTATCAAGGAGTCAAAGCCAAATGGCATCAGGTATCACAGGTACAGGCAATCTTGCCGCAGCCCCTACAGCGTACTCAGGTACCAACACCCAGCTCACTCAGGCGATTCAGACTATCTGGTCCAAGGAAATCTTGTTCCAGGCTATGCCTATCCTTCGCTTCGAGCAGTTTGCAGTCAAGAAGACTGAACTCGGTGTTGCACCTGGTCTACAGATCAACTTCATGCGTTACAACAACCTCGGATTCGCTTCACCTCTTGTTGAAGGTGTCCGTATGCAGACTAACGCTCTCACAGCACAGCAGTTCTCAATCACTGTAACTGAGCATGGTTATGCTCTTGCAGTATCTGAGCTCTTGCTCAATGCTTCATTCGATGACGTAATGGCTTCAGCCTCACGTCTTCTCGGTCGTAACATGGCTATCTACCTAGATCAGCTCTCACGCGACACACTCTACGCAGCTTCTTCAACCCTTTACGGTGAAGATCGCTCATCAGTCTCATCAGCTGTTAACAACTGGTATGGCTATGGAACCTTCGGCACATCACGTGCATCAATGACAGGTGCTTCATACCTCACACCACACGTTGTTAAGGACACAGTTGAGACCTTGGCAACAAAGAACATCCCACGGTTGGGCGAGACTTATGTCTGCTTCGTTCACCCACACCAGAGCCGTACTCTTCGTGACAACCCTGAGTTCATCGAAGTCACTAAGTACGCAGCTCCAGGTAACTTCATGCTCGGTGAAATCGGTCGTCTCTACGACGTAGTATTCATCGAAACAACCCAGGTTCTCAAGGTTGTCGGTGGTGCAGGTTCTGGTTACTCAGCTGACTCAGTTGTTGCTAATCCAGTAGTTGTACCTGGTGGAGGCTACACAACCCCTGCTACCCTCACAGGTAACGGTGCTTCAGATCGCTATGCAGCTATCATGATCGGTGATAACGCATTCGGTCACGCTATCTCACTCCCAGTCGAACTCCGCGATGGCGGTATCCTCGACTTCGGTCGTGAGCATGCGCTTGCTTGGTACTCAATCTTCGGACTTGGCCTCATCACTGACCAGTCTGTTGTTATCATCGAGACCAACTAATTACAACTAAATAGCTTAAAGCGGGGGGCTTAACGGCCCCCCGTCATTTTCATTGAGATACTAATTAGGAGAATATAATGGCTAAATCAAAGCCCACTGATGTAACCGGTCGTGTACGTGAGCAGCTTGCAGAACAAGCAGCCGCTGATATGAACGACCGCGCAGCTGAAATGTCTATGGCAACAGCTCAAGCCCAGGTTAAACTAGAGACCGAAGTTATTGATGCTACTAAGCCTTCCCGTCAAACCGTTATTGTTGATGACCCTGTGACTATTGGAAGCACAGACGATTCATCTGTTGAGATTCGTGTTGTTCAAGACCTCGAGAACATGACTCTAGGTAAGGGTAATAACTACAGCTTCAAGGCTGGAGTTAAGTACAAGGTTACAAAGCAAGTAGCGCAGCACCTTAAGGAAAAAGGTTATCTGGCCGGCGTTATCTAAGGCATACTTAGCGAAGTGGGCGCCTCTTTTTTGAGGCGCTCTTTTCGTATGTAGAGATTTTTTATCGGTTCTACGACATCATTGGTTATAACGAGTGTAGGGAGTTTTGGTGGCTTTATTATCTGACATACTCTCTAGGGTCCGTTTAGACCTCGGAGATATTCAAAAGAACTTCACCTTCACAGCCACAGGCGATGGCGTAACAACAATCTTTTCTACTGGCATTAAGCCTATTGAGATTGTAAACCTTACGGTTACTGAGAATGGTAACCCTATTGGCTACCCATACGGGTACACAGTTGAGCAAGATACGGGCATTATCACCTTTGCCAACGCCCCTGCAGCAAACGCCACCATCCTTATTCAAGGCGTTCAAGATCGCTACTTCTTAGACTCAGAGCTCTGCGTCTTTATTAATGACGCTGTAACAGAGCACACATACAACCGCGTTGATGCCTACGGTACTCAAGTTACCCTTGCTAGCATCTCCCCAGTTGAGACTTACCCAATCGCTATCTTGGCAACCATTGAGGCGCTCTGGGCACTTGCTACAGACGCAGCCTTTGATATCAACATCACCGCCCCTGATGGGGTTATGATCCCAAGAGCTCAGCGTTATCAACAGCTCTCAGCTATTATCCAGCAGCGTTGGGAACAATATAAAGCCCTATGCTCACAGCTCAATGTTGGTCTATGGAAGATTGAGATGGGCACACTCATCCGCACATCTCGTACGACTAACAAGTACGTCCCAATCTACATTGGTCAAGAGGTAGATGACGCCCGTAAGCCTGAGCGCGTCTACATTGCTAACAATCTTACTGGACGTAGCCCTATGCCAACCAACGCACAGAACTACGATATTATTCTTTACCAGGGCAATAACTTCTCTGTTGAGTTTGACTTCCCATTTGACGCCTCGCTTTACGCTTGGGCTGCTCAAATCAGAACCTACCCGAACTCTCCATCTTTATACGCAAACTTTGGTATAACAGTAACCTCTCATTCGTCAACGCTTAGCAAGGTAGTCCTTACATTACAACCTAAGGACACAGAGTATCTGCCAACTCGCGCTTTCTGGGATCTAACAGCTACATTAAAGACAGACGATACTCAGGTTACAACTTACGTCAAAGGACAAGTATTTACGACTCAGGCTGTAAGCCTTGACGTCGGCACCTACGGAAGTTGGTAGGACTTGAATACTTGTAATACTTGCGGTAACTGGCCGTGTACTTGCCCAATTATAGTGGTGCCTCAACCACCAGTAGCTATTACAGTTGTTCCACAAAATCCTGGTCAAGGCGTACAAGGTATTCAAGGTATTCAAGGACCCGCTGGTTCTGGTAGCGGTGGTTCACAGGGAACAGGTGCGCAAGGCGTACAAGGTATTCAAGGCGTACAGGGCGCTTATGGTTTACAAGGACACGTTGGGCAGATCGGTGTTCAAGGTTTTACAGGTGCACAAGGCCCTCTTGGTGTTCAAGGATCTTCTGGTTACATTGGTGCAGATGGTCATCAAGGTACACAAGGCGTTCAAGGTCTTGCTGGTCAGTTTGCTGGTCAAGGTGTGCAAGGTCTACAGGGACAAACTGGTTTACAGGGAGCAACTGGTCTACAAGGTAGCGTAGGCTTACAAGGCTCAGTTGGTTTACAAGGAACAATTGGCGCTCAAGGTACACAGGGCGTACAAGGTAATTATGGTAATCAAGGAACTACTGGTTCTCAAGGTTCTATTGGCGCACAAGGTGTTCAAGGTTTGCAAGGCCCTCAAGGAGTTCAAGGACTTCAAGGTATACAAGGTGTTCAAGGACACTACGGTAATCAAGGTACGACTGGTGCGCAGGGTATTCAAGGCACTCAGGGTTTGCAAGGAGTGCAGGGCTCTGTTGGCGCACAAGGCGCTCAGGGTATTCAAGGGCTTCAAGGTCTTATTGGTCTACAAGGCGTAAATGGTATTCAAGGATTTATTGGCTTTCAAGGATCAACTGGCTCTCAAGGTCTACAAGGACTTATAGGTCTTCAGGGCTTTAGTGGTATTCAAGGCCTTACCGGTTTTCAAGGTGCAACTGGCGCTGGTGCGCAAGGTACAACTGGTACTCAAGGTGTTCAGGGTATCCAAGGATTTGGTTATGCCCAGCTACAAGGTGTCCAAGGAACTACTGGTAGTCAGGGAATTATCTCTGGATCTTCGGCTCCTGCCAACACTGGAGTCCTATGGTTAGACACCTCTGTAGGCGGAATTGTTGGTACCCAAAAGGTTACCTTCTTAATCGGTGATGGAACCAACACTACTTACACAGTCACACACAATTTGGGCACTAGAGATATTGAAGTTACTGTCTACGATCAGACCACCTACGCGGTAATTATCCCGTCATCTTTGGTCTACTCAACCATAAATACCGCAACACTAACTTTTGCCTCCCCACCCGCCTTAAATAACTACAAAGTAGTGGTCCTGGGATAATGATGACGGAATTTAACCCCACAGAAATAGATTTAAGACTTAACATTAATGCTGTAGCCAACCTAGGAGAGCCATGTCCCAATTAAAGTATTATGACACCGGATCCGGTCAATGGATTGCGGCCATTGTTGGCGCACAAGGCGCTCAAGGAACTACCGGTATCCAAGGCACCCAAGGCGTACAAGGTACGCAGGGTATTCAGGGAACGCAGGGCGTTCAAGGTACAACTGGAACACAAGGCACGCAGGGTACACAAGGTATTCAAGGTGTTCAGGGAACTCAAGGCTTACAGGGAACACAAGGTACTCAGGGTGTACAAGGTACACAGGGTATTCAAGGAATTCAGGGACCACAGGGTACACAAGGAACACAAGGTGTTCAGGGTACGCAGGGTATTCAAGGCATTCAAGGTGTGCAAGGCACACAAGGTACGCAAGGCACACAAGGCGTACAGGGAACACAAGGCATTCAAGGTGTCCAAGGTAATCAGGGTACTCAAGGAATCCAAGGCGTTCAGGGAACGCAAGGTATCCAAGGAACTATTGGTCAGACTGGTTCGCAGGGTACACAGGGAATTCAAGGACTTCAGGGAGTTCAAGGTACACAAGGTGTACAAGGAACAACTGGTCTACAAGGAACTCAAGGCACTCAAGGTGTTCAAGGAACACAAGGTGTGCAGGGTACAACTGGTATCCAGGGAACACAAGGAACGCAGGGAACACAAGGTGTTCAAGGTACCCAAGGAATTCAAGGTATCCAAGGACATGATGGTACCCAAGGCACCCAGGGCGTCCAAGGTGTTCAGGGCACACAGGGAATTCAAGGAATTCAAGGTATCCAAGGCCTACAGGGTCTACAGGGTGCTGCGGGTTCACAGAACGCACACGCAGCTGTTTACACTACAACAACAACCGCACTTGCTGGTTCACCTTCATACACTGCAGGAACAGCAGATGCCTCTAACGGTCTTGGTGTAGGCGCTTACCTTCAAGCAACAACTAACGGTTATTTGGTAGTTGACGGTTACACATACTCTGGACCACTACCAGCAAATACTCGCGTACTTGTTAAGAACCAGGCCGATGCTAAGCAAAACGGTATCTATACAGTTACAAGTGCAGGCTCTGCATCTACTACCTGGAAACTTACTCGCGCGACTGACTATGACAACCATCTTGCAGATCAGGTAGAGCCTGGCGACTATGTATACACAGTTGCTGGTTCAACTAACGTTGGTACCTCATGGATCCAATATGATCTTGGCTCTAACACTAACGGCACCATTAAAATCGGTACCGATAACATCAACTTCTCTCAGACCTCTGCTGTTGGTAACCAGGGTACAACTGGTGCCCAAGGTACTCAGGGTGTTCAGGGAACACAGGGTCTACAGGGCACACAGGGTATTCAGGGCACCCAAGGTATCCAGGGTATTCAAGGAGTACAAGGACCTCAGGGAACCCAAGGAGTTCAAGGAACTCAGGGCGTTCAGGGACTACAGGGTGTTCAGGGACCACAAGGAACTCAGGGTACGCAAGGCGTACAGGGAACCACTGGTATCCAAGGAACTCAGGGAACTCAGGGAGTACAGGGTACTCAGGGTACACAAGGAATTCAGGGTACTCAAGGTATCCAGGGAATCCAGGGACGTTCTTACACTGGCGTAACCTCAACTACATCTAACACAATTGGTACTGGCTCACTAACCTTTGCCGTAGCAAACTCTGGCGCATTTGCGCTAGGTCAGTTTGTAACAGTTGCGTACACAGTAACGCCTGCTAACTATGTATCTGGTCAGATCACATCGATCACAACAGATACCAGCATCACTATCAATGCAACAAGCACTGGCGGTTCTGGAACATTCTCACAGTGGACAATCTCTACTGCTGGTGTTCAGGGTACAACTGGTTCACAGGGAACCCAAGGCACTCAGGGAATCCAGGGTATTCAGGGCCTACAAGGACCTCAAGGAACTCAAGGAGTTCAGGGTACACAAGGAACGCAGGGTACTCAGGGAGTTCAAGGAACTCAGGGTATTCAGGGAACCCAAGGTAACCAAGGAACCACCGGTACACAGGGTACGCAGGGAACTCAAGGCCTACAAGGTCTTCAGGGAACTCAGGGAACAACTGGTACCCAGGGTCTAACAGGTACCCAAGGTACACAGGGTATCCAAGGTCTCCAGGGACAATCTATCCAGGGTGTACAGGGTACGCAGGGTATTCAGGGTGGCGTAACAAACGCTCCAGTATTTACTACAACTGAATTCACCGCTACATCTGGACAGACAACCTTCAGCGTTACATATAACCCAGGTTATATCAACGTCTTCCTCAATGGTGTCCGCCTAAGCTCAGCAGACTACACGGCAACTAACGGAACATCTGTTGTTCTAGCAGTTGGGGCAGTAGCCGGAGATATCGTTGTTGTCCAGAACATCACTCTCGGTCTTGGTGCTCAAGGTGTCCAGGGTCTACAGGGTGTGCAGGGCACACAAGGTCTACAGGGTCTACAGGGTATTCAGGGTCTACAGGGTCAGATTGGTGTCCAGGGACTTGCTGTTGGAAATACTGCTCCAGCAAACCAAGGAATCCTTTGGCTTGATACCTCAGTAACTGGCGTAGTCGGTCTCTCCTCTGCAAACTTCACTGCTAAGGGTGACACAATTGCGGGAACTGGCTCAGGAACCTTTGCTACTCTCCCAGTTGGTGCTAATAACACTATCCTCACAGCCGACTCAACACAAACAACAGGTGTTAAGTGGACAACAAACCTATCAGGTTTAAGCCTACAATCACCAAACACCTACAACTCAGTAATTGTAGCGCCTTCAATTTCCTATAACATCAATGCTCAAACTGGTGCTTACACAACTGTTCTAGCGGATGCTGCGGCAATTATTACTGCAAGCTCTGGCTCAGCGTTTACGGTCTCGATCCCAACTAACGCATCAGTGGCCTATCCAGTAGGATCTTCAATCACGATTATACAAACTGGCGCAGGACAGGTTACAATTGCTGCTGTGACATCAGGTACAACAACGCTTAACTCAACGGGTGCTACCTCAGCTACTCCTAAGTTAAGAGCGCAGAACTCATCAGCCACCTGTATCAAGGTTGCTACAGATGTCTGGCAAGTAGTAGGAGATATCGTCTAATGCCAATTATCTTTGGAACAACGGCTTCGGGTGGAGACAAGTACTTCACCCCACAGCCACCTACTATTGGTACCGCTACTAACGTAGGCACATCTCGCGCCTACAACAATGGCGCGGCTACTGTTACATTTACTCCTTCAACATCTGGTGGTACAGCTACTAGCTTTACCGCTACATCTACACCTGGATCATTTACAGGCTCAGCCTCTTCTAGCCCAGTCACAGTAGCGGGTCTACAGAGCGCTACCTCTTATACATTTGCAGTTACTGCAACAGACGCTGAGGGCACATCTTCTGCCTCCTCTGCCTCTAACTCAATCACGGCTACAACAATTCCTGATGTTCCAGGAACCCCAACTGCATCGGTAACTAACTCAACAACTGTATCTTTGGCATTTACTGCGGGTAATACTGGTGGGTCAACAATCACTTCTTACACAGTTACTAGCAGTCCTTCAATTTCTCTCTCTGTATCTGGAACATCAAGCCCTTTGACAATTACAGGAACATTTGTACAAGGCACCGCATATACATTTACTATTGCTGCTGTAAATGCTAACGGGACTTCAACTACTTCTTCAGCATCTAATTCTATTACACCTTACCCTCTTCCTTCAGTATCTGGTGGAACACTGACATCAGATGCTACTTACTATTATAGAACGTTTACTGGTAATGGGACTCTTACAGTTTCTGGCGGAAGTATTACCTCAGATGTGTTAGTAGTTGCTGGCGGCGGCGGCGGCGGTGGTACCTGTAACACTAGAGGTGGCGGTGGCGGTGGCGCTGGTGGCGTACTTTATAATGCCTCACAGACTCTTTCACCAAGTTCTTACACTGTTACTGTTGGTTCAGGAGCAAGTGGAGGAACTCCTTCTTACTATTCTTGTTATAGTTGTGGAACAAGTACACACCCAGTACACGGTGCACAGGGATGTGGTTCAAGTTTAGGTTCTTATGTTGCTACTGGCGGCGGCTACGGAGGTAGCGGAGATTACCGTGGCGGCGGAGTTCAAAATGCTGGTCCAGGAGGCTCAGGCGGTGGCGGTGGCGGCTATCAAAATGGAACTGCACAAGGTGCGGGCGCAGGAACCTCTGGTCAAGGAAATAACGGCGGATATGCCACCGCTTGTGGTAAGCCTGGAGGCGGTGGTGGTGGCGCAGGTGCCGCAGGTCAAAGTGGAACAGCCTACCCTGGTGGAAATTACGGTGGTGCTGGCGTTTCTTATTTTGGTTCTACCTATGGCGGTGGCGGTGGAGGAGCAAGTGTAAGCGGTGGTAGCCCAACAACTGCTGGTGCAGGAGGCTCTGGTGGGGGCGGAAGAAGCGCTTATCAAGTAAACTCAATTACTCTTTACGAAGCTGTTGCGGGAACTACCAACACTGGCGGTGGCGGTGGCGGTGGCGGCTATCACATCTTTCAAGCCAATGGTGCGGATGGATATAAAATTGGCGCTTATGGAGCAAATGGTGGTTCTGGAATCGTTATTGTTCGTTACACACGCTCACAGGTAGGTGGATAATGGCGCACTGGGCAAAGATAGAAAACGGTATTGTTACACAAGTACTCGTTGGTGATAACAATGACCCAGCGGGTGATGAGGGCTACCAGTGGCTAGTAGATAATCTTGGCGGTACTTGGGTTAAAACCTCATATAACACACATGCTGGGGTTCACTATGGCCCAGATGGAACCCCTGACGGTGGAGTTGCTCTACGTAAAAACTATGCAAGAGTAGGCCATACCTACGACGAGACATTGGACGCGTTTATTCCACCAAAACCAGAGTCCGTTTTTTCTAAGAAGACTGGTGTAGAGGTAGAGTACAAAGAGCCCGAAGTAACATTTTATGTAGACCCTGATACTGGGCTTTGGATGACTAAGTTTACCAATAAGTAGTAGGGATAGCACCTACCGTTTGACACACTTAGTATAGGCATGTGCTAAGGTTAAGGCATCTAATTAAGGAGCCTTATATGGAGATTATCTTTACGGACGTACATAACCCTGATGGCGTATTAGAAAAGCCAAAACCCGCGATTGAGTACATCCCTCAATGGTATAAAGATGCTAAGGCTTATCTAGATATTAGCGGTAAAAAAGCCCCACCAATAGAGCCAATACCTGGAGCAACTATTAAACGCTGCATGCCTGTATGGGACATGATGACTGCTGGCTATATCATGGAGACTCCATACGATATATACATCCGACAAACTCAAGATGGTCCATACTTTCAATGGGGTGCAAACGAAGCAATTATATTTCAATCTATGGACCAGTTCCAAAATCACCCTTACTCAAAAGATATTAACTACGCAGTAAGAATTAACATTCCATGGTCAATCAAAACCCCTAAAGGCTGGTCTATTATGATAATGGAGCCACAACATCATGAGCCAGGCCCTATTACCTGCGCCAGTGGAATTGTAGACTCTGATGATTTCTCTATCCCATTTAATATGTTCCTTAAACTTCGTGACCCTAATTTTGAGGGCATGATTCCTGCGGGAACTCCTTTCCTACAGATTATTCCTTTTAAGAGAGAGTCTTGGACCTCATCACTGGGTGTGGATAAGGAGCGCAAAAAGTACGAATCTGATTATAAAAAGTTTCTGCGGGTCTTCTTTGACAGATATAAGAAGTTCTGGTGGAATAAGAAGGAATACAAGTAGCAGTTTCGCCCTCGTAAGCGCGGGCTTTAGGGGATAATAAAAGCACCTTCCCCTAAGCCCAGTGAGGTTTCATGTCTCAGATTAAGTACTACGACACTGGCTCCAGTCAATGGATTGCAGCGATCGTAGGCGCGCAGGGCGCTCAAGGCACTCAGGGTGTTCAGGGACTTGGCTATGCTCAATTGCAGGGTGTACAGGGCATTCAGGGCGTTACTGGAGCACAAGGAACCACAGGCCTACAAGGTATAACTGGCTCTCAAGGTACGCAGGGCTTACAAGGCCTACAAGGTATTCAGGGAACAACTGGTATTCAGGGCTCACTTGGTACGCAGGGAACAACTGGAGCGCAAGGCTCTCAAGGCACAACTGGTATCCAAGGCCTTACTGGTTTCCAGGGCGTACAAGGTCTACAGGGTATTCAGGGCTTTCAAGGAACTACAGGTATTCAAGGTAACCTTGGTGTACAGGGTATTCAAGGCTCTTACGCTTTTGACCCAACAGTTAGCTTCTTAATGCTAGGTGGGATGTAACTAAGCGCGGTTGTAGTCATCCTCTAAGCGCACGATGTCATCTTCACCTAAATAATCACCAAGCTGTACCTCGATAAATACTAGGTCCGACTCACCAAGATTCTGAATGCGGTGTGGGTCGCCCTTATCAATGTAAACGGCATCGCCAGTCTTAAT
>Ga0214164_1000433_pt1 | contig 27346 bp, 19 predicted proteins | sample TroBogepilimnion_13_FD_153003 | JGI IMG/M metagenome (GOLD analysis project Ga0214164, IMG submission 153003) | Freshwater microbial communities from Trout Bog Lake, WI - Practice 03JUN2009 epilimnion v4 | ecosystem: Environmental > Aquatic > Freshwater > Lake > Epilimnion/Euphotic zone ...
CTGCTGTTGCAATAATATTATAAGTATTGATTGCAAACGAGGCACTGATCACATGATTGGCGCTTATGGAACTGAAAGTATAAGTTCCACCTGTTCCAACACTTATGCCATCAACAGTTACATCTGCAATATGATAGCCGGTTGCTGGTGTGATGGTATATGTATCATTATCTCCGTAGTTAGCTACTGTTGTTCCTGATGGAGATACAGTACCGTTTGAACCGCTTGTCGCTACAATGTTGTAAGTGTTGATGGCGAATGTTGCGCTGATAGTATGGTTTGCAGATACTGCACTGAAAGTGTAAGTACTTACTGTACCTTGGCTTGCGCCATCTACTTCTACATCAACAATATGATAACCGGTTGCTGGAGTAATAGTATATGTATCACTAGCTCCGTAGTTAGCTACTGTTGTACCTGATGGAGAAACAGTACCATTTGCACCGCTGGTCGCAACTATATTATAAGTATTGATTGCAAATGCAACACTGATTGTGTGAGGAGCAGAAACAGCGGTAAATGAATAGGAAGAAATTGATCCTTGATCTCCGCCATCTACATTTACATCAGCTACATGATAGCCTGTAGCCGGAGTCATTGAATAAGACTGACTTCCACCAGAAGTAACATAAGTAATACCACTTGGTGAAATACTTCCGTTAGAACCTGCTGTAGCTGTTATAGGATATGCGTTAATTGCAAATGAGACAAAAATCGTATGATTTCCATTAACAGATGAGAAGGTATAACTGGACAATGCGCCCTGGCTAATACCATCCACTACTACATTGTAAACTGCATAACCAGTGTTGGGTGTGAATGCATAAGTCTCACTTCTTCCGGCCTTTAAAACAGTTGTCCCAGCTGAAGAAATAGATCCAAAACTACCTGCAGATGCAACAATTGTATCCATTGCAACAAATGTTACTGAGATTGTATGGCTGCCTGCAGTTACAGGATTAAATGTATAAGAAGTAGTAGATGATGTTGCAGTGGCAAATGCACCATCAACCTTTACGGTATCAACTCCATATCCTGTAGCTGGCGTAATGGAATAGACTTCATTACTACCCGGACAAACATTTACTGTTGGGGTAGGAGAAATGCTACCGTGGGCACCTGCATAAGATGTAATTGTAGAAAGTGCGTTTACGGTCATTGGGAAAGTCGCGCTGCTTGATCCACATGCATTAGTAACAGAGTACGTGATAACTGATGTACCAGTTGCTAAACCATTTACAATGCCTGAGCCTGATCCGATTGAGGCTACTGTAGGATTACTGCTGGTCCAGGTACCTCCTGAAGCAGAATCCACTAATGTAACAGATGAACCAATGCATAATGAACTGGAACCGGTAATTGCTACAGCAGAAGCGTAACGATCGGTTGTTATTGTAAGCACATTACTTGTATCCATGAATGAACTGCCAGCAGGGCAGGCCGGATAAACAGTAACTATACAGAAATACTGATCTCCACTTACAGGAGTATTAATATACAAAGCATTAGTGGCTCCGGTAATTGCTGCAGAATTTTTATACCATTGATAATTTGCGCTACCTGATATTGAGGTATGAGCTGTAAGTGTGTCATTTGTTGTATAACAAACATGACCCGTTCCAATTCCCGAAATAGTAATAGCCAGTGAACCCTGAGAAGATATAATTCTAACCCTTTTGTCATTCCCTGATTCAGCAATGAAGAAGTTTCCGAAATGATCGGATGCAACACCTGCAGGAGCTTCAATTTCGGCTGAAGTAGCCGCACTACCATCACCTGCAAATCCATTTATATGATTACCTGCTACAGTAGATATTATGCCAGTAGCAAGGTTAATTTTTCTTACTACCTGATCCGACTGATCGGAGAAATACAATATAGACGCACCATCATAAGCCAAACGGGCAGGAACATTTAGTTGAGCAACAGAAGCCTGATTACCATCTCCAGTATATCCTGCTGTACCTGTACCAGCCAGTGTTGTTACTATGCCTGTGGTAGGATTATAGTATCTGATAAGATTATTAATAGCATCAGCTATAAACATATTCCCGTATATATCAAACTTAACATCCCTTGGCTGATTTAAAGTTGCAGCAGATGCAGGCCCGTTTAAAACAGGAGTTATAGCACCGGTACCAACAACTGTTGTAATAATACCTGATGCGCTGACTTTACGGATAACATTATTACTCTGATCAGCAATATATAAATTACCATAAGCGTCTAAAGCAAGGCCTAACGGTGATTTTAATAAAACACCCGTTGATGTAGCCTGAGTGCCATCACCACCATATCCGGATGCTCCGGTAATGCTACCTGCTATAGTTGAAATTATACCTGATGTATTTACTTTACGAATATTATTAAAACCGGTAGATGCTATATAAATATTTCCGGCATTATCAACAAATACACCACCACCACCAGAAAGTGATAACTGAGCACTTGTAGCAGGGCCACCATCGCCATAAGGAGAAGACAGACCTGTTTTCCCTCCTGCTACAGTATAAATTAAACCAGTTGTGGTTATTTCCCTTACAATGGCCGAAATAGCATCACAGAAATAAACATTGCCAGCGGAATCTGCAACCAGATCGCGGGGGCCGGAGGTAAGGCTATTAAAGGCTGGAGAACCATTAGCTGATGTACCAGCAATGCCTGTTCCGGCATATGTATAGATATCGCCTATTGTACCTGAATTGGTAATAGCTGTCTTAGCTGTAGAAGTTCCGCAGGTATTTGCAACTGTATAATATATAGTATCAACCCCAAAACCTCTTGAAGTAACTATGCCAGATGTAGCACCAACAGAGTCAATTGCATTCTGGGCGCTCCAGGTACCACCAGAAACAGAAGAAGTAAGTGTTATATTATTTAATACACACACACTATTGGGGCCAGAAATAGTGCCCGCACCAGATGTAGGATCCACTATCAATGTAGCTGTACCAGTATCATTACCGAGCAATGAGGTTGCTGTATAAGAAATTGTAACAGTACCAGCAGATACGCCATTTACAATAACGTTTTGATAACCGCCAGAAGACCATGTTGACCCAATAGTCGCTACAGAAGTATTTGAGCTCGACCAGGTACCTCCGGTAACAGGATAATTAAATATCTGGGTTGATCCGGCACATATCTCTGCAAATGCAGGCGATAAATAATGAGTAGGTGGTGGTGTAATGAAAGTTACATCTATCTCATGGTTGGCTGTAACATTGCTGAATGTAAATGAATTGGGCGCTCCGATATTTACACCATCAATAGTAACAAAACCAATAACATGAAGTGAATCAGGTACTATATAATATACCGGCGATGTACCATAATTTACTACTGTATCTCCCAATGCGGTAACTGTTCCCCACGGATTGTTTTCAGCAGCGGTAATGGTATAGGTATTAATAGCATAACCTACACTGATACTATGGTTTGCAGATATTGCTGAAAAAGTATAGGATGATGGAGTACCGACATTACTTCCATCAACCACCACATTCGAAATATGATAACCTGTAGCAGGGTTCATATTAACTGTCAGGTTATTTCCATATCCTTCTAATATTGTGCCTGCAGGAGTAATACCACCATTATCACCGGAAGTAGCAGCAACTGTATAGGTATTAATACTGAATACTACATTAATTGTATGGTTGGCACTAATAGCACTGAAAGTATACGTAGAAACTGCACCCACACTATTGCCATCCACCTCAACATCGCTTATATTAAAATGTGCCGCAGGAGTAATGGTATAGGTAAGATTGTTGCCATAGTTTTCAACTGAGTTTCCTGAAGGTGAGATTGTTCCGCCGGTATCTGCTGATGCTGTAATAGTATAGGTACTTACTGCAAATGAAGCACTGATTGTATGGTTTGCTGAAACTGCACTGAATGTATAAGTGCCTGCAGTTCCAACACTGCTCCCATCTACTGTAACATTTGATATAGAATATCCAGTAGCAGGGGTAATAGAATAGGTCTGGTTTGCTCCATAATTAACAGTTGTGGTTCCACCTGGTGTAACTGTTCCGTTTGAACCGCTGGTTGCAACAATATTATAAGTGTTAATGATAAATGAGGCACTTATTGTATGGTTTGCAGTAACAGAACTGAATGAATAAGTGCTGCCTGTACCTACGCTTGATCCATCAACAGTTACATTAGCAATTGAATAACCAGTTGCAGGTGTAATTGTGTAGCTCTGGCTACCACCTGGCGCAACGTTGGTAACACCTGAAGGCGAAATACTTCCGTTGGCGCCTGCCGTTGCTGTTATGTTGTAATTATAAAAACTAACGCTTATTGTATGATTAGCTGAAACTGAGCTAAAAGTGTATGTACTAACTGCTCCAACACTTGAACCGTCAACTGTTACGTTGGCTATTGCAAAACCTGTCGCTGGTGTTATGGTATAAGTCTGATTACCAGCATAATTTACAGTAGTACCACCAGAAGGTGAGATACTTCCGTTAGCTCCTGCCGTAGCAGTAATAGTATATGTATTAACAGCGAATGATACACTAACAGTATGATTGCCGGTTACTGCACTGAAAGTATAAGAACTTACAGCTCCGGCACTGCTGCCATCAACTACCACATTTGATACATGATAGCCGGTTGCTGGTGTCATCGTAAATGTCTGATTCGAACCATCATTAATAGTAGTAATTCCTGATGGGGAAATACTACCATTTGCACCGGCAGACGCCAAAATAGTATCTACTTTTACAAATGTAGCATGGATGGTATGGTTAGATGTAATACCAGAAAAAGTATAAGATGAGGCAGCACCTTCATTTGTACTGCTATCTACCCAAACTGTAAGTATATTATATCCAGCCGATGGTGCAATAGTATATGTATTGGTTGCACCACCTAATAGTAATGTAGATATCCAGATACCAGATGGTGAAATAGTACCACCAGCATCAGCCCATGCCATTACTGCGGGAAGCGCAGTAACAGTACATACTGATATGGTATTTGATGTACCACACAAATTGCTTACACTATATGTAATATTGGTTGTTCCGGCTAATACGCCTGTTAACATTCCTGAACTACTTCCTACAAGAGCTACTAATGGATTACTGCTTGTCCATGTGCCACCTGTTGCTGTATCATGTAAAGTTATTGTCTGTGCTAAGGCACAGCTGAAATTAGCTCCCATTGAACTGGTGATTGTCTTAGCCGTGTAATCAACGTTCATTACCATTGCATTACTGGTATCTGTAAATGGACTGCTGCATGGCGGGGTAACAAAAACTATACATCTGAAAGTATCATTATTGGAATAAGAAGAAGTAGTAAATGTCCGGCTGGTGCCAACAGAAATATCAACGCGATTTTTTTGCCAATGATAAACTTCACCTCCTGTTATAGAAGAATATGCTTTGAATGTAATTGGTGTTCCGCTGCATACATGCGTGCCACCGGTACTCATAATCTGGATTGCAAGGCTACCAGGTGATGCAACAACCCTGATCTTATGGTCGGTACCAGATTCTGCAATGAAAAAATCTCCGAAATTATCTGTTCCAATCCCTGCAGGTGCTTCCATTGATGCAGCTGTTGCCGGACCACCATCGCCCGCAAATGCATTTGTACCGTTACCGGCTACAGTTGATATAATGCCTGTTATAAGGTTAATCTGCCTGATCCTTTGATCTGTTTGATCTGAAAAATATAACATTGATGCGCCATCATATGCCAAACGTGCAGGAGTATTCAGATGGGCTGCTGTAGCTTGTCCGCCATCGCCACTGAATCCTGAAGTACCGGTACCAGCAATTGTAGTTATTATTCCTGCCGGAGAAACTTTTCTGATAACATTATTCAAGGCATCTGCAATGTAAAAATTCCCGTTAATGTCAATTTTCACATCCCTAGGCTGATATAGTAGCGCACTTGTAGCTGCTGCGTTGTCTCCGCTGTATCCACCAACACTGGTCGGACTTCCGGCAAAATTGGTTATAATTCCTGTGGTTGAAATTTTACGTATCCTGTTATTTCCCTGATCTGCAAAATAAAGATTGCCCAATGTATCTACTGCCAGGCCAAGATTGTTAAACAAAATTGCTGCGGTTGCCGCGCTATTGTCTCCGCATGCTCCGCAAGCCGTGGCACCACTAACACCCGTAAGGCTGCCTGCCACTGTGCTGATGATACCAGATGTATTTACCTTACGGATATTGGATGCTGCGCCACTGCTGATATAAATGTTTCCTGCATTATCCACCACTACACCACCACCACCACTAAGGCTCAGAGATACATATGAACTTGTAGCCGGATAACCATCTCCTGCAGATCCTGCAACTCCAGCAGTACCGGCCACAGTATACATAAGGCCCGAAGTGGTAATTTTCTTAATTACATTACCTGTCGCATCCACGAAAAATACGTTACCCGCTGTATCAGCTACCAGATCTCTCGGTGCCTGAATCGGGCTGTTAAAGGCAGTAACACCATTTCCTGCATTGCCACCAGTACCGCTACCTGCGTAGGTGTAAATATCGCCTATGTATAAACCAACACTGATTGGGAAAGTAGCAGAGCCGGTCCCGCAGGAATTGGAAACTGTATAAGAAATTATGTTTGATCCTTTTCCATTACCTGTTACTACCCCCGCGGAGCTTACAGTTGCAATAGAATTACTGGAACTCCAGAAACCACCAGAGGCTCCGTTGGTTGTCAAAGTAACAGTATTGCCGATACAAACAGTTGAACTTCCGTATATTGTACCAGTAAAAGCGGTTACATTCACGGTAGCAATATCCGGTGTTCCGGTACCAACAGTATAGGAAATAACCGCTGATCCACCCGTTACGCCGGTTACGATACCAGTTGATCCGACGGTAGCAACAGCTGTATTACTGCTACTCCAGATACCACCGGAATTGACATCGTTTAAAGTAGTTGTTGAACCCTGACAAACCGACAATGACCCGGTAATCTGGGCTATTGCAGGTGATCCGAACAGCAAAACGGCAAATAAACCTAAACATGCATATGCATACTTAGCATTTTTAACCCATTTTGCTGCCATTGTCATTGTGTTGAGATAATTTTCCATATACGTAGTTGAATTATTGCTAATTGAAGTAACCTTTTCAGAGGCGGGAGAATACCGAAGTAACATTTTACTCATATCAGACTTTATTTGAGACCAAAAATAGAATGGTTCTTGATCTATATAGTGCAAATGATAGGAACAACCTCTATTTTGTAATGAACGGGCTATATTTCGCCATGAATAAAAATAGATGCATTTTTAATACTTTATTATTTCGATTTTTATAAATTTTATATCTATAGTTATTCGGATGAAGAAAAAATATTTTTTTTACAATATATATCAAGGTGTATTCAAAAATCGATGGTAAAACTGACCAGTTGCACATTGCGAAATTTTATTTTATATTTGTTTTTATAAGCAATTACATATATCAATTATTATATCTTTGTGTATTTATTTATAGATTTTCAGAAATCGAAAATGACTTAAAATGCGAATCATATCTTAAATTTTTCTTGTGATTAATTTTAAACATAAAATCTGTGATAATTTGCAGTGGTACATAATTTATATTATAACAACTGTTTTATAGCTAAATACAGTCTTTTAAATTAAATAATCTTAAATCCAGAAAATTTAAAGCTAAATAGATCTTTACATTTAATCTATACTTAATAACACTTTTACTTAAAACCTTCAGGTACGATGATGGTTTATCAGGTTCAGTATACTAAAATGTGTTATTGCATAATCTTTATTTACTGCATCATATTTATTAATAAATTATATATACTGTCAAACAGGGTGTAGTTAAATCTAAAATAGAATTGCAAAAGTCAGCAGGCAAATCAATATTAGAACTGAAAATAGCTATTGTTTAGAATCTGGCTGACGGTAATAATTCGGTAAATAAAAATGCCTGAAGCAATAATTTAATATTGCATTCAGGCATTAGAATAATTAATAAAAAAACTCAGTTATTCAGCACTAAAAGCTAGATGTAATTGTGGCTTTTACACCGCTGAATGCCGGTTCATAACGGCATACTCCCCCACTACAATTATAGCCATCCACCTGCTTTACGTAGGCCAGGGAGAACCTGTTAGGGCCTTTACTATATGCTACATATAAATTATAATAATTATTCGGTTTTTTATTTACATCAGCAGGATAAGGGTTATCACCGTTTTTATTGACAACAACATTATACATATCTGATGCTGAAATGGACCAATGTGGGGCCATATCATATTCCAGAAGAGCAAATGCCCATGAGCCATAATCCTGCTTGGTATCCATATACTGAAGCTCGGCTCGCAGCGATTTTTTTTCAGTAAGCCGGTAAGTAAGTTCTGCAAATGGTGTAACCGCATATATTATTGGAGCGCCCAGGTTTGCCCGGTTCTGGTAAATGGAAATATTATATTCAAGGTATTGAGCTCCAACTTGTATAATCCAGTTTTTTATGCCCTGATAATTGCCCTCAGCATAAATTTCACGATATAGGTCCTGATTATCCAGGGTATTGATGTGAGTATAGGTTAATGCAATGTTGGAAACATCATTTGGGGTAATAAGCAGATTGGCTGTTCCCGCCAGTTCACTAACATCTTCAGATGGAGGAGTATAACGCGACAATAACCTTTCAGGCCTTAATGTAGCTATAATGGGCTGCCAGTTGAGTTTACCATCGGTAGGGCCGGTTTCATTTGGTGAGGTGCGCATCACAAAATTATCAGTACGCTTGCCGGTAAGGCCTAAAGCTATTCCCTTTTTCCCGAAGTTAATGGATGTATATTCCACATCTCCCGGTTTATCAATCAGCATATTGTTGAGATCCACGATTGCCTCATGCGACTTATAATCGCCCTCAACGTACCATGAGAAATTTTTATAGGTGAGTGTATTATATACGCACCCGGCATACATGTTGTAAACCGGCGTAAACCGCGCCTGTGTATCTGTTGTTGCATACTCAGATTTTACTGTTGCCACAACACCATTATAAGAGGTCTGGTCAAGCGTTCTGTTCAGAAAACCAACACCTGGTATTATATGCACTTTACCCGAAGTAAAATCACCTTCAGCATTAAAACCCTTGATAACAGGCCCGTAAGGCGGGGTATGTAAAGCAAGATTTGTTCCTATCTGGCTGTTGTTCCTTTGCTGGCCTGTAAAGCCTTTCAGCGTAATATTATTGGTCAATTTGTATTTCAGTTCAATCCCCACAAGTCCGTTATCAACAAGTAAACCCCTGTCTTCATAAGCCCTGAACAGAATACCACTCCCTACCTGGTCATATATGGTACCAACTGTTATCGACAGGTCCTTCATTTCTTTACTTATACTCCATGCGCCGATCCCAAAATCAGTGCTTGGTGATGCCGGCGCTTTAAGGTTTGAATTATTAAACGCATCAGCTCTTAAAGTAAAGGTAAACCCTTTGATATTATATCTGAGTCCCAACCAGCCCTCACTGCCACTAAGTGCACTATTGTATAGCGGATTACCCGATGCCCTGATATTTGTATCTCTCTCAAAGAAATTCATGTTCATCATAAGGTCTCCTGAGAATGTTCCCTGGGCTGCTAATCTGGCAGATAATAGAATCAATAAAAATAAAAATGCCGTTTTTTTCATTTAGTTGCTGATATTGTTGAAGTTTTTCCGAAATTAGTCGCTAATTTTATATTTGGCAAAGATTTCGCTAATTTATTTTAAAACAAAAAAAAACATGAAAAAATTATTCACAACTATTGCCTGTTTATGCTTCTCACTATCAATTATGGCACAAGAACTGCCTACCACTGAGATAAAAGATGTAAATTCAGGAAAGAAATTGCCTTTTAATGAAACTATTGAGAAAGGCAAAGTTACTGTTATCAGTTTCTGGGCCACATGGTGTATCCCCTGTAAAAAAGAAATCAAAAACATCTCGGCCAAACTAGCTGACTGGAAAAAAGAAGCTGATTTTAATTATGTTACCATTTCTATTGATGAGGCAAGGGCCGAAGGTATGGTGCGCACCTATGCAATTTCGCAAGGCTGGTCTTTCCCCTATTATATGGATGCCAATTCTGATCTTAAAAGATCACTAAGCTTTCAGAACGTCCCGTTTCTGCTTATAATAGATAAAAACGGTAAAGTAGCATTTTCTCATACCGGTTATGAAGTTGGTGGAGAAGCAGAAGTATTTGCTAAAGTCAAAGAACTTGTAGCCGCAAAATAGTAAGCAGGCATTAATTAGGAGTCATAAAAAAAGGTTGCTTCGGCAACCTTTTTTTATGACTCCCCTAGCAATATCTGCTCAAGAATTAATTGCGCCGACTGCTTGTAACTATATTTAGTGAAAAGTAATTTCGCGCCTGAATCTGTTACTGAGCCTTGCATTTTTACCGTATCTGTTAATGCTGAAACAATGCTTTTTATATTTAGAGGGTCGCAAAAGCTGGCATGCCCATCATAAAGCTCTCTATAGACTGGTATATCTGAACAAACTATCCTGCAGCCATTATATAGTCCTTCAAGCAAGGGTATACCGAACCCTTCATACAATGAAGTTGACACAACCAGTTCTGCTTTCTGAAACATACTGATCAGATCATCTTCAGAAAGGGCAGAATATATTTTTACATTACTGTTTTCGAGTAGCTCTTCATCTAGACTCGTTTCACTGAATACCTTGTTTTTATCCCCTGTAATTACCAATTGATAGTTTTTTCCCATTCCACTCTCAATAAAAGCGGCTATCAGGTTTTGATGGTTTTTCCTTTGATTAAATGTACCTACCGAAAAAATGATTTTTTCTTTAGCAGGTTTTTCATCTTTGTGGCTATTGGTCATTCTTTGAGAAATACCATTATACGTTACCGTTATTTTATCACCGGCAATTTTATAATTATCTGCAATTTCATCTTTAATCGTCTTGCTTACGGTGAAAATATGCCTGCTTCGCCTTGCTAGCCTGGGAATTAGAAAATTATACCAGGCCGAGAATTTTTTTGAGTTCCATTCAGGATGATAATAGAATGCCAGGTCATGAATAGTAATGAAATTGTTCCTGTAAAAAAGTGGAGCTGTATTGGCAAGATTCAGTAAAGGTGCCCCTAGCTGCTTTTTCATAAACAGGGGTAAATCCTTTTGTTCCCATAAATGACCGGTATTCCGCCCGATTACTTTGGCATTTAGTTCATTAGCTATATCTTTATGGAGTATATTTCCCGGCGAAATGAATGTGATATCATTATGCAACTTTTTAATTTGTCTGCTGCATTCTATTCCATACCTTTGCACCCCGGAAACAGGCTGTGTAAGAAACCGTGCATTTACAAATATACCCATTTAAACCTGTCGCTTTAATTTTACTCTAAACTGCAAAGTATCAACAAAATCCACAACGTGCAAAATATCACCCGTATATATGCATTAAGCAAGCGAAACATTATCTTAAGATACAAAAACTCTTTAATTGGATTTTTTTGGGGCTTTTTCAAACCTTTGCTTTACCTGCTTATATTCATTGTAATATTTAAGCACAACTCCGGCATCCCAAATTACATATTATTTGTAACCTCAGGGTTGGTTTTATGGTTTTTCTTTTCCAATGTCACAGGCCAGTCTGTAGGCAGTATTGTCGGTTCTGTAGGGCTTCTTAAATCATTAAATATACCTTCTTATTTCTTCCCGTTGTCCGAAACAATAGGTGAATTATTCAACCTTCTGCTTACACTTCTGGTTTTCTTCGTAATCATGTTTTGGTTTGGTATGGACTACAACTTGAAGCTATTACTTATTTTTCCCTGCATTTTTCTGTTTGCTGTTTTTGCACTCGGTCTTAATCTTTTTCTAAGTTCGGTAAATGTTTTTTTCAGAGATATCAGTATTATCTGGAATACAATTCAGCCTGCGCTCTTTTTCATGACACCTATTGGCTATGCCGAAAGCAGCATCGACCCTAAATACAAATTCTTTATTAACTGTAACCCCATTTACTATTTTATTAAACTCGGCCGAAGCATTTTATACGATCCTGTTGCTCCAACCTGGCAGCAGTGGAGCAATTGCTTAATTATTGCAAGCGGCATGTATATTATTGGCCATTTTGTATTCAGCAGGTTGAAAAATCAATTTATTTCTGCCATTTAATCCATGCAATGAATTCAGATATTATCATAAAACTGGAGAATGTACATGTTAGCTTCTGGCAGAACAATGTAGGCGTTTATTCGCTTAAAGACCTCATTACCCAGCGCAAAAGCCCTTTCAAAACAAAGACCATTATCAATGATATCTCTTTTGAAGTAAAAAGAGGCGAAAGCCTGGGAATTGTGGGTCGGAATGGTTCAGGAAAAAGTACGCTGCTGCGCACAATTGCTGGTATTATAAAACCCAAATCAGGTACAGTAACTGTTAATGGCACCTTTGCACCTATTTTGGCTATTGGTGCCGGACTGGAACAAGAACTAACCGGATATGAAAATATTACCCTTCTTCTATCCTTATATGGCATTCAGCGTAAAAACACCAATGCAGTGGCCAATATCCGCGAATTTTCAGAATTGAGCGATGAGGTATTGCGGATGCCCGTTAAGCAATATTCTTCAGGCATGGTGGCTCGACTGGCATTCTCTATATCATTGGCCAATGATTCAGATATTCTCATAATAGATGAAGTATTAGCAGTGGGCGACCAGGGATTCCAGGTAAAATGTGTAGATAAAATCAAACAGATTAAAAACCAGGGCAAAACCATTTTATTCGTTTCCCACTTCCCCGACGGGGTTCGGGATATATGCGATAATGCCATATTGCTGGAGCAGGGTGAAATAACCCACAGAGGACTAGCAAAAGATATATGTGAGCAATATAAAATGCTCTTCTGAGTAGAAAGCATCCCCGATTTTTCATGTACTTTTACCCCGACGGTAAACACATGAATAAAAAAATTACAAAACTCCTTAATTCTGAAAACGGAAAACTCCACGCATTGCTGCAATTAATAGTATTTGCGTTTACCAGGCCAGGAAAAAAAATTATTGTAGAATCCGTAAAGAAAAAATTATCACATAGCTCCACCCCACCCAATTACAATAAATGGATCAGGAAACAATTGGACATAAAGAAACTAAATGAGGAGTATAATACCACCATAAAAACACTTTCATTTAAACCCATCTTAAGTATATTTTTGGCAACAGATAAACAAGATTTATCAATGGTTGTTGACACGGTTAAATCAATAAACGAACAATTATATACATCATGGGACCTATTTATAGTTGGCAACTATGAGCTGGGATTGTATGACTTAACCGAAATCAAATCAAATCCTAAAATAACATTAATACAATCAGATAGGCGCGGCCTTGTTGCCTCATTAAATACTGCAATGCATACGGCCACAGGTGAATATTGTTTTTTCCTGATGCCTGATACAATCATTACTCCTGATTGCCTCTTTCAATTCGTTAAACATCTGAATAATCATTCGGATGATCAGTTAATATATGGAGATGAAGATTGTATCAATGATTCAGGGGCCTATACAGATCACTACTTTAAACCCGGTTGGTCACCCGATACACTGTTGTCGCACAATTATATTGGTAACACCTTCCTGATCAGTAAAAAATTATTATATGCACTAAATGGCCTGAATGAAAATTACAGAGGTGCCCTGCTATATGATCTTCTTTTAAGGGCCAGTGAGCTTACCAATAACATCGGTCATGTTCCAAAAATTATCAGCCATCAAAGGCCTAAATTATTAAATGCCTTTGAGGATAAAGAAGTTAAAAATGTATTGGAGGCTGCATTAATCAGGCGCAGAATACCTGGCATAGTTGAAGAAATACCAGGCACAGATTGCTGGCAGATTAATTACTCAATCATTCAACCAGGATTGGTAAGTATAATTATACCAACCAAAGACCAGGCTGGATTATTGAAGAAAGCGCTAAATTCTATTATTACTAAAACCACTTATACTGACTATGAGATACTGGTAATTAATAATAACAGTACAACCCCGGAATTTTTCAGCTTAATGAACGAATACAAATCATTGCTACCTTCAAAATTCCGGGTAATAGATGCGCCAGGTACATTCAACTTTTCAAGGCTTATAAATATGGGGGTCGCTGCTTCTCTAGGTAAATATTTACTCCTGCTCAATAATGATGTAGAGGTTACCGATGCCTGTTGGCTGGCGCAAATGATAGCCTGTGCTCAAAATAAAAAAACCGGGGCAGTCGGTGTTAAATTGCTATATCCCGATAATACAATTCAGCATGCCGGGATAGTATTGGGCATTCATGGTCATTCCGGTCATGTATTTGCAAACCAGCCGGCAGACTATAGCGGATATCATAATAATATAAATGCCACTACCAACTATTCGGCCCTGACCGCCGCCTGCCTCATGTGCCGGAAAGATGTATACATGAAAGCAGGGGGTATGGATGAAATACTGCCGGTAGAGTTTAATGATATTGATCTATGCCTTAAATTCCTGCAACTGGGTTATTATAATGTTTATCTTCCATCAGTTACCCTTTACCATCACGAATCGGCTACCCGTGGCCACCCCCTAAGCAACCTGAAAGCGTGGCGGCAGCATGAACATGATCTAGCAATATTTAAAAGTAAATGGCAGTCATATATAGATAATGACCCGTTTTATAATCCCAATCTCAGTTTTAATGAAACTGATTTCAGAATAAAAACTAATTTGACTCCTCAATGAATAAAGACAGGATTGCCTGGATAGCAGGTATCATTTTAGTACCGGTTATTATTTATTTCTATTTTCTAAAATGGAAAACAGGAACTATTTATGGGGACGACCTTTATATGTATATTGGATTTAATAGTGCGAACGGATTTAATGAAAAGTTCCATTATTTGATATCGTCCAATAAATTCCGGCCTGTAAATGAAATCGTTTTTACAATCCTGATTAATTTATTTCAAAAGAATTTAGATGCGTATTACTTGTTTAATATTGCAATACAAGCAATAAATACATTAATTCTTGCGAGGCTGTTAAATCTGTTCCTGAAGTCCCCACTTCTTTCTTTGCTTTTCGGATTATTGCTGGGGCTTTCCAGATTTTCATTTTACAATATTTCTCAACTTTTCAATGGTGGTGCGCTTGAAGGTCTGGCAATCACTTTTTACCTGCTATGTGTTTTCTATTTAGTTCAAGCATCATTGTACAAAGAAAAATCTGTCGAACAAAAACGTAAGGACATTATAAAATCAATACTTTATGCAAATTTATGCATGTACACACATGAGAGATATATAGTACTATTCCCATTTATTATTTTAATGGTCTTTTTATTCCCGGCATCCAAATCCCTTACTCTAAAACAAAAAGGCAACTTGGGTATTCTTGCAGTTTTGTCGGTGGCAATAAACATTATTATCAAGAAATACATTTTGGCAATGCCTTTTTTTGTTGGTACAGGGGGAACAAATATCAGTTTTTCATTTACAGATGCGATGTATTATTTCGCTGATGGTGTCCGTTCCATATTCCAGATAAATTCTCATCCTGATTATTTAACCGGATTACCATTTGCATTTTTAAGTAATCATTACAAAATATTTGCATTAGCAATAGCCGCTATCATTTCAATCTTGTTTATATTATTTCTTATAAGAGGTTTGTCAAATAAAAAATATTCAGACACCAATTTGTTTTTATTTATATCATTGATTATCCTTTTCATTGCATCAATGACACCGGCAATAATAACTATCCGTCTAGAACAAAGATGGCTGCAAGCATCGTTTGCAATTTTTTTAATATTAATTATAATCGCATTGTCAGAACTGAAATTCAAAAACAAGTTCGTCAACTTATGCTGCTGTTTAATTTTCATTTCTATATTTCAGTGGTCCGATTTTCATTACATGAATAAGGGAGCAAGTATTTTATATATGAATTCAGCCCAAAAAACAGCTTCTTTCTTCAAATATGCTATTGAAAATAATACAATTCATCCAAACACTAAAAATATATATTTATATCTTAATCAACGAAATCATAATGGAGAAAATGAAATTAGCTGGTCAATCGCTAATGGTGGCATTTGTGAATTCTATCAGAATAATAATAAGAATATCTACTATGTAGATTCAGTCTTTGAAAGAATCAATACACAATCAGATACTTCTTTAATTCATTTCAATAAAAATTCTGACCAGATTGTTTATTTAAAGGATAGTATTATTGACATCACTCCTCAATTTTTATCAGATTCCCTGAAAAATTTCAAAGGCTAGTCCTCCCCTACTTCCTTGCACAAAACAAAAACTGCTTGCCATAATACCCTAAAGAATCTGACCAGAAGGTTATTGCGTAAACATCCCTAAATCCAATTGTTCTCAGCTGGTCCAGAAGCTGCCATCCGAAATTGGTGAAACACAAAATGCCACCATCAGGGTTCACCGGATCGCCATGGTATTCAGGTTCCAGCAGGTGATTGATTAAGCCATAGTCTGATACCGTTGCCCTGATTACATTTTCATAATTCATCTCTGAAAAAGGAATAGTCCAGAAAAGCATTCCTCCTTTTTTAAGTACCCGATAGCTTTCCATGAATGCCTGCAGAAAATCGGGAATATGCTCAAAGCACTCAAACGACAGATAATAATCCAGTTCATTATCGGCAAATGATAAATTTGTGGCATTTTCGTGTCTTATCCCTTTATCATTTATAATACCTGGCGCTATATCAGCACCCAGGTATTCACTTCCTGTAATTTGTGTATATCTGCTGTGCAGATAATAATAGAGTGGCGTCAGTTGCTCTGCAATATACACTTTGCTGTCTGACCTGATGTCAAGTTCAAATTCAAGGAAATGAATGCAGGCCCTTATCCGGCTGTTCAATGAAGTTACCGGACAAATGACCCGTTCCCGCCAATTTATTTTCCCCATTGCCGAATACAGAAAATCCACCTGAAAATCTACACCTTCCTGAGCTGGATAAGAAAAGCCCTTAACAGTAAATTCTTTCCTGTCTGTATGCTTTACAGCCAGTGCATCTTCTATTATTTTTATCTTTTCATAAACCTGGACATTACTGGTCATATGCTGCAGAAATTCCGGTAAGGTTCTTAAACGCGCAGTAAACATTTTGTCGGAATTTAATTATCCTATAATTTCTTTAAATGTTTTTTTCATAATCTCTTTATTGAAATTACCGGCTACATATTTTTTCCCGAACCAGGAAAGTTGTTGCCATAATTCAGGCTCATGATAAACTTGAAGAATCCGATCTACAAACTCCTGGGAAGTATCAGTTCCCTCATATATATAATCTTCTCCTTTTGGCATTCCTTCAAATGCAACTGTTGTTCCAACTACCGGCACACCTTTCGACATGGCCTCTATAACTTTACCCTTTACCCCTGCCCCGAATCTAAGTGGCACAATGGCAATACGAATCCGGGCATACAAGTCATTCAACTCCTCATCCGATGCATCAGGCATTATATCAAGCAATGTGAATTGGCCTTTATATTCATAAATAAAATCAGGCATCTTTGATCCTACAATCGTTAATTTTATTCCTTGCTCATGAATCGGGCCATAAATTTCATCCAGAAACCACCTTATGGCATCCTGGTTCGGCGGATGATTAAATCCGCCAACAAATAGTAAGCCCTGTTTTTTATCAAATGGTATAGTTTCTGGTTTTATTTCAAAGTAATACGGTGGTACATATTTTAGAGGTGTAGTAATATATTTTTTTAGATATTCTGTTTCTTCTTTGCTGATCACCAGGGCATAATCAGCATTCTGGTACATATAGTCCTCTGCTGCTTTTATCTGCATTGCCTGCCTCATTATATTCTTATCGTTGTTCAATTTAGCCTCTTTTTCCTGCCGCAGATATCCCAGGTCATGTCCGTAATAAATTATTTTTCCTGCATAATTATTGTTTTTAAGAAACATAAGAACAGGTGTACAAGCAGAAGACCTGCTCAGTAAAAAAGCATCAATATCATTAAGATGCTCCTTTAAATAAGTTTGCCAGCTCTGATTAAAAAAATCAAATTCATGCCCATAAAGCACTTCAATTCCCTTCTGCTGGTAATATTTCTGATAATGCTTTTCCATGTTTTGATTTTCACCCAAAAAATGAACTACATAACCCAGATCAAGAAGTGCCTGTAAGAAATTACTGATAGTCCGGGAACCCGCATCTTTGTCAATCTGGGGCAGGTAATGGTCCACCACCATAATATGTTTTTTACCACTACTTCTATCCCGCTCATAAAACAGATTTACACCGTTTGGCGACTTTTTAATGAATTCGTACTTCCATTTTTCAGCAAGCAATTGCATGTTAACTACCTGATGTTGCTTAACACCCTTATTGACATTTTTTCCATGAGTAGCCCCTTCATAATGGATTACAATTGAACAGGGTTCATAAAGTACTTTATACCCCTTCGCCCTTACCTTCATACACAGGTCTGAATCTTCACAGTATGCAGGTGCATATAACTCATCAAAGCCCCCTATTTCAAGCCATAATTTTTTTGAAATCATCAATGAAGCGCCTGAAACATAATCAGTTTCCCTTACATAGTTATATTCATAGCTGGAAGGATCGCCTCCATTACCATAATTCCAGGCGCTGCCATCCTTCCAAATAATGCCTCCCGCTTCCTGCAGATGACCATCAGGATATACAAGCTTCGAACCGGCTATACCCACATTATCAAATCTGCGAAAAACATCTAATAATTCAGAAAGCCAGTTTTTCAAGACATAGGTATCGTTATTCAGAAAAACGAGATAGTCGCCCTTTGCTTGCAATGCCGCATTATTGCAATTCTTTAAAAATCCAAGATTGGTTGTATTAGTAAGGATGGACAGGTTTGTAAAATATTTATTGAGTATTGATTGATCCTCCGTAGAATTATCATTCGCAATTATTATCTCGAAGTCGTCAAAACCACTATTGATAATAATTGAGTAGATACAATCAATGGTGTAATTCAGCTGGTTGTATACAGGGATAATAACCGAAACCTTAGGATGATCACTTACAACCCTGTTTACTATTTTATTCTTTTTAAATTTCTCAATTACATATGGCCTAATTATTCTTTTTTCTTTGTAATAATTACCTTTCGCATTCATCTTTCTATGTAAGAAACTCTTTACCCCGTGCGATACGCCTTTATCCGAAATTTCAGACTTAAGGGCTTTTAACAGCACTTTCTTCTCAGAACTGGAAATAAATTTATTCAGGTAGGAAATATATCTTTTAATCTTATTGCTCATCTACTTAATCGGCTTATTTATATAAATTCAGCACAAGTTACTTATTCGTAAGAAATAGCTGCTTTAATTCTGTTAGATTATACTTAAAATCCATTTGCAAACATCTTTTATTATACCCTATCATTCCTCCTATAAAACCTGCATACATTGATCAGGAATTTTCACCCCTTCAACTTATCTTTACACCATGCAACTGCATGAAGTAAAAACCATCGCTGACAATAAAGAATTTATTGAGGTCACTGTATCATTATACAAAGATGACCCTAACTGGATACGTCCACTTGATAAAGATATCAATGAAGTATTTGATAAAGAAAAAAATAAATTCTACAAACGCGGTGGTGAGTGTATTCGCTGGATACTAAAGGATGATAGTAACCGGCCCCTCGGCCGGGTAGCCGTATTTGTGAATAAGCAATATAAGCAGTCTCAGCCAACCGGTGGCATTGGCTTTTTCGAATGCATCAATGACCAGACCACTGCAAATTTTATTTTTGATCATTGCCGCAACTGGCTTAAAGAAAAAGGTATGGAAGCCATGGATGGCCCTATCAACTTTGGTGAGCGCGATAAGTGGTGGGGATTACTTATAAAAGGCTTCCACCCACCCATGTATGGCATGAACTACAACCCACCCTTTTACCAGCAGTTGTTTGAAACCTATGGTTTTAAAACCTATTTTGAGCAGATATGCTTCGGAATGAAAGTTGATGAAAAGCTCGATGATCGTTTTTACCAACGCCACGCAAGGGTGGCCGCCAATCCGGACTACAAAGCAGTAATGATCGACAAAAGTAAATGGGAGCAGTTTGCAAAAGACTTTGCCATCATTTACAATAAAGCCTGGGCCGGACATGGTGGCGGAAAATCACTGGAAGAAAAGCAAGTACTGAAAATGTTTAAAACCATGAAGCCCGTCATGGATGAACATATTATCTGGTACGTCTATTACAAAGATGAGCCCATTGCCTTCTGGATCAACTTGCCCGACCTGAACCAGTATTTCAAACATATGAATGGCAAATTTGGTGTATGGGAAAAACTGAAATTCCTCTGGCTGAAGCAATTTGGCAAATGCAGCCGTTTTTTTGGATTGGTATTTGGCGTAGTACCCGAATTTCAGGGTAAGGGTGTTGATTCATTCATGATGATTGAAGGTGCAGCTGTGATTCAGTCCCGGCTCAAATATGAAGATTATGAAATGCAGTGGATTGGTGATTTTAACCCAAAAATGATCAGTATTGCCGAAAGTACCGGCAGCCGCCGGACCAGGATATTAAGTACCTATCGCTACCTTTTCGACAGGGAAAAAGAATTTAAGCGCCATCCTATTTTGTAAAACGGACTTCTAAAAATCCAGACGGTTATTATGATGTGGTTTCACATGATTTACAGCGCTGTGCACATGGCTGGCTGCATATATGGCTGATGTATGATGATCGTTTTTGGTTTCCGCTTCAGCAATCTGCTCATTATTGTTGTGATCAGCTGGAAGTTCCATTTCCGGTTCAATTGAATTATAATTGGGTTCAGTAATGTTTCTGTCTGTATGCATAAAATAAAATTGAGTGGTTTGATCTGAATTTCATAGTAAAACTAAACACTGATAACAAGTAATTTTATGATTTCAATCATTGCCATAATAGTAGTTAGTTCTTTTTATACACCTATAAAAGCTTTCATTGCAGGCTAAATTTATCAAGATAGCGGCATAAGTAATTATACTGCAACCAGTATAACATTTTACTCTGTTTGTTTTGATGGTTTTGCGGTCTTTTTATGTAATCTGCTGATAAAGTCGAAATCTTTGCGACTCCGTGACTTTGCGTGAGACAGTACATTGTACAGAATTACCCTGCCACAATGTGTTATACCTCATTATTCCCTTATTTACCACTTTTATCTCTAGCCTTACTCAATTACATTTGCACTATGCTCCACAGCCTGCCAAGAGAAGACAATTATATGCACCGGGGAATGAGAAAACAACTGGTGCAGATGCTGCGCGATAAAAGCATAAAAGATGAAAACGTGCTTGCCGCTATAGAGCGGGTACCCAGGCATTTTTTTCTCGATCCGGCTTTTGAGCGCCAGTCTTACGAAGACAGAGCTTTCCCTATTACCGCCGGACAGACCATCTCTCAGCCCTACACAGTTGCCTTTCAGACCCAGCTACTCGAAATAAAAAAATTCGATAAAGTACTCGAAATAGGTACCGGCAGCGCATACCAGGCCATAGTACTTGCTGAGTTGGGTATTACCCTATATACTATAGAGCGCCAGCGGGCACTCTATGATCACGTGGGTCAGTTTCAGCTAATAAAAAAATATCCCAACATCAAACGCTTCTATGGCGATGGCTTTGAGGGCCTTCCCTCCTTTGCACCTTTCGATAAAATAATCATTACATGCGGTGCTCCATTTGTGCCGCCAAAATTAGTAGCCCAGCTCAAACCGGGAGGTATAATGATAGCTCCCGTAGGCGAAGACGGCCTGCAAAAAATGCTGCGGATAACCAAGGATAAAGAGGGTAAAATAAAAGAAGAAGAAATGGGCAATTTCATGTTCGTCCCCATGCTTCAGGGCAAAAACCATACTAAATAATATCCTACCTAATCGCCAATTCCCAAATTGTCACATTTGCAAATTTTCTCCAACCCACGCAACCCTAAAAAGGCCTCATGCAGCAACTCCAGATGGGTAGCTTAAAGTATACGTCATCAAATGCAAAATTGCCACATTTACACATTGCCTAATTTGCACATTATCCCCTACCTTTGCAACCCAAAAAAGGCCTCATGCAGCAACTCCAGATGGTTGACCTGAAACGTCAATATCACAAGATAAAATCAGAAATAGACACAGCAGTATTAAATGTAATTGAAAGCACCGCTTTTATCAACGGTCCGGAAGTAAATCATTTTGCTACTGAACTGGCTACCTACCTGGGTGTAAAGCATGTTATTCCTTGCGCCAATGGCACAGATGCCCTGCAGATATCCCTGATGGCCCTCGGCCTCAAGCCCGGCGATGAAGTAATTACTGCATCTTATACATACATAGCCACTGTAGAGGTGGTAGCCCTGCTCCGCTTCACACCGGTTTTTGTAGATGTAGATGCCGATACTTTTACCATGAATATTGATAGTGTACGTAAAGCTATCACCCCAAAAACAAAGGCCATTATTCCGGTGCATCTTTACGGTCAGGCTGTGAATATGGAGCCACTTATGGCATTGGCAAAAGAACACAACATACCACTTATAGAAGACAATGCACAGGCTATAGGCAGTACTTACACTTTCTCAGATGGCACTGTGAAGAAAACCGGCTCAATGGGCATTATTGGTTGCACCTCATTCTTCCCATCCAAAAATCTGGGCGGTTATGGCGATGGCGGCGCAATATTTACCAATGATGATGAACTGGCCACTACCCTGCGTATGATCGCCAACCATGGCCAGAACAAAAAATATTATCACGAAATGGTTGGCTGCAACAGCCGCCTCGACAGCATTCAGGCTGCCATACTCCGCATCAAGCTCCGCCACCTTGATGAGTATTGCGATGCACGCCGTGCCGCCGCCGACTATTACGACAATGCTTTTAAAAACAATCCTAAAATAGTTGTCCCTTACCGTGCGCCAAATACTCACCACGTTTTCCATCAGTATACCCTGCAGATGAAAGGAGTGGACCGCGATAAACTGCAGCTGAAACTGGCCGAACACAATATACCGAGTATGATTTACTACCCGGTGCCTTGCCACAAACAGAATATGCTTAAGGAATACGGCACTGCCAGTCTGCACTTGCCGGTTACCGATATGTTGCAGGATTGCGTTATTTCTTTGCCCATTCATACCGAACTAACCGAAGAAGAATTATCTTACATCACAAAAAACCTCCTGGAAATAATTTCCTGAACCGTTATAATATGAATGTAATTTCCACGCCGCTTGAAGGGTTGCTCATACTCGAACCCAAAGTACATACCGACGACCGCGGTTACTTTTTCGAAAGTTATAATATGCAGGTGCTAGCCTCAGCATCTGGCTACAACACCCCTTTTGTTCAGGACAACCAGGCCCGGTCGGTAAAGAACGTATTGCGTGGATTGCATTACCAGAACACCCCCACCCCGCAGGCTAAACTGATCCGGGTGCTTGAAGGCGCTATCTGGGACGTGGCTGTAGATATCCGCAAAAACAGCCCTACTTACAAACAGTGGTTCGGTATTGAGCTTTCGGCCGATAATAAAAGACAGTTACTCATTCCTCATGGCTTTGCCCATGGCTATGCTGTGCTCACTGATACTTCAGAAGTCTTCTATAAATGCGATAACTTTTACAATAAACAAGCAGAAGGTGGTATCTTCTATGCTGATCCGGAAATAGGTTTGGACTGGAAAATAAACGTTAATGATGCCATTATCTCCGCCAAGGACCAGAATCAGCCAATGTTCAAAGATGCTGTGAATAGTTTCTGAGTTTTTTATCTATTGCCATTTCTGTCCCTTTAGTTGCAGGTAGTTTTTTGTTGAGTCGTTTCATCAGGCTATATATAGGCATATTTATATCGGAATCTACCTAAACATATTATTACCATTTTTATTTATTTTTCGACCCAAGATTCTTCGCATTTGCTACGTCTTTAATATATTGCATTGCTGTAGTTATATTAACTCGTAAATCCTGATAGAATGTTTAAAACCAGTTACCTCTTTATCCTTACCGGCTTGTTATTTGCCGGCGTTCTTTGCCATACCCAAGTAATTACTACTATTGCCGGAACCGGAGTATCTGCCTATTCTTCCGATGGTGGCCTAGCTACTGCAAGCACTGCTTTATCATTTTATGCCTGCAGAGAAGGACAGGTTTTGAATTATCTTATGGAGGACTTGAGTACTATAATGGAATTTTGAATCAAATTTCGCCGAATTCAAATACGATTAATTTAAATTACATACTACATACACTCAATCTTTACACTCAAATGCTTTGCTTAACTTCATGGTTTTGGCCCGGCTCCAGTTAGAAGGCAGCTTTTTTTGAGGTCAAATTTAACCGTTATAGATTTGGGTCAAATTCCACAATCCATTCAATACCATATTTGTCCCTGAACATTCCGGCATACGTACCCCAGGGGCTGTCGCCAATGGGCCCTTCCACATCCCCACCTGCCGATAATCCGTTAAATATTCGGTCTGCCTCTTCCCTGCTGTCGGCACTAACTACTATTTTAGACCTGTTTTCTCTTTCGTTTACCCGTCCCATAAATTCGGGAACATCATTGGCCATTAACACATTGTGTTTTCCTATAGCCAACGAAATGGTCATTATTTTATTTGCTTCGTTTTCTGCTACCTGAAATTCAGCGCTTGCCAAATCTTTAAAACGAATGATCTTAGCAAACTCGCCGCCAAAAACTGATTTGTAAAAAGTAAATGCTTCTTCGGCATTTCCGTTAAAGTTGATCCAGGAATTAATTGCCCTCATAATTTCTATTTTTTAAAAGTGATTGTAAATTTTCTTTTTAGGTTTTCTACGATAAGGAGACCAGCAGTTCTTCCAGGTTTTTCAGACTCATGGTGAAGCCTATTTTGAAGCCCCCCAATATATTCTCCAATCGTTCGTACGATTCATTAAATATAGAAATATCCACCCTTGTTATGCCATTTTTTTCGCTGAAATTGTAATCCCATTCAGAACCCGGCAGTTCACGATTTTCATCTTTATCCGCAAACGCGTTGTACATCTTAAAATTGGATATCGGGGTAATGGAAGTAAATTCCTGCACCGCCCAGCGTTCCTGTCCTTCCGGGCTTATCATGGCGTAAAACCGCCGCCCTCCCACTTCAAAATTCATATACTTGGTTTTGGCGCGCATAGGTGCCGGCGCCACCCATTGATCCAGCAGTTCGGCCCTGGTAAAGGCATCCCATACTAAAGCCTGCCCGGCATTAAACTCCCTGGTAATGTATACTGTTTTCGCGGCCTTGTCAAAGTTAAAATCAAATAGCAAATCGTTGTTCATTATTTCTCCGTTTTAATTGTTGATAATAATTGGTCTAATTGATTAAACTGAGTTTCCCAGTTTTGCCTGAATTGGGCCAACCAATGATCCAATTCCTGCATTTTTTGCGCGTTAAAGTGATAATAAATTTCCCGGCCACTCTGCTCGGGTTTAATCAATCCGCATTCGTGTAATACCTTAATGTGCTTCGATACCGCCTGACGGGTCATGTCAAACTTTTCGGCCATTACATTTGGTGTTAATGCCTGGATAGCGATCAATGTTAAAATAGCCCTGCGTGTTGGGTCTGATATGGCCTGGAATATATCTTGTTTCATTCTTGATTATTAATTGCGCAACCCGCAGGTTGCAAATATATACGCAACTTTTGAGTTGCGCAAATTTATTTTTATTTTTTCGAGATATATTGAAGAAGTTTAGCAGTAAATGATGGGTACAATACAACAACTAACCAAACACTTTCAAGACATTTATTGAATAACAAAACCCGGTATATAGCGGTTTGTTTTGATGCGGAGAAACAGGTATTCGAACCCTGGGTAACCTTAGATGTACACACACTTTCAAGACATTTATTGAATAACTAAACCCGCTAAAAAGCGGGCTATTTTGATGCGGGCTGTAAGGAACAACTTTCGAACCTTATTTGTGGAGGAAGTGAGGGCGATTGCGTATTTTGACTAAACAATGCACAACCAAAATTTCCACCAAGATTTTTGTTTAGTCTTGCCGCTTTTCTTTGGTGCATCAACTGATTGTAATTTTAGCGATTCTTGATATTTGTTAGTTTGTTCTGTTGTCGCAGTATATATGAACAATCCGTCAATATCTTCTTTTTCGGGATCATATGTTTTTCCAGTCTGAGGGTCAAATACAAAGTAGCCAACCTCTTTACGGATGATTTTGAGATATTGATTCACTTTTGCGAATACCATCGCTGCGTTCTTTCCAATGTACCAGTAAGGTATGTTTATTAAGGCGCTTGAACCCATAATTTGGATTTGAGTCACCAAGGCTCCTTCGGATGTATTTTACTCTGCATGCCTGAACTGCCGCTGAGCTTCTTCAACATTGATACCTTGTAAAGCGGCAATCTGCGTATAATCGAATTGAAATCGATTAAAATCCGGATTGTATTCAGCAAGTGCTTTTGCAATTTTTTCGATTGTTTTAACTTGATCATCACTAATCATCTCTTCATCTTCATGGTATGTAAGGCGCGTTGCTTCATCCACATCGGGATAACCTAGTTCAGATCGGTAACAATAAATATCATAGCTCATCGGAAAATGAATTATTCATTTACAAGAATTAATAGTGGAAAATTAGGAAATATTTTTACATCAGGCGAAAGAAGACACTTCGAACGACAAAACCCGTGCCAAGCCAGGGTTTTGTCGTTCTGAGGGTTGTAAAGAACAACTTTCAAACTTTTTCGTGTAGGATTTGAATGAGATATTAAAATACTAAAGCAAATGTTTAAATGTAAATGACCTCCCGGAGCCTGATTTCAAATATCGCTCAAACTCATAAGCTTTATAACGATCGGGAAAAGAGCAACACCAAAGTAGCTTTACTGGCAAATGTGATTTTGTTGCCGGTACATAACCTTTAGAGTGGCGTGTAAATCTTTCTTTGACATTCACAGTACATCCAACATAATGCTTGCCATTATTCAGTTCGAGTATATATGCATAGAACCACATTGAGCTAAAGTACAAAAAATCGTCAATTCTCCCACTACATTCAATATGGCACAAAAAAGGCGGACTTCGTCCGCCGAAGCCCGCCAAATTTAATCAAAGACCTAAAGCCTGGCAAAAGTACTTTAGCTCAACTACCCGCTTTCGCTGAAGCTACAGCGGGCGAAGGCGGAGAAACAGGGATTCGAACCCTGGGTACCCTTTGAAAGGTACACACACTTTCCAGGCGTGCCTCTTAAACCACTCGAGCATCTCTCCTAAAGGGCT